>FSVU01000420.1_pt1 | contig 12055 bp, 12 predicted proteins | sample 1637581 | NCBI WGS metagenome assembly FSVU01 (sample SAMEA3914814, study PRJEB12502) | metagenome | biome: forest; material: soil | place: USA | collected 2011-09-16 | depth 0.1 m | reverse complement strand
GCCTTGGGGGATCCATCAGAGGCGCTAGGTTTATCATCGGCGATGAGATCTTGCGGCTTTGGGTCATTCATCGCTTTGATATTTCCCGAGGACCCGTTGAACATATTCAGAACAGAAAATCGACGACGTCCGGCGTCTGTCTCAGGCAGGGAGGTAACCGTTTGATCTCCAGCAGGGGTATCGAGGGCAAGCGACTTCAATGGCGTTTGTGAGATGGTGGGTGTGGCAAAGTGGGCGGAATCTTGCGCGGTCGCATTGGTCAGGTTTGTGAGATCCGTAGACGACTTGTTGAATAGGTTTGTGACTGAGAATCGGCGACGTCTAGAGCCCATCTCGGGCAAGGACGGCTCAGATTGATCGCCTTGCGACGGGTCCTGGGGCGATATCTTCTTCTGAGTCGGTAAAGTGGACCTCTGAGTGGCAGGGGTAAGGTCGGCAGAGGGTAACTCTGGAGGAGAATCGCGTCCACTGGGAGCTGGGTCCTGCGACTTGGTCCCGATCATGCCCTTTAGGTCTCCCGACGAACCAAAGAGATTGGTTACTGAGAAACGACGCCGTCGAGGGCCTGTATTCTGAGCAGGGAGAGCCTTATCGTCAACCGATACGTCAGGGCCAGATCCTTCTGTCCCCTGTGCGGCGAGTGTACCAGGTAGAGGAATCGGGGCAGGAGCTGGTGGCGCAGACGGCGTCATTTTCTTTGAAGGACCCTCCTGCGAGCTTCTCCTCAAGGCTTTCAAGCGCTGGCCATTCGATCTAGGGTTCGGCTCTTTAGAGACTGTTTTCGTAAGAGGGATAAGGAAGTCCAGCTCCGGGGCGACCAACGGTTCCGGTTGGGCGGGTTGAGTTGCTTTCGTTGAAGCACCCATCCAAGACCTCCGGCGCATCCACTTCGTAGTTGATCCTGCACTAAAGTCGGTGATGATAGGTGCAAGTTTCGGCCGCTGCGAGCCGTCCGAACTTGCACTTGTCCTCGGCCTATTGGGATCGAAAGCCCCTGGAGGGAGCTGAGCATCGTCTCCTGAGGACCGACGAACTGGAGTCTCCTCCGTTTGCGACAGCAGGCCGGCACCGACTTGAGGGGGGGAAGGCGTTCGAGTGACAGACTCTGATGCGACGCGAGCGAAGGCAGGTCGAGAGCTAGATTGGGGCGTTCCACTTGACTCAGCGTTGAGATTGACCACACTCCCTCGAGGCGACGCAGCTAGTGCAACTCGATCCACCAAGGACTTTGGAGACTGCGTACCCAAGGAGATTTGTCGCTCCCATTCGGCCTGAACCACCGGGGGTGGGAGGTCCAGCATTCCTGGTCGCGGGCTAGGTCTTGGACTTTGATGAGGGCTCTGACGGGGGGTTGATCGCCTGCTTCCTGAAGGGGTACCGCCCGGTACGAAGGGACGGCGAGGATACATTGCACCTCCTGGCCCATCCAGTAGGATACGTGGTCGAGGAGTACTATCCAAGATAGCCTTATTGTACGCTTCCCATTCTTGGAGCGTTTGCGGGATACGAAAATTCCGCGCTGGCGGGGTAACGGTGCCGGTTGCGGGGGGTACAGGATTCTCATCGGTGGGTGCGACACTCTTTTTGGTTGAATTTTGAGGTTTCGTCAAAGTTCGCCGGGTAATCACACTGGAGAATCGTGCAAAAGAGCTGGCCAAAGAATCCGAGGACACTTTCGAAGCCTTGAGTTCTAGGAGAAGATCAGCGGGTTTCTTGCTAGCTAAGCGCCAGGGCACTTACGAGTGGCATCCGTCGTTACCGTACGACGATGGTCTGAGGGACCAGCCAAAAGTTCATCATCTCCAACTTGATAAATAACAGCGTCCATGGAGAGGTCCGCTTTGTGCTTCACAAAGCCAGAGGCGCCGGCGCTTGGAGCGGGAACCGCATATCTTGATTTCCGTCTCAAGGCGAGAGGAGTAGCTGGTTGGAGGCGGAGGTCTTGATTCCTCGCGCCGGACCAAGGCTCCGTTTCGTACGGGTTGAAGTCCGCAGTTGTGGTCGTCGAATTGGAAGACATGAGCGTCACGTCGCTATTCCCAGCTGCTGACAATATTGGTCCTTCGCTGGCAAAATCTACTGGTGGTATATAATGAGGGACGTCGCGATGGTGTGTGAAGTGAGTTGGTGGATTGAAAGGAGGAGGATGAGATTTGTCGGCGGCGTGCGCAGTGGCTTTTATCAATGCGGCGTCGGCGCTTACCCCGCTGAGTGGCACCAAGAGGGGAACTCAGGGTTCGCCCGTTGCCCGAGAACGCCTACTACGCGCGTCCCTTGAGGATGGGATGACAATGGAAATGGGCACGTTGCACTGCTTACTCCTCGTTTAGGTCTTCTTGGCTGCAGTCGGCGGTGTCGGGTACATATCTCAAACACCAGGCAAGCTACAGTGATCTTCGGAAGCGGCGGAAAGTCATCCGAAGTGGCCGTTCGGCGACTACATCGCCTTCCGCCGCCGGCGACCATCAACGAAGACCGAGACTTTTTATAGAGCTCTGCCTACTCGATAACAACAAGACGATGAACCTGAATGTGGAGCCAATATTAAAGGCGCGAAATCACCCAACGCCTCGCCCCTGGCGATCTCTCTGATAGCGTACAGCCCATGATAGACACTTTCGCTGGCGAACTCGCAACCATTCTCAACACTGCCTTCAACGCCTACCAGCCGAAACCTAACAACATATCGTGAGTCGAGTTGCGCTAGCAGAGGGATCTCGAGCGATTTGATGATACGTACGCATTCTAACATGCCCTTTTCATAAAGTCCCACTGCGAACAACCTCTCGTGAAGAGAATCGAAGACTGCTGTACTAGCCGCACTGTAACCTGATCCGTCACTTTGATATAGGGTCTGCACTGCGTAAGAGGGTGAGATTACGGCACGGACGTATGCGGGTACCGGTGCCGTGGTATCGGAGAACGGGCCGACTCGAGAAGATGGTGTAAACATGGTTGAATTACTCCATCCTTCACGGGCCGTTGAAATGGATACTATCCACGTAGGAGAGATTCCGGATCTTTTACGGGCCATTAGGAGGAGCTTGCTGAACGAAGGGTGGCCGCTGACTAGCAGCATTCCATCCGAGGTGAATGACAAGTTATCGGGATTGTAAGGAACGTTGACGCGGTCGCGGTATTTCAATTGATTGGTGTCAGGGTTCCGGTCGTATAACAAGACGGAGTTCGCAGTGCTGCTCGCCACAGCAAGGACAGTCCCATCGTGAGATACCGCGACTCCGTTCGCAAAGGGAATATTGCTGAGAGCCCGTGAAACTCGCGCCATCGATTGAGACTCCAGATGCCATTCGACATGATCCATCCAGCCTCGGGGCCTCTGGAATGCGGTTTCGAGCAATGGGATGAAGAGATTGAATGGGAACGGCATCCGTTTCGTAAAAAAGTGATCATTGCTGACGAAGAATGAGGTTGGGGATGTTGCTACAACCGAGTTTGGGGACACAAACGCAGGGTTACTTAACGTTGCAATGTGTCTGATAGTGGTAGTAGATTCCACCTCAGTCGGGTCCGGTGCGGCAAATACTTCAATAGTTGATCGATCCGCTCCGTGATTGATCACAAGAATGTGGAAGTTCTGGCTCTGGGGATCGTATATCACGTCGATTCCCAGCGGATGGAAAGTTGCTGAAGGGGGAAAGTCCTGGAGATTCAGCTTTCGGACCGACCCCTTCGAACCAATGTAGGAGTACAGCCAAAGATCACCCAAAGGGGACGGATCGTTCATTGGGCCCTGTATGATGAGTGAATACATCCGAAAAAAAACGGAGTGCGAGACGGTGCTCACAAGGACAGTGTTCCAGTCCAGCCTACCAGGATCGCAGCTTAGCAGTAGGTGCTTTCGCTCTCCAGGTGTATTGCTTCGCCATTCAACCATATCCTCGCAGTTTCGGAACCGGTCATCGGTTGGGCCGTTTATAACTCGACAGGACTCTGTCGCATTTCCAAGCGAGAACCATCCTGAGCCCGAAGGTAGGCGGGGCGGTACAATCAACCAGTAAATGTCACGGCTGCGAGATCCAAGGTACAACTTTCCCGATTTCAGCCTGTGAAGATTGCGTTGCGAGCATGCAGTGACTTACAACGGCCGCAGACAACGCAGCTTGTGACTTAGAGAACCTCATGACTTCAGGGAATAAACGAGAAGCGTCTGGGAAGTTTTTGCTTGACGTACAAGAGTCGTGAGCATTATGATGTAGCGAGTGACACCTCGGAGTTCAGATGAATAATCCAGAAGCTAAGTCGGCCAATCAAGGCGTCGCCGAACGCTCATGATCAGGGATCCTGTGTGGGCGTTGGTCAACCCGCATTACGAGATGAAAACGGTGACAACCATTATAATATTTGCAATAGCCGGGGCACTACTGGAGTCTGCCACTAAATAAAGCCTCGCATGGTCGAACGGATCCAGATACCCGCTACAGTATAATGCAATTGTCTATGGTACAAATGTAGGGACGTGATACATAGAACTCAGAATGAGGTCGTAGAACAGTTCGTCTTGTGGGTCGTACAATGCAGATGAGTTGGGGCCGTCAATCACGATTCCTAAACGTAGAATCTGCGACGATCGGATCAGTCACCAAAATCAATAACTCTCATTAATAAGACTGACTTTTTGTTGATTTGATATAGAAGGAGATTGAGATTGACCTTGGCCACTCCATCACAGAGTGACAATGAAGTGCGGTTCTCGTATTGGGCCTGCAGTAGGTCCTCCATCCTCAAGTCAGCAACGCCCATCGATACGCCAAGGTGGGTGTCTGTAATCTCCATGGTGAAGACGCCCGCCTTGTCCGACTCTATAACGATGTCAATCTTGTCGAACTGTCGAGGTGAAGTTTGGTCGATGGACAAGAGGATACCCTTTTTGTACATATCCTCAGCGGTGTACCGGAACGAGCCAAATTGAGGAGCCTTGCCAGCCTTCTTAAGATCTTGAGCATGGCTCCACTGCTTGGAAAACCACATCACGCGGCGCTTTTTCCTGGAGACAACCATGTTTTAGTGCTTGACTTGGGTGCCGGACAGGATCGAATGAACTTACCCCCTGCCCTTCTGCATGGTTTCCATCGAGGCGTCCACATAGCTGTGATAACTGTCAATCTGCTCAGTGAAGTGTTTCTTCCGCTCTCTGAGATGGCGGAGGGCCTCGTTCATGCTGTCCATCTCTTGCTTCCTCTGCAAGCGTTTCCACCGCTTGCTCCGGACGTCTGCCGCGATGGCGTTGAGGATGCCCTGGTAACCATCCCTTCTGGTGACCTTGCCTTGCTTCTCCAACTCGAATAAGAACTTGATCGCGCGCTCCTTGACGTCTGAGTACATCAACCTGTGATTGGACGTGATGAATGGGCTGAAGACCGAGAAACCACCGCACTCACGATCTTATGTCTTCGAGTCGGTAAGCGTCGTCCCGGCCAGTGGTAGATGGCATCCTGGTCTTCCTCAGCCTCATTCGTTCTGTGACCAGTTCTTTGTCTACAATATCTTCCCAAAGCATCTCATGCTCTTCAGTGGGTGGTTGCAGCAGAGCCGCGACAAGATCCTTCGCAGGCTGTACCCGTAGAATAGCTAGTACCCCACGCTTTGCTTGAACCCATAGTGCCTTTTCATCGGCGCGAGGATCTGGAAAAGTTCGTTAGTCATACAAGGATGTGGTCGGGAGAGGTCCAGTTACCTTGAACGTTGGCAAACCGATTGGTCAAATCAAGAGTAATAGCGCGGTCACGAGCGTCCTTGAGCTCGTCACTTCCTAGCTGGGGGACGCCATCCAGTTCCGTCAGGATCGCTCGGAGCGTGTCAGTCCTGTCAGTGACCTGACCGACCGAGAGCATGGTCATTAATCACCGCGGAGTTGGTTACTCGCTACATACCAGATAGTCGAGCTGAGAGGCGATCAATGAATGCATCGCATACACCTCATTAGGCGATATGTATATAGGCTTCGGCTGAACAGTGGCGTCCAGGAAGTCATGCGTATGGAATTGGGTCTCAGCGTCTGGCACATCGGCAACTGCGCGGATCACGTCAATGCTTACGACTCACAAGCTAGTACCGAGACACGTACCTTCGAGAAGCCATTGGGTCATCTGGTCTATGGCTTGAGAGACGTACTGATTGAGAGGAGTAAGGCGCGGGTTGTCGTTCGCAAAGACAGAGCCTGAAACGATTTGGTTGAGCATCTTCGATATTTCCGCTAGGTTGCGGCGTGACCCAGGTGCAATTGTGGTGGGCACGATGTCAAAAGTCTCCGGTGTGCTATTTGAGAGATCAGTATGGATCAGGTCATCCAGCAGACCAAGCGGCTTACATTACAGCCGGATTGAGGAAGCGGTAGTAAATGAGCTGACCCAGAGCAATTGCATGGTCCTCGTCCGGAAGGTCCGGGAATTTTTTCTGTAAGATAAAGTGTTTATCATTGGCTTGCGATGGAGGTGGGTTGAAACGAACCCTCAACGCCTGGAGAGTATCTCTGGCTATGCACCTCATCCCGTACGGCATTCGCCTGGTCGAACTTGTGATAGCATTGACAAATTCCTTGGTAAAGCTTTGAAGCAATTGCAAATCTGACGGAGTGTCAAGACCGAGGATAATCAACGACATAACAGCCGCTCACGTTGAATGAACTCAGTTCTGGTCTCCGGATCTTCTAGAGCCTCGAAATAGTCGACATCTCGCGGCCGCATACTGGGGCGACCTGTACGAGTTTCCTCTTCGTTGAGTCGTGCGCGATAGATCTAAGAGGCCAATGTGAGCATCCTCTAAGATAATCGAGGGACGCTCTCACCAGGACTGGGTCAGTTTGAAGATCGAGCCCAGGCTGCGAGATAACTTCATTAATGACCATCGAGAGGGAGTCGCGGACGTATGCTATTTGCTTCGGTCGTGCATATTGAACGGCGATGTTGAAATACATTGGGTGTCCACGAATTACGTCCTGGAGTGTAGGCGCAGCATTGATTTCCTCGTTGATGGCGGCTTGAAATAACTTGAGGAAGAGGAACTCTTCTCGTCTGTCTTGACCATACCCAAAGAGTGTCAGCACGACGCGTTCGGCTACTTTCTTGGTTTTGTCCGGTAGCTTTATGCGAGATAGTCGGAAGAACAGACGGGCAAGGTATTCAGAGTGCGTCTGGAGGAGGTAGAACAACTGTTGGTAGAGCTCCAACTTTCGCTTCGTGGCTTGATCAAGAGCATGCGAACCAGCAAATGGATCGCCATGAGCACTAAGGAGCGACGAACGAGCCGCGTGTGCAGCAGCAGTATCTGCTCCGTGTTTCTTCCGTGTTCGAGTGAGTTCCTCGAAGCTCTTCACGTTCTGCACCAGAAGCGAGATCTTGACATCTAATTCGCTGACATCCGTTTCCAGAGCTTGATTTTCCCGAATTCCTTCAACGACCTTCTTCCTCAGTCTCTCCACCTCGATCTCATCTTCAAAGTCAGCCTCGGAGTCGTCCAAGAGATGAACAAAGTTCTTGATCGTGCCAACCGTGACATTGGTGCCAAGAGTGAGTTGTCGGTACTGCTCTCGCTGCTCCTTGGCTCGGAAGAGAGATTGGATCTTGACGACCTTGCTCATGTTCGTTCGGTAGAAATTCATCTTCTCCACGAACTTCCTGCGCTGGAGGACCCCTCGCATCAATGCTTGCAGATGCGTCGCTTCCGCGTGAGAGGAGTGTAAGTAATCCCTCCAGACCAGATAAGATTCTCGAACGAGGTATCCGCGTGCCGCGGCTTGGAGAGCAACGACGTCCATGAGAACCCCGGAAAGTTTCTCGATGATGACATCAATTCGTCTGCGGCTAATAACCCCACGGGCCAACGCTTGGAAGTTCGTGACCGACTCGAGAACAGTCGGATCCGCCAAGCGGCGATGTAGATCTATAACGCGACGGCGAGCCAAGATTCCGCGCATTTGGGCTTGGAGGGCAATGACACCCGGTTGTGAGGCCTTCAGACCTCGGATCAGAGCCAGCAGGCGCCTGCGTGCGAGGAACGCTCGACAAGCGGCTTGGATCCGAAGAACCACATCACTGGCATTATCCAACCGAGCCAACTGCGTGCGAACCCTCCGTCGAACGATGACTCCTCTAACGTGCGCCTGCAGCGCCGTGATCTGTGGATCGAGGTCGTCCAAGATGGCGATCTGCTTCCTAATTTCGCGGCGTTTTAACAGCCCTCGTGCTGCAGCTTGTAAACCTCCAACGCTCTTCATGACGATAGGGACAGCGAGAGACTTGACAACTTGTTGATGAGTTTTCCGGCCGATCTTGGCTCGGGCTAGGGCTTGGAGGCTGACGACCGAGATTCTCGACGACCGAAGAGCACCTTTGAGCCTGGAGAACCGATGTCGAACAAGGACACCTCGTGCTTGTGCTTGGACCTTGACAAGGAACCGAGACGCTTGACGAATGCGTGCTACTCGGTTTCTCCAAAGCCTCCTTGTCAGGAGGCCTCGAGCTGCAGCCTGGAGCGTGATAGCCCAAGGTTGAAGATCCATCTGTTGCTTGAGTTGTTCCTGCCTGGTTTGTCGAGCGAGTACTCCTCGGCACCGTGATTGAAGTTTGACAATGTACCGCTGGGCGAGCTGCATCCGGGCTTGCTGGGACGCCATGGCGTTCCTAACTAATGCACCTCGAGCTTGTGCTTGTAACTGGATTATCGATTCCTTCGCATCCTCCAATAGTCTATCACGTCCTTTATATCGTGTGAGTGTGGATAATATAAGGTTTCTAGTCACGCACTTTCGAACTCGGTTTCCACGGGCTCCGGCTCTGGTTCAGGTTCGACATTCATGTCCTTGGCGAGATCTCTCCCGACACCTTTGAAATTCGGCATCGACACACCGGAAAGGCCTTTCTGCGTGCTCTGGAGTTGCTCGTCTGAGAATTGCAGCTGGCCGACTAAGTTCCCTATCCGGTCCGCGAGACCCTTGCGGGCAAGAAGATGACTGAGGGCATGAATACAGTAGATCACTTTAGGGATATTCTTCTTCTCGTAGAGATCTGTGAGCTCGAATATAAAGCTCTAAGGGCGGACGGGTTCAGACCTATTGCGTGCAAATGAGACAAGTAAACCAACCTCTGGTAAGCCCTGTCGGCGAACAAAGATGAAGAAGAGGTTGATATTGTCAGAATGTCGATATTGGAGTTTCGGATGCTGAAATAAACAATGAGCTACAAATTCGGACGAGATACAAGGACACGTACCTCAAAAATCCTTTTGACTAAAGCTTCCCCTTCCCATCTCTTGGCCAACCTCGCCAAAACGACACCGTTTCTCAAACCCTCGTCCATCTCTACAACACCAAACGGTAATTCTTCCTGAAGGCACCCTTCAATCCACTGCTGCGCCTCGCCGACGTGACATAGATACTCATAAGCCTGTAGCAAGTGCCGCTGAACATCCGCCCAAAGGCCAAAAGTATACGTGGACTTGGTGGCGGGCGTCTTGGGTGCGGCAACACCTTTCGTGAGTTTCCAGCGATTTGGGACCCCTGTCACGCTAGCAGCTGCAACGTCATCTGGAGGCGGTGGATGGTGCGGCAAAGCTGTTCTTGGAGACATCAGAGGCGGTGGCTGATTTTGAGTTTCGACTTGAATTTGAGGTCGACGGGGTTGGGCCAACTCGCGGTCTATCCTTCGGGACTCTTCCAATGCTTGACGGGCTCGTTCCCGAGCGGCGATACGTTGCCTCGCTTCTTGCTCTTCGCGGTCTTCTTGTTGCCTCCTCTCTTCCTCCCAATCCTCGTTCCCATCTCCACTGGCTATTCGTGGCATATGACGTCCAAGTTTGCGAGCACTGCCAGAGGCGCCAAGACTATCGGGGTACTTGTTTGCTTTCGAGGCCATGTACGAGCTCCGGAAAACCTTGGCCGGAGTAGCGGTGCTTGTAGGGGAAGGTGATCGGTGACTGGAAGTGGGTGTCGCGGTGACTGACGGCGGGATGGTCGATTCGGTTGTGGAGGTAGAGGAGCCGGTGAGCGAGGGGACGAGCGCCTCCGTGGATGCCGATGGACGCGCTCTGATTGTTTGCTGGTTTGAATTGGGCGTTTCAGACCAGGGTGATCCCAATCCACTAAGACGTTTGACTGCTCTTGAGGACGGAGATGCCGGGACACTACCTCCTTGTCGCGACAATGGCTGGGTAGAAAAGGTGTTGGTGGATTTCTCCGGAGGCGGCGGAGGTGGCAACATCTTCCCTGTGGGTGATGGTGACCTTTGAGGTGCCGTTGCAGAAAGTTCATTAAGTGGAGGGGGCGGGAAGAAGCTTGGAAGGGTATGCCGCTTAAATGATGGTGGTGGCATGGACACTTTAGCGGATGGAGATGATGGAGGTTCCACCGTAGAATTGCTCGGAGGTTGAGGAGGAACGGGCTGATCCCATAATCTGTATCGCGGTATCCGTGCTTGGGATATGGGGGCGGTCGATGCAGGGTCATCCCGAGCATCGGCGCTGAGGTCGGAAGACCGCGAACTGGAAGAGGTCGCCCTAGTCAACGTCGCGGCGTCGGGACCTCCGTTGTATGTGGCCTGTTCTGATTCTGCAGCCTTTACGCGTTCCTCCCATTTGCCACGTACGGAGTCGACACTATTAACGATGCGGTGAGAGGGGGTCCATCTCCGCGTCCCTGTGCCGCTTGGAGTCAGGATGCCTGCAGTGCCAGGAGCGGAGGAGCCCCTTGAAAGTGAAGCTCCACGGGAGAGAGACGACGTCCTATCGAGTAACCGTTGTTGGTAAGCAAATGTTCCATTGGAAGGCGAATTGCGGGTGCTCGAGGTGGAATCGGATCGGTCCATGCTGTGAGGGCTCAGTCTTCGATTCGCCTAACGGTTCGGGAGCAGGAGTCGATTGCAGAGAATTGCCCTGTCTTCTTGGATATCCAACGGAACCCTTTGTCCCGCAGTCCCGATCGTGGCCGTAGTCTCGGTATTGGATGCGGTCGGTGTCAATGCAATGTTGAACAGTCCATCCGCCCCTAACTCTCGGAGATAGCACGGGGTTCCCGTTGAGGTTCAATGACGAAACATCATATCCCCTTTCTACCTTGCCGGAGGCTAGCCTGGGTCCGTTTACTCGGGCGGGCGAAACGCTATATGAGCGATGCCGCCGGATGAGAATTTAATTTATGATATGAGGGCGTGAGTCGATGCTCCGAGGGAGTGTGTATGCAGCTTAGGCGATTCCTCACAGGCATACACACTCGGTACCACCAAACGAATAACGTTTGTTCGAACCACTAGGAAAATACCTTATGATGTTGGAAAATCCATTTGGACCCCTCGCTTCTGCAGACCACCCCGCATTTGGCTGTCGGCGCTGCCTTCGTGTTCCCATGTACGTGGGATCCTTTCAACCATCCTGGGTGACTTGGACGGCCCGAATTGTAAACAATACCCATATAACTGTCCTACTGGCACTGCATGGCTCGTCTGTTACTCAATCTAGCGGTCCGAGGATCCGCAGCTCATCTCGACATGATCCCAAGCTTTATATCTCACTGCTTTCTCCTCAATAATCCGTCAAGCAACGAATATCTCGATGTTCCTCATAGACGCCATCCTATGCCCGATATCCTTGCCCCTGGTCTTGCTTCCTTTATCGATCCATATCCGCGCTCGGAACGTGGCTATCATTATCGCGAGCCTGACCTTATTTTGCCTTAATCTCATCAAGACCGTCGATTCAGTGATGAAATCTCCTCATTGGTCGAGCCTTGATTTCTAATAGTATCTCTTTAGATTGTATGGGCCAACAACACGGTTCCCCGAATTCCCGTATGGTGTGATATCAGTATGCTCTTACGCAGGACCCGTGGCTTCGATATCGAAAGCTAACGACTCTGGACAGCAACTAAATTTATCATTGGGGCCTCCGTCAGCCTCTCGGCAGCTTCTTTCTGGTAAGCTACCACTTTCGTGGATGTGTGCCAAATGATGTAATCATCCCCCGCAGCGTGTCGAGACACCTGGCTTATCTTGGTCGGTATTTCCACCTTCTCTCGCAAGATGATAAATTTATAGTACTACTTCAATAG
>FSVU01000860.1_pt1 | contig 12506 bp, 18 predicted proteins | sample 1637581 | NCBI WGS metagenome assembly FSVU01 (sample SAMEA3914814, study PRJEB12502) | metagenome | biome: forest; material: soil | place: USA | collected 2011-09-16 | depth 0.1 m | reverse complement strand
GCCATTTGGTGGTAGCACGCTTCATCAGCGCGTGTCCCAAACTCCAAAAACACCAAAGTTCAGCGTCTTGAAGGACACAGACTCAGGGGTGAGTCTTCGAAGGTTGAAGGATAATTGCATCCACGACTCACATCGAACTCCAGGTAACTCCCAAACCTACGGGTGGGAAGACACCAGATGTTCGAATGCCTTCAGAGCGTCCCATGACCGAAGCAGAACAATTGTTCCTTGACCCTTTCAAGAATTATTCTGTCGATCCCTCGGTTCGTTCAACTCTAGAGAATCTTTCTCAACCTCCGCCAAGCGCTAAGCCCGTCCCAGCTCACACTCCTTCCCTCCCTCCTGGCGCGACGATGAAATCCCGTCCTCCGTCTCTAACCAGCGCAGATAACTCGAGCAACTGGCCAAAGCCCAAACCCTTCGTCCTCCCTGAGGATGACCCTCAGGTACCCGGTCAACCGCCTCGCAAACCAGAACAATACATGTTTACATTCGGTCTGATTTATGATGCAAAAGAGGATCGAGAATACTCCATACACGAGGCTCGTGCAAAGTCTCAAGGCCTACTGGGAAAAGCGTGGCCATCGCCTCCACTAGACTTGGCCCAAGGAGATACATATGAACCTCTCAAGAGCTCCAGTCTCGGAGGCGGCCACCCTCGACGCAGTATGCTTGGACGCAAAAGTCTTGCCCGAGAGCCAACTGTTACCATCAATACAAAGGCGGCGATGGAGGATGTCTTTGGGATGTTCAATGGCGAAGACATTGAGGAAGGCGATGAGGAAGAAAGTTTTGACGATGGTGCTCGGCCTACGATTGCCCCAACTCCGTCCAGTCGATTACCGGCCAGAGCATCGAACCACTCTTTCTCCGCGGAGACTCCAGTGGCGAAACCAAAACCGACCAATACTCCTAAGATCACCCCCTTTGTCGATCCGCCTGCGGCAGGCGCACCGGCCACCGCCCGGAAGATCCAACCTTTCGTGGATCCTCAGCCCGATCTAACGGCTCGCCCGACCCTTGGTCAAGCGTCTCGTGCTTTGTCGTCCGCCAAACCGCGAGCCACACCTGCTTTCAAGCCGTTTGTGGACCAGGTCCCACCAACCCCTACCCCTGTTGCTGAGCGCGCACCTCCTCAACCACTCGCAGCATCGACTTCGGCGAAAACTCAAGCTGGTGATCTAACCACACAAGATGAACTTTCCACTATTTTTGGCAAACCCGTCTCTGTAAATCGTCTCTCCGTCGAGAATGATACTGGCGCCAGCAGTGGGAGCGGCAATGCTAGACATCAACTACCGTTGACTGTAGACGACATATTTTCCGCGACGACTGCACAGATACCAGATGCGGCCGAAGAGGAGGCAAAGTCGACTGCCGATCGGCCAGGATGGTTAGACATGCAATTCGTCTCTAAAGCATCATCGTCTTCATCGAGACAAGACTCAGAGGAATCATCGGGTGGTCCACCTCGGGTATCCTTTATGAACGGAGCTCCTCTAGGACTGGGTGCAAGCCAATCTTCATCACACCTCGGCGAGGAGCACCTGCGTGATGATGAAGACGATGACTGGTCATCGGATGACCACAACGACGAACCAGTGATGGATGCTCCGGGAGCTGAAGACTACGAGGAAAACGACCAAGGGCAACATCCTATGCGAATGAACAAGTACATCAACGAACTGACGCCTATCACTGAACGCACCTACGAATTCACCCGAACTTCCATCGATCCCACAACCGCGTCTGTACGACAATCCCGAGGATCAGGTGTGGCCTTGGCCGATGGGGGCCAACCTACGATTTCTCGTACATCTTCATCTCGCTCGATGGAACCTGTTCACGAAGCGTATGAAGTGGTCCGTGACCACCAATCACGGAGGTCACTCGCGCCCAGACAGTCTCTTGCGCGTCCAAGACAATCTCTCGCCGCTGGACCGGAGACGGTGGAGATCCCCAATCCTTGCAACCCCTTCGATGACCTCATCATGCAAGCCATCCAAGATATCATTGGGTCGCCATGGTACGACCTCAGGGATCTACGCTGTGGTCAAGTCGACCTCCTCGGGAAGAAGTTCAAAGGCAAGAAGGCGTCCGTTGATGGGAGGAGGTTCTCTGCGGCCGCGGACACCTTCCGGCTTTCCCTCGATGGAGACCACTTCGACGTCTCGGTCAAACTCGGAGAGGGCGCTTTTGGAGCAGTCTATCTTGGTACTCTTGTCGAGGACGGTGAAGGCGATCCCCAAGCATGGGCGATCAAAGCAGCCAAACCTGCCCAATTTTGGGAGTACACGGCAATTTTATCCATCAGGGAGCAATTGCCGCCGGAACTTCATAGCTGCATCATCGAACCTCTCGCCCATTACGTGTTCCAAGACGAGTCGTACCTCCTTATGGCTCATCTGCCTTATGGAACACTTCTCGATTGCGTCAACAAAGCGTCTGGTACCGAGCTAGCTCAGTCTGCTGGAGACGGCCTGACGGAACTTATGGTGGTCTTTTTCACTGTTGAATTGCTCCGAATTGTTGAAGGTCTACACTCCGGGGGCTGGATTCACGGTGATCTCAAAATCGACAACTGCTTAGTGCGACTCGGTGACGTACCAGGTCCCTCGACTGCCTGGTCAACTCGGTATGACCCGAGCGGAGCGAATGGATGGGATCAACAGGGCCTGACCCTAATCGACTTTGGGCGCGCAATCGACACCAAACTCTTCGAAGTTGGACAAACGTTCAGAGGCGACTGGCCGGTAGATCACAAAGACTGTCTGGAGATGCGGGAGGGGCGGCCGTGGACGTTTGAAACAGATTATTATGGCCTCGCGGGAATCATCCACTGCATGCTGTACAAAAAGAACATCGAGACCGAACCGCTTTCTGAGCCTCTTCCAGATGGATCTCGACGATACAAAATCAAGGCACCATTGAAAAGATACTGGGCCAATGACTGGAGCCAGTTATTTGACGTCTTGCTCAACCCTCGCTTTGTCCATTCTGACGAAAGTCTTCCGATCCATGACGAACTGTCTCATATCCGATCGGCGATGGAGGTATGGCTGGTGGAGAACTCTTGGAAAGGAGGAAAATCTCTGAAGACCATGCTGAAGAAAATCCGGCAATGGGCCATGTAGAGTTTGTGATTCTCCTGCATACTACCTCGATGTTGTACTATCTTCACACATGTAACACTTCGTTCTGGATAGAAGTCCTTTCGGTTAAATGAACATAATTACGACTACGGAAAATGTAGGATACAGTAAACGAAATGTGCCGGGATTCAATGCCGTGCCGTCGTCTAGCCTGACATGTCTTCCATTTCCTCCAGTTTGTTCTTCTTGGTAAGAGGTGTAAGTGAGAGGTCCATCTCTGATCCAAGTGAACGTGATCGTTTGTGTATAGCAGGTTGATCTGGGACCTCTAAGGTAGGGGTTTCTATTGCGATTTTCGCTCCTTCGGTGGTGTCACGTTCTATGCGTTTCCTCTTGGCGATCGGATCGACTTGAGTTGCGCGCGCTCGATGATACTCTCGCCAGGACTTGTACGAATGATTATCCATCTGCAATAGCTAAAATTAGATGACGACTGGCGATTTCAATGGATAACCTACACCAGGCATAGCAGCCAACCGCTTCCATGTAGTATCCTTTCCTTCATGAGACTGTTCCCAGGAAATCCAATTCGGGTCGGGTGTGGCCCCTGTCCAGACATGAGGGTTATCCATGAGGAACAGCATGAAAGCTTCCTTTTGCTCAGGAGTGAAAGGAAGATACGCGCGACCGTTCCGCATAATTTTTCGGGGTGTACGGTTGGCCGAAGTTGCTGCAGACTCAGACTGGGCGTCGTGCACAACAGATCCTAACTCCTCATCGTCCGTTTTGAGTTGGTCTTCTTCATCCTCGCTATCCAGTTGTGGAGGTAGAGGAGTGTAAGAGAACGATGAAGCGGGTTCCTCGTGTTCGATCGCCGACTGGTCGTCCGTCTGGTGGTCATCATTGGATATCACATCGAGAAGCCCCAGAGCACGCGCCGGTGGTGCCTTGCCCTCAAGACGGAGAAGGTAGAGTTGCTTGGCTTCAGCGTCGAATTCCAAAGCATTTCTCTTGTGAAATTCTCGCCATGATGCGGCAGACCGTTGAGGTTGCTACACTGTGCATAAGCTAGGATGTCGCGCAGGGATTGAAAGGCTCACTATCTTTTCGAACTTCTGCCAGACAGCCGATGCTGTGGTGGACCCTTGAAGCCAGGCTTGCGGCACAGGAACCGTGGTCCATACCCAGGGGTGTTGCGACAAGAAGTCGATGAAGATTTGGCGCTCTTGCTCGCTGAAAGCAGTCGATCGCCGTCGTCCGCCTTCTGTTCTCCTTCGTTTTGTAACAAGTTCGCTCAAGGTCGAACGAGGCGCCCTGGGAGAGACAGGTTTGCGTTCGGGTTCACCGTAAGATCCGTCACCTTCATCAGCAGGAATTGTCACCGTCAGTGGTTTGACTATGGAAGTTCTGCGAGGGGGATTCCACCGACGGGCGTCTGCTAGATCCATATCTGGTTCATCCTCCGATTCAGGCTCTCGTTCAGATTCTGCTTTTATGTCCTCAATGTTGATGTCGTCGTGTTGAAAAGAGATGGCGGGATCGTCCACATCATCATCTCTGAATAGCGGGATCCTATCCTTCCATTTGGCGCTGTTTTTATGGAGGTACGCGGCCCATGACGGAACCGATCGATATGTGGCCTACATTGTGTGCTTAGCCTGGGTACCAGATGTCTAATCAATGAGTAACGCGCACCGTCTTAGCGAGTTGTCTGAGTATTTCGCCCTTCGTAGCGCTCGGGTACCGTTTACCGTACCAGTTGAAATACGCTACGTGCAAATGTTCAGCGCCATTACTTACAACGTCACTCTTCTCACCAATGAGGAATTCGTCATCCGCGGTTGTGAATCGATACCCCTTTGCAAAGGGCACCAGTTGAGTTGGGGGCTTGGGAGGTTCATTGTCGTCGAGACTACCAGGATCGTATGAGACGTCAGGGTGGGCGTCCTTGTAGCTCTGCCTAGGCCGCTTTTTCGGGGCGAGGTCCTCGATATCTTCGAACTTCTTGACTTCTGGGAAGGCTTCCGGGTGCCGGCGCATGTACTGCGTCGTCGAATTTACAGAATGATAGGGCATCTGGAAAAGGTAATAAGAGAGTGCGATGTCAAATACGGCGCAACATCCAAACCTTTTCATGTATCTTGTACAGGGTCTGACGATGTGTGCGCTCTGGGAAGTGCTTTTGACTCCAAGCGAAATACTTCCGAACGTAACAAACATCCAACTCCGTAAACTTGGCACCCATGCCATTATGGTGTAAAACCATAGCACCAGTTCCGGGGGGCTGAGGCTCAGGGTCATCGGGTGAACTGTCCGAAGGTCCCCGACTAGCGTCTGCCGTGCTCGAGGGCTGCGTCGGGCCGTCTACAGACACATCACCCCGATCTTTGTGCGTAAGGACCGGCGATGGAGGAAGCGATTGACTGATGGCCGGAGAAGGTAGGGCTCCGGCCGGTTGAACATTCACGCCCGGTTGTTTATGATAGGGAGACTGCGGAGAGTACGACCCCGCACCATATACGGTATGATTCTGTTGTACTTCGCATCAATAATCCCACCCGGGCCGCTTGAACTATAACATACCGCACTGTTGACAGGGGGAGCGTCGTATGAGAAAAAATCATTGATGCTGACTACCGGCAGGCGATGGCCACCCCAGTTTTCCGAGGGACCTATACAACGGCCCTTTTGGATACATTCTTTTACCCAGCTGAGATCAAGAATCGCTCGGTTGGAGTCGCTTCCAAAGTCGCGGATCAACAACTGGCCGTATTGGGTTGGTGGGTCGACAAGGATCACCAAAGCGTGTTGAAGATACGTGCTGACATCCGCACCGTGTGTCTAGGAAAGAAATAATCTTTACTTCACAAAGAAATGGTTAAGACGGGTCAGAGCTCCTACCTCAAGCAGGTTCTTTAGTTCGGCCGCCTTGTCCGCGAGAATGTCAGCCTGAATGAAACACTTGAGCGGAACATTGTGATTGTTCCGGAACAACGTCGGAGGGTTGATGGCCAGCGTTGGCTTGGACATCGCAAGTCGCGAAGGCAAAAGAAATCTTACAAGTCGGGTTGCGTGCGGACGCTGAGGGCTGGGGGAGAGGGAGGGGAAAGGGCCACCAGGTGGAAGGAGAGAGTCGTAACAGTGGGCTGCTTCCGTGGCGGAATCGAGGGAGTTGAATCCCGGTGCGATAATGTAAACCAGGCACATCTTTAAGGAAGCTCAATAAAACATAGGACAACACGTGTTCCCTCGTATTCGGAGTCTCAATTTTAGTGACAGCAACGCACTTTGGCGCCATATGATCGAAATCAATCAATCCGAAAAAGCCTTTTGGTTGCGGACATAACTACGCTATTCAGGAAACCACGTGTGTAAGAGGAGACTGAATGTGCTAATAAGGCTATAATTTCGCTATCTACCGCCTATCATATCCTGTCATCCTGGTATCGGCAAAACGACGATCAGCTTCATCCCGTCCAGGGTTACCCCTGTACATGGCGCCACTATTGGGGGCGTCATAGTAAGGCCCCGGAGGGCCAGGTGCTGGGTAATCTGGTTGACCACGGTAAGAGCCATGACTGTATGGGCCAGGGGGTCCGCCTTCGTAATAAGAACTGCCAGCAGAACGTGGGGGAGGTGACATAGAACGGCGGCGACTGAACAGAACACCAGTCAATCGGATTGAAACAAACCAGGCTCCAGGTAAATACAGACCTGTACGGATCATATCTTCCACTGGGCGGTCCAGCAACAGGCGGGGCCCTTCCTCGATAGGGATCGTAAGGCGCAGCAGCAGGGGGCACGTATTCCCGTCGACTATGAGACCCAACGCGCTAGGTAAAGCAATTCGGCGACACAGTCCATCTGTAACAACTCACGAGTCAAAAGCTACTGGAGAGCGAGTTCTACCGTTGCTGTAAGATGGCGCGGCATAGGGAGCTCGATCGTATCCGGCACCGGCCGGTACTGGAGGGGCACTTGTAGGTCCATAGTCACGGGGAGGCATGCGATCATAGTCAGCACCATAGGCCGCCGCCCGAGGGTCGAACGGGGGACGTGCGTCGTAGCCTCGAGGATCGGGTGGCGGTCGCCCATCGTACGGGTTTGCCGTCATGGGAGGTCCTCGAGGAGGTCCCCTGTAGTCATCGTAGTCTCGAGAGTAGCCTCGCACGGGTGGTGGTGGTGATGCGGGTCGAAGGTCGCGAGGGGGCCTGAAATCGCGAGCATCGCGAGCAGTGGGAGGCGGCATGACCTCGGGGCGGTAATCTCGGGGAGGCAGTCTAGACGCCGAATCGCCGCGATAATCATCACGGTAACTAGCTGGGGGGCGCATGTGGTAATGGCTGGGGTCGTCAGCTGGGGGTCGGCCAGGCGGTTCGTTGAAACGGCGCCTGTCTGACTTGTCTCCGCGGTGAAAATCACGCCATCCTGGATCACTTTAAGAGAAAGATATTTAGAATGCCAATCACTGCCAATAGTAGCTTAACTTACACTGCCTCATTGGGGCACTCGCGTGCCCAATGGCCAGGTTGCCGGCATTTGAAGCAAGCGCCCGGTTCTCCAGCAAACTTGGAAGTCTTACCACCACCGTGCGACAATTCGCATCTAATTTTGTTCCCTAAGAAGAGACCTTGTGGGATAATTTAGTTGATATGGAAAAATAAGCGCAAAGAGATCGCACCACCGTCGTATTTTTGTACCGCCTTCTCGGCTTGCTCGCGATTCTCGAACTCCTATGAAATATCCGTCAGGAAGAAAGACAATTACCCCGGGTACTACAATCTTCTTACGACGAAGCCATAGCCGACCCTGTTGAAGAGGATGGTCAATTATGAGATTACGGAGGAATGCAGGGTCAATACGTACTTTAATTCTACGCTTACTACTTTCCCTAGCTCGCCAAAGCAGCCTTCTAGGTCTTCTTCCCGCGTGTTTCCTGGTAAATTACCCACGTAGATCTTGTTCGGCTAGGGTAGCAACCAAGACCGGTGACAAAAGGGCAGAGAACGAAAGCATGAGCAAATGACGGATGACCCCAGAACGAGAAAGACGACCAAGAGCGTGCTCAGGGAGGGACGATGAACAAATTCAAACCATCAGAGACCAAACAGCCCCAAGCCACGAGACGGAGCACATATGCTCTTGCGCGAATGGTCCACAATGCAGAAGACAAGGGGAAGAGGCAGAGAAAAGAAAAGCACCTTGAACGATTTGGGCCTACTCGAGTTTGTCGAAGCATCAAACATGGTAGAGCCGCGGCTCATTTGACCTTCGTCGGGGCCAGCAAGATCTTCGTTATGAGGGCTCTGTTGTGCCTCAGCCAACGCCTCCGGTTCCTGAACAATCGGTGACTGGGCCGTCGCCAAAGCGGGCTCCTCGGTGTCCTGTGAGATCTCTTGTGCCACAGTTTCGTCGACCGCGGGCGGCTGTTCCTGATGGTGTTCCATGGTGATTGGAGACTCGGCCATTGAGGTTCGAGCTGCCTCTAGAGCGTTTATATGGCGGATGAGCAAGAGTTCGGATCTATCGCTGGGTGTTAGACGAGAGCTGAAGGCGCTGGCGGGTTGGTTGGCAGCGAAATCGGATTTCGCAAACCACTCTTGATTGTCTTTGTTGACGGAAGTGGCTGGCCAAACACGGGTTCTCCTTCCACAGGGTTCACCGTCTCCCCGCTCTGCCGGCCGCACTCTGAATCGACTTTTTGTCAAGCCCCCCATCAGAACTGTTCCTGCAGATGGCCACTCCACGAGTCTTTTGTAATACAGCCGGCCAGTCCTTCCCTGTCTACCTACAGCAGGACGTATCGGCCGCCTGGGTCGATCCCATCCGAGCCCTGATTACGGTATGGACGACTTTTTCGCATTGTTTGATGGCCCACAATCCGCTCACTTTCTCTATTTTGCAGAACTTTGGTGGTTTAGGTATGCCATGTGACGTCTTGTGAAGTACCTGGGAAATTGAGTGCTCTTTAGTCGTTGACACTCCCGAGCCTGCCCTCGCCATCGTAATTTTTGATAAGAGGACTCAACTCGCTCTCAACTTGATCGCGAAGTACGCTGAAAGGGAATCTCAGCCGGTGTATAAAGGAGGTTTGCCGATTCTCATTCATTGGGACTTGCCCCAATTGATTACTCTAAATAGTTGTTAACAAAGACTGGATAAATGCCTGCATAGAGGCTAATCGCTTACTTGGACCACCCGTGAAATGGGGAGGCTATTCGATTGCACCAACAACATTGGCCTCTTTCTTTGACGATGCTGCATCTGCTGGACAGAGCTCCAGCCTTCCGGGCCCATTTCAGGCATCAGAGGGCACAGCGACGCCCTCTCACACATGGTCGTCTACCCCGACTCAGAAATTTTTGGATAAGTCATTTCATTCTAGCTACCAGCAACCCATATTTCCCGCTATGCCAAGTGTAGGCGGCCTCGCCGCACCCAAGCCGAAGATCTCACCATCTCGGGGTCGTACCACTGCCAAGCGGCCACCCGATCGTGCCGAAGCTCTCCCTACGGATTCTGATGGAGACGATCCAGAGCCTAGGGCCCCTTCCGATAACCAAAAAAAGACTCTCCGTGGGTCTTGGAAATGCAATTACACTGGTATAGCACAATATGGCTAATCGAATAGCTCGCCGATTAATTTCTCATTTCAGACGCTGAAGTCAAGTATATTCGCGACTACATCTCTTGGACCGCCAGACGTGGACGAGAGGACATAAGCATCGGCCAATTAGCCACCGAACTCAGTCATAAGGTAGTAAGAAGGATTGACTCCAGAATACAGATTAACCTTGGCTTGGTTAGATGCCATGGCATGGTGTTGGAGGTATAAGAACAGCCTGTAGGCATATTCAAAGGTTGCCATCACCCTACGCTGACGTATGTCTCGCAGTTCAACGCAAGGGCTGGTTAGATAACACTCCCTGGGGCTCATCCGTGCCAGTGTTGTCAAAAACAGAGCCAGAATCAGAGCCGGCTCGGCGTCGCGTGCGATCACCCAGAAAATCAAGCCCCAACAAATATGGATCATGGAAAGTGCAGCCAGACGGCTCGCGTCCCGAACTCCCTGAAAGTTTGCGGCGTTGGGATACTAAAGATTCTCCTCCTCGCCCTCCGCCAGTCGACCCATCCCTGCCAAAGGATGGCGGTCCGTACTCGGACGAGGAGTTGAAATATTCGATTGGTAAAAAATGTTGAGACTCAGTGTATATCGTCATCTCATGATCCCTCAGACTTTGGGAGATGGTGTCTGCGTCGACACCCAAAGCTCACCGTTCGGGACCTTGTATTCGCACTGGAAGATATGGTGAATAACATTTGCTCTGATCGCCGAGGCAGATTGATGGCATGTCTTCCAGATTCCCCGCCATACAGCAGCAGGCTGGCGGGCGCGGATGTGTCAGAAACCAGCGTACGTGCTCATCCCGAATTTCTTCAACTCGGTGTACTCACCCCTGTCCCGTAGGTATTGGGTCGAGAACGCCCCAGATTTGGTGCACCTCTTGATTCCAACCCGTGGAAAAAAGGCCGGATTGAACGTCGCGGATGAGGACAGCGAGGATGAAATTCCACTCAGACAGTCGCGCACGGCCCATGCAAGGTCTGATCAAGGTAGCGAAGACTATTTTATGCCAGCATTGGATGATGCTCCGAGTTCATCTACTGCTCGCCTGCCAGAGGATGTCGTTGAGGAGATGGTAATTTACAGAATCGTGCATGTAACGAAAGCTCATGAGCAATCAGGTCGAATTCCTGGCAAAGAACCAAGCACTGCTCTTCAGTATGAACGATGCCGACGGCATGTCCCCCTCCGCCAGGAAACGCCTATGGAGGCCATTCGCCAAAACGGTACATGTGTAACTTCTTGGGTCGTCATTCTTCTAACCCTGAGTCTAGCATGTCTCGTACGGTGATGCTGCCCTGTTCTCGAAATATCATTCGAAACACGCCGACGTGCTGGAAGCACGTACCCTGGCCCTCATGGACAATGATCGTAGCCGTGGCCGCAAATCGCAAACCAGGAGCCCGGTCAAAGAATCTCGCAAGGCCAAAAGGACGGGCGGATCGGGAAAGAAGAAACGCGTCAAAACTGAACCCAAGGCGGCGCCCCTTGACCACGATTCCGACGACGCAAATACTGCCGGGCCATTCACTCAAGGTGAACTGGACGATATGGTTAGTATGGCTGTGAGGACCAGCCCTTGGTACTAAATTCGGTGTCTCTCATCTAATAGGTCGATTTCATCGTCGAGCATTCGGACTGGTTCGGACTTATCGATGGAGAGCAAACTCAACCGAAGAGTCAAACCTTCAAGATATTCGCTGATTTGGTGAGTTATTGCCTTCGAATAAATCATGCATCACTGACTAGCTCTCACAGTACCCGAAACGTACAGCTTACGCCTGGAGAGATTTCCACAAGCAGTACAGCGAGGATATGGAAGAGAAGGCTCTAAAGATCATCAATGGCGAAGGAAGCGGCGAAGACGACTCATCTTTGTCGTCGGATCCCAATCACGAATTCGATGACGATGGTTCTGACATGTCACAAACCGACAACGAGCAGCAAGGAGGATCGGATATAACTGCGGAGCAAGCAACTGTGGAGTGCCTAATGAAGGAAGGTTCCCGATCGACCACACTCCGTTCAGTTGGCAGCCCTGAACAAGTCATGTCGTCAATGGTGATGAGCGCCGCTAGCACCTCCAACGCACCACATACCCCGCCGGCACCGGAATCCGTTTCTCTCCCTGACTCCGAGCCTGCCCCGACACTCTCTCCCTTGACAAGCCCCCCTACGGCCTCAGCGATTCCGAAGCGTCCGTTGGAGCCGTCTACTCACAACGAGGAAGGTACTCCCAAGAGAGTCAAGCTCAAGCTCAAGCAGGAAGCCATGGTAGAGTAATGTGACCCTATGTTTCGACTTATCCACTTTATGCTGTTGCCACTTGCTTTAATACTCCATGTACATAATATTTAGATCGTTCATTCACATCGGTAGTGCATTCACACTCGCGTGACAAGCCAAAAATCATAATAAGGAGCAACGTAGCACATGGTATCCAAAAGTCCGCGATCACTAGACTAAGCCAACGTATCCTCAAATAACCACAACGGCACCAGCGAGAGCACCCAAAACAGTCAGGGCAAGGACACCTCCGAGGGACCTAGCGTCCGCGAAGCCCATAGCAGCGCTCTTGCTTCCACCGGCACTTGATTTAGAGGTGGTGCCAGTCGCAGCACCACCCTGGGAGGGAGCGGTGCTGGCAGGCTCAGCAGGAGTAGCAGCACCAGTCGGCGCGAGGGCGGCGCAAGACGACACTGCAGCAGCAGCGGCATCGGAGCTTGAGGGGCCGGTGGAAACAACGGTCGCGTTACCCGCAAAGTCGCACGAGCCAGCCGCGCGCTTCG
>FSVU01000558.1_pt1 | contig 12660 bp, 18 predicted proteins | sample 1637581 | NCBI WGS metagenome assembly FSVU01 (sample SAMEA3914814, study PRJEB12502) | metagenome | biome: forest; material: soil | place: USA | collected 2011-09-16 | depth 0.1 m | reverse complement strand
TTATATGATGATACAAACTAGTTCAAGGGAATCTTTGGGGTTAAGACCGACGGCCCAAGCACTGTGGCACGCGACTTCATAAGCATCTGAGTAGCGAACTAAAATTTGGGTCGATCAATTGACGGGCGTCATAGATTATACGATAATCAGCGTGCCTAAACAGAGCTCTGACACGACAAGCAGAAGAGGGTCAGCCACTCCATGGAGGCCGCATATCGTTCCTAGCAGAGGAGTAATCGGGGTGAGGTCGCCTCAGTCGGGATGCATCAGGATACAGAGATCGGGGGCTGTTTGAAGGGTGAGGCGCCGCTGCCTACGAAGTCCTTGACGGCCGCGCTCATGGCCTCCTCTCTCTCCTTGCGTTTTTGCATGACTAGCTTCAAGACATGCCTGCGGTTGGTTAACATCTTCCTCTCTGGTCGGCCGGTCTTCTCATCCATCTTCTTCTCCTTCCTGAATTTCTCGACGGTTTCGGTCTGGAACATGCGTTCCATCCATTGAGAGTTCTCCTTCCTCTCTTCCTCGGTCATATCTTCGACGGCGTTCGGATATGCGAAAGGTTCTACCAACCCCACGACGGCGCGTTTGTACGTCGTCTCGGTCCCGCCGCGTCGTTCCCAAACGACGGTCTGGCCATCCTTCACTCTCTTTTCCATCGGAGAAATGTAGTTGTCGGTTCGGATATAAGTGCATTCGACGCCATATACTGCAGAAAGGTACGACCTGACATCGTTCTTCGTGACTGAGCGCGGTATCCGGAACGTCGCCTCGTAAGGATTGTATGCCTCTCCTGGCGGCGTATGGTTCCGCATCAATCGAAAGATAATATTTGGCAAATATATTCTCTTTCCGACGACCTCCGTTGCAGCTTCGTCCACATCCTCGGTTGTCCGTAACCGCGTACCACGGATACGCGTCCTACGGGACGTTATTTTCTCCAGCCATTCATCGTACGGCAAGACTTGGCCATCTCTTGTTGGGAGTTTGTTGAGAGATAGTAGATTGTTGTAACGTTCGAGATTTTGATCAGGCTCAAGGGGCGGGTTTTTGCTTCGACGTATGGCAACCTGGATCGGTAGAGAAGCCTGTCGAGAGGCCTCAGGGGAGATGATTGTGGAGTAGCAGCTACGCCCTAAGGTTCTTGATAGCCTTAAGCAATTCATTGTGGAGGAGGAATTTTCGACGCGCCGGTGAGGTTTGTCTACTCCAACATTTGCTCCAATCTCTCGGGAGTTGCCGAGACGCGCCAGTGCTTCTGCCAACCACTCCACCGCGAGCCCTTTTTTCATAGTTCGTTGGCTACATTACGCTGAGAAAATATGGCGGCTACGCGTCCCACACGTGCTGCTTCCAAGAAGATGCTAAACAGTGTCACTCCTCCTACCGCCCCGATACGGCAAAAGCGGAAAAAGGCTGAAGTGGAGGATGAAACCGATGCGAACGCGTCGAAGAAACAGAATATGGGCTCCGATGGGGACTCATCGATCTCAATTACTTCCAAGCCTATTGCCTCTGACCCGGCTACCGAGGCAGAGGTCATTCCAGCTGTTCTATCGTTCCCATTCGCAGATGCCAGAACGCACTTGATCAGCGCTGACGCGCGATTCAAGAAGTTATTCAACAAACTCCAATGCAAGCCTTTTGAGCATCTTGAACCTGTAGAACCATTCAGGTATCTGGTCTCCATGTTGATATGGACCAAGAACTGCTTACTCAGCCACCGTTGACAGGGCGCTTGCGACTTCGATACTGTGAGTGATATGAATTGCCAAGTTCAGCCAAACTAATGCTTCTTTTAGGGGTCAGCAGATCTCGTGGAAGGCGGCAAGATCTATCAAGCACAGGTTCATACGAATCTTTGACCCGTCGTTGCCAGAGCTCCCTCCCGCCCAGGGACAGAAGTGCGTCGTAATTTAACCTCGCGTATCGTGTATTCACTACGCGCACCAGAGAAGTCGATTTCTTCCCGACCCCACAAGCCGTGGCTGTGGCTGATGTAAAGGATTTACGAGCAGCAGGATTGAGTGGCCAGAAAGCCAGCTATAGTGGGTGGCTTCGACAAAAAGAGTTCGTAAAGCTGATCGCGACGATCAAGTCCTCGACCTTGCGACTCGGTTCTCCGATGGGCGTCTTAGTGTTGAGAAGCTCATGACCGGGACCGACGAAGAGGTATCGGAAATGCTCATAGCGGTAAAAGGTTGGCGACGTGAGTTGGTAATATGCGAATGCTTACGAGATGCAGGCATTGGTCCATGGACCGTCAACATGTTCAGTATATTTTCTCTTCGGAGGCCGAACATCCTGCCTGTAGGTGATCTGGGAGTACAGCGCGGCCTACTTCGGTGGGTCGTCGCGTCACATGTCCCAGACGTGGCACACAAGACGAGGGTTGCACCTTGGAAGTTACCCGGGATAGACGAGGATGTGGCTGTCGACGATACTAGGCCCTCGACTCCTCCGCCAGAAGCGTCGTCACTGCTTCCTGTGCCCGAGGAGACTAGTACTATCAGTCCTAAAACCCCGGTGAAAAGGGGAAAAGCAAAGGTTACTCCTCCGACCCCGTTCACGCCGTCGATCTTTTCGGGCACGGCTAATGAACCCATAATGCCGATTCCGCTTCCAGAGGGCCTTACGATCGCCACACTGAAGGCTAGACTCACGGGCAAAAAGGCAAAGTAAGAACGATTTTCGGGATTTTATCGCTCTACCTGAACTATCCCACCCAGGGGCGGGGTGTATCTTACACCCTCCGAAATGGTCGCGTTGTCGGAACATTGGTCACCTTATCGCTCTATTGCTGTTTGGTTCATGTGGAGCATCGTGGAAGAGGACGCTACTAGTTAGGGTCAGTAGGCTTCGCTTCCCCAGGCTCCGGCCCATGATAGAAGTTCCGGGAATGATACAACAGAAGCATAATCTCGCGAAATACACAATACGAATACAGGGCAACATGCGAGTAAAAAGTCTACCCTGAAATGAACCAAGCCGTTAGCGTTCCCCAACTTCAGGTGATCACCAGGCCTCCGGCATAATGCCAATATCACCACTCCATCCCGTATTCATCGGAATAAAGATACCATCGTAAGCGTTGCTAGGTAATCCCAAGTCGGACAGATTCTATACGGAAAACGAAATGTTGGCTCTACACAACCCAGATCGGGAACGCTGAGGCACTCACAGCCTCCTGCAGCCACATTGGGATGTTTGTAGGACTGAAAACGCCATCGGGCCAGCTGAATCCGAACTCCTCGAGTGAAAATGGTGCAGTCGCGTTGTTTGCCTGTTGTGGCTCTCCATAAGGGCCCATTAGGGCTTCTCCAGTAGGCGCGATCGGGGGTGTTGGTCCCAGGGAAGCCATCCCAATCTTTCGACGTAGATTGGCCAGCATAAGTCGGATAGTCAGTGCATATCTTTCGGCAGCAACCTCAGAGAGGAGTTGTGCCAATTGTTCCACTTGGAGAGTGATTGCGGCCATGTCAACCTCAGAGGGGAAGAGATTGGCTATCTTCAAAAGGAAGAGGCCGGAGAATGCTGCTGTGACAAGACTGTCGTGAACGGCGTATCGAAGAGCAGCCCTATTCGAGATGTATTGTCAGATACAATCGAACACCAATCCCACGTTCACTTACCTGTATTCCGGCGATTGAAGGAACGTGGCTAAGCACCGCGACGCTGCCTCCTTTGCTTGGAAGGCAAGTTCGCGCTGGTCAAAAGGCATTTTGTCCCACGAAACCCCTCGCAATGCGACGCAGACCAGCCAGACTTGAGCAAACATGAGTTCTCCCGCGAGGATCTTGCGCATGAGAGCTTCCTCGTCCATGATGGGCCCTAATACGATGACACTCAATTTCTGAAAACCGGATCCGAAAGAAACGGAGGAACTCACTGTGGAGAGTATCACACTCTTCCCACCATTGTTCGAGGGCAACGTTTGCGCGCCTCACGAACGCCAATGTGCTATGGTTGACTTGACCACCAAAAGGAGACAAAGTTTCGTAGATTTGCGCTAAGGGTTTCAAGCATTAGATGAAGAAAGTAATTCCGAGCTTTGAACGTACTCTTCTGGGCGATTAGCTCTACTAAGGACACGAGGCGAACGTCCGTGGGAGAGGCCATTGGGTGGGTCAGGAGCAATCGACAATGCCGGACAGACGTCTCATCGCGAAGGATGATAGGTCGCCCCGTGCCCAGCGACATCCTGTAGAAAGTTATGTCAGCCTTGCAGCCAACTATAAAAAGTTTCACATACTGATGATCGAACCAGTAGAGACATAGCCAAATCCGGGCGGATACGACTGATCCGGCTCGAGGGTCAGTAAATCTCACGGGAAAGAGAAACATGGTGATACGTACCGAGATCTCGTTCTTCATGATCTGTTCGCTTCTTACTGCCGTGCTCGGCAAGTTTCTCCAAAGCACGATGTAATCCTAGGTCGAGAGCCATTCGCATCGCGTGTCCGCTGGGGAGCCAACCGTTGGTGCTCCATGCCGAAAGGAGAAGCATAGCTGAATACAAATGTTAGCAAGTAGCATGTAAGCCAAACCAATGTCCCTGCCTTGTACAGCCTCCTTGCGGACGATTGGGCCGAAGAGGGTCGACCTGGCGATACCTAACAGGCCATAGTTCAGATGAGATGATATTCCGTATAAATCAGGAAGTGTGTACCCTGCGCTTCTTCGAGACAACGATGGAAGGTAGAAGATGGAGGGCCTGATGATGTTGATTCAATCTCAAGGTTACCGAAGGCCGCTTCCCTCAACGTACCGGTGCCAGCACGAATCTTGCTAGCCACGGCAAGTACCGCATCAAAGCAGAATGGAGTCCGATCTCTCAGTCCCTCAAACGTATCATACGCCGGGTCAAAGAGAGGGATGAAGAGATGGCATCCAGAGAAGAAGATGGTGTACAGCTCTCTTGCTTCAGCTTCCGAGACGAGACCCTAATTATCCCCTTCCTGTCAGCAAACTGCTGCAGAGCCTAAGGGTAGAAACGGGCCTTATCAAGGACATTCGGGAAAGCGTTGCGGGGGGTTGGCTCGACGCGCTTTCTTTTCTTCCCTCTGTAGTTTGGAGGGGTGTCAGGGCTGGCCTCTGGTCATGAGTCAATCAACGTACCTTTGTGAGAGTGGAGTGGAAGCGGCTTCAGCGGCAGCATTGGCAAGGCCTTGCAGCGCTTCGAGAGGGGCGTTCATTGAAGCTCGAGGGAGGGTCTCCTCTGATTCGTCGTCCGATGACGGCGCGGTCGAGGGGACGATGCCGTATGTAGCGAACTTGTGGGGAGGTGGGGCAAAGCCAGGTAGAGGGGGGAATTTGGACTTCGACCTCTCCTCTCGAGGGCTTTGCATGGGGTAGAAGGAGCTCCCAGAAGTTCCCGTGGCAAGTGTGGAGAGCGGGGAATTTGAGAAGCCGGCTAGGTCAACAGGTGCTTGAGGAGAATAATTTCCCTGCTGAGGTGGGTTCATTGATGCGGGCTGCGATCCACCATTGAAGGCGACAGATGCTGATTGAGGCGTTTGAATGGCAGAGAGGATGCGGTCGAGAGACGACTGCATGCCGATCATCTGGCTCTGCATCACCAAATACTGTCCCTCCAACCTTGAAAGCCGCCTGAAACTCTATGGTCAATTGGAGTCCGGCATCCTGCCGGTCGATAGCGCTCACTCAAGCCCCTGTTGGTTTCCCGGCTGGGTCGTCTTCTTCTCCGGTTTCTCGAAAAGGCAAGGTGTTCCGCTCAATTGACATCGCCTACACGGTGACTGCGGATCGTGGCGATGAGGACAGTCGTTGGCCATTCCGGTGGTGGAGGCACTTACCTCCCCCTCACATCTATTCTTTCCTTTCCTGCATGCAGTACAGGCTCTGGCTCCGCGCTTGGGCACGTACGAGGAGGACGGACCGCCGTTAATACTACCGGACTCGTTCGCCCCGTTGTTGCCGTTTGACGGGCCGGTATGTGCACCCGAGTCGATATGAGCACGCGGGGTAGGCCCACCGTCGTTGTGAGAATCGAAACTTGTCCGCTTGCGCTTCGTGGATGGACCAAAGAGAGAGCCTTGATCGGAATTCATCGACACCGACTCGGACGGTGACAAGGACATGATTTTGGAGAGGATTTCTGGAGGAATGCAACACGAAGGGCGCAGTCAAGGTATAACGAAGAGATCCACCACCCTGGGGGAGCTTCCGCAACTTGCCAATCGATTACAAACAGCGCCGGCTTGTCAGATTCGATCAATTGAATCGAGGAAGTCTTCGGTCACGCGCGCGTATACCGATCCTCCGGCCCAGCCACTCGAGTGTCCGGGTCGATGACGATGCGCCCTTGTGCCTGCAAGGTCCGGGGTTCCTCGGCTTCACGATTGCCGGAACAAGTCCGCGATAGGAGCTTCGGCTTTCAGAGGACAAGTGGGTTGGGGGTTTACAAGACACAGATTCAGATCATGAGGTCTACAGTAGCTAACACACGCACACGCAATGGGCTCCGACGATGGGAGGATACTCGGTCAGCCCCCACAACTTGTCGAACCCGACACCCACGGACTCATCCGGGGAAACTTCTGTGCAACGTCGAGGCTACCACTTAGCCTATCCATCCCGCGATCGAGGCCGTTTGCCAAGGGAAGCGCCCTCGCAGAATCCCTTCGATGGGTCGATCCTGGTCGTTGGGCCGGCGCGCGACGGCCCGGGCGGTTGCCGAGGTTACTTCCTATAAGAACCGCACTAGCTACATTCACGCGATTTCGGACTGTTTAGAACCCTCTTCGGCGCAGGGACGGGCGCATATTATCTTCCTATTGCGTTGCCAGATGGGTATTCCACGTCTGCCCGCGCGCCGTTCATCAACGAGAAAAGTCCTTTCGTGGTTCTGACCCTCATCACGCGGTATCCATGTGTGGAGAACTGAGTTTGTCTGTTTCTAGAACAATTGGAGACACTACTAGGCGTAATCAAACGGACTTTACTCGTCTTCTTCCTCGCTCTCCTCGTCTTCTTGTAAAAACTGTGCGGAGCCCGTTAGAAGGATTGCACACTAGCAACGGCGCCAACTTCGGGACCTACCTTGACAAGAGGCTCGGTGGCGGCAAGGAAGTGCTGTCTGCCTTGTGGTCTGGAGCCCTTCTGGAACCAGTAGATAATAGCCTGATCCGATACACAATCCTCGTTGTACAACACCTAGAGTTACCGATATTAATGAGAGGGCCCCACAAGCCGACTTTCACTCCGCTTACTTTCAAAATGTGGGGGAATGTCTTGATGATCTTCGTATCCTCGTAGCAATACACTTGGACAACATTAATCAAGGCTACCTGAGTCTTGGGCGTGGTGCAAAACGGGACTAGAACGCGAGAAATTCGCTAAATAAACACATGGTGATCAGCGGACGACGATGACCGCCGGCATATCTCGAACCTTGACTTCTTTCACCGTCATTGATTCAACTTGGTCAGCCCTTGCGATTGACCAGTCAACGCCAGACATCATTGCCTGCCAGATGCACTGAACGAGCTCCGGTTCGGGGAGGGTGAATTCACTTTGCGATGTCTTGAGGTATTCGATCATCTGCAAATCTCAACCGAGTGAGTGGAACGTTCCTGACCTGACCCGATCTCCGATCTCACCGCTTCAGCATCCTCCTCTTCGGAGACCATCTCCTTCAAGTGCTTTGTGACTGCGTCCTTGACGATGGCGTTCTGCCGCTTGAGATACCAATCGACGATCTGCGGCAGATCCGCGGCTTTGAAGTGCGCTTCAAGATGCTTGGAATCGCGCTTGGTTGGGGGGAAGAAGAGAAGCAGGTCTCGGATGTTGCCTCTCTTCAAGTTGGCAGCGAAGCTCTCGATATTTTGCTCTGCAAGCATGGTTCGGAAAACGCTGGTTGCGAGATTCAATGCACTCTCTGAGCCATCGACGTACTTCAGAAAGATGCTCGCTGCAGAGACAGAATCCTTACCGTTCTTCACCAACTGGTCGTTGGTCAAAGGGGTCAAGCAACTCGCGCTGGCGTAACCTGCACAGATGAGCAATCCTGTCATTCCAGTGATCCTATCGCGTTGAAGCTCGGGCCATTTGGCCGCGTATTGTAGTAGGGACGGCAAGGATCGATCCTCAAGAGGTTTCTGGAGGTATTTGTACCTTTGTACGTCAACATCTGTTTAGTCAGGTATGACGCATCATAGCGGTCGTCTTACCTTCGGATGACTTGACTAAAGACTGCAACGTACTTCTTCAAGTCTTCGGCCTGGACTGGCTCCCCGACTTGACTGACGGAGAATGGGCTGAGCGGAGCGTCGTCGTCCAGTAACGTCCCTCCGGCCTGGAGAAGGCCGCCGACAAAGAGAATCTCGAACAGAGGTTCGGCATATTTGGCAAACTCGAGGTTGGCGCCAGCTGTAATGAGTTTGTTCGCGTATCCGTCGAAATCGCCTTCGGGTACAGTTTCGAGATACTTGTAGAGTTGGTCGCGGAAAACTAGCACAGTGTTGGTAGGATTACTCAAGGCATTCGGATGAATGACGTACCACTAGGTTCGTGTTTGGCTGATGCCTTAACAGCTCCTATGGGAGTGAAAGGGTCGCAGTCAGAACCACTGCCTAATTAGGAAGGCGATGCGGTCATGGGCGTTGGGAGTCATTTCTGCTGACCTTTTCTAGCTTTGATACGGACCCCCTAGTATCGAAAGAGATCGAGAGTCAGATTAGCTTTAGCGGTTTCTGAAGGAGTTCATAGTCTCACAGAGAGGGACGGTTTAACGTTGGCCGTGCTCGAGGCTGCTGCAGACCTGCCGATAAGGAGTCGGAAGAGTCAACAATAGCCAGGAGTTAAATGCACACTCAGCTACTGAGACTTACATGCACAGGTGGAAAGGTCCTGTGGTGGGTCGGGTGGTTATGGGGATCTGGCGGGTCGCTGGGAGGATTCTAACCTTGTCTACAGTGAGTCGGTAATCTCCGTGTAACACCGGTTGTCGATCAACTACTCCTACGCTGACTACATCCGTCAACCACTACATTGACTTATTCTTCAGGGGTTGACATCTTATAATGGGTGATCTTGAGAGACCCGCCAAGTTTTTGGATTTGCCGGAGGATGTCCTCATGCACATCATGTCCTTTTGCGGAGCTCGTTCTTTATGTTACTTGGGCAATGTTAGTAACTGAGGCAACGAACAAAATGTCTTGCCTGATACTTGGATTTTTAAAGACCTGTAAACCGCTGAAAGCGCTCATCCAGCTACCCCTGGTCTGGAATCTAGCATACGACGCTTCACCTTTGCCGCTACCTCCTCGTTCTGAAGACGCAAGCGCTATTGGATACAGAACAGAATTGATCTCAGCAACAAAACTAGAAGAGAACTGGAGATCTCCATGTCCCACGATTAAGGGAGCTCAGGCTCTGCACTCCCCCGCTTCCGCTATCTGGTTGCTCCAGGATTCGACATGCATAATGATGGCTCATTCCTCTATCATATCATGCGTGAAAACTGAAACTCAAACGACTATAATCGGAAGTATACACCTCCTGGCCAGGCCAACCGAATTTCACGTCTGCCAAATACTCTTCGAGGGAGTTCAGCGCCCAATCATTGCTTATTCGATCCCGTCAGTTCGTCATCGGTCTATTCCATTGACAGGCAACTAATTAAATTTTGTCAGACACTCGGAGTCTGTCTATGTCGCATTTCTACTGACAGCATCCGCATCCCACCCTCTGCCCGATAGGATAGAGATCACGGGCGTGGGTGACACGCAAGGACTCGGCGCTGGAAACACGGAGATTCTTATTCTCCTTGCATCAAAAATCCTCGTTATTCATGATTTGACTGATGGGAGTGAACGATACATCTCCCTTGCTTCCTGCTACCCTAGCATGGTGCGGACCCTATCATGTTTGATTTGATGATTGCTGACTTCAGTGTCAGAGACCAATTGACACAGTTCAACTCCATCATGACTTGCTTCTTGTTTCGCATCTCAGGCACCGATCTATTGATTTAGATGCATTCGAAATTCCCGCAAGCCTCCCTCGAGTTTTCCCTCGGGACGCGGGCCGTGACACTTCCCTTGCTATCCCTCTAGAGCGAGCAACGGAATCCATCCATCAGGCCCAGGTCATTCAGCTCTCTCGACCAAGACTTCGACGTCAAGAGTCTGGTGACGTACAACGACCTCCTGACCTGATCGTCGACGTTCTGGCAGCCTTACCTTATGCTCTGGACCATTATTCTCTGCGGATAAAGAGAAGTGGCGGTATTGCACCTCCTGTTTTGGAACTTCAGCGACTTGGGGATGACCAACGCACTAGACGACCCGCCAGCCCAAGCGCCAGCGTTCGTTATTCAAACGGGTCTCGCGACAGCTATGATTCAGACTCCACCCTCAGTCGTGTAATGCAACCCACTCAGGTTTTAGACCTTCAGATTAGTCCAAGTGGAAGGCGAGCTGTTGCCATCCATGTGGCCGCGCATTCCAATACTCGAACTCTTTGGTGCTATTCTATCCCGGAAGGATGCGGAAGCCTCGTAGCAGGACGACTTTCACTCGATCCTTCTTCAAAGTCTTTCACACCTGTTATAGACGACTCGACCTTTTTGTCTGTAACCGGTGAGAGTATGTCGTCCGTTCTGGAGGATCATGCTTGCCGCCTTTCATTTAACGAATATACGGGCGCGGTTGTTGTTGCAGCCGATTGTGAAGAAATTGCGTTATTAAACTACTAAACACTTCGTTATTGTGCCCACATCTTTGTACTTAAAGTCATATAGATCCGTTGATGACGTCGTTTGCCCTGGTGCACGTGCGTATTTTGAGCTTCGAAATTTCGAATTGTTTCCGGATTCCTCTATGCGCTCGTGCTGGAATGAATCGCGTTTGGTCCACTCATCGTATTCGTTTACCTCTATCCCGGACCTTCAGTCAATCTAGTACAAACGCCGAGTACGGACGAACGCGGAGGTATCTTCGGGGTAAGTCGGCACAACCCAAAAGTGGCGTCGTTGACCTCTTGAAAGTCTTCACCAGATGGACTTTAGCAATCGGACTCTCTTACGGAACATTTGTGGTTCTGACGCACCACTACAGCTCAGAGCGCCGTTTTGAGCGAATTAGAGATAAGGTCCAGGGGTTTGCAAAGGACAGGATCAAGGCCCGAGTGAAAAGCGTCAGCGAGGTTCGATTGATTCTGTGTGCACTCAATACTTCACTCTGAGCTTTATTAAAGATCGAAAAAGAGTTATCGGATACGGACGACGCTTTGTACCACCCGGAGTTGGTTGAAGTCATCGAGAACAAGAGCAAGCCGGTAGGCTCAACTCTTCATCCGTTACATTCAGAGCTTAAAGATCTTACAGCAGCAATCTCGATGGGGTTACGGCGGGCTCAACTTTATTAAATCCCCTGTGTCTTTCATGGCGTTGTACGACGGCATTACGGGGTGGCAGTGGCCAGAGTCCCTCTCTAGGCTTAGGGAGCAGCTCAATCTCCTGATGCTTGAACTTGGTCGTGGAGAAGGGAGCCTGTGGTCAGAGGTGGTCAAGGAGTCTAGCGATCCAACTCTTCATCCCGAAATCCAGTGGGATGCCGAGGTTAGGCTCGGAGATGAGCTGTGCTTCTCTGAGAAAGCCTTTCTCCGGGAAAGAAAGCGTCGAATGCTATCAAGTTTTGCGAGTCTCTTTGAGGTGCCTCTGTCGGAAATCGACGAACGAGACATTCCTATTGTTGCAATCGCAGGTATGGATCTTATTATTATCCTATTTCTTGCTATTAAGTTGTCATTTTGATTAGCTAGTGGAGGAGGTGAGCACTCATATACGTATTTTGCTGGTAGGCTTACTCTCGTACAGGCTTCCGAGCAATGTGTAATACCGCAGGAGCTTTGCGCGCCGCTCAGAAGGCTGGCATCCTTGACGTCGTGACCTACATTTCTGCAATATCGTACGTCCTTTGGCATACGCATCGTCTTATCCTCTCACATATTAGCCTTAGAGGAAGTTGTTGGGCCCTCGGAGCGCTCTACAGCGGTGTAGCTGGTGCCTATACTCCAGTCGCAGCTGCCGACCATCTACGAAAGCAGGTTCAACTGCCTTACCTGGATTCCAGGATCTTCGACATGCTCATTTCCCCTCCCACCAACAAGGTATGCCACAAGGCCCTTTTCATAATCGGGTTTCTAATCGTCTATTCCATAGTACCTCCTCTCGGGGATGATCCGGAAGGCCGAAGGTCCCCACGGGGCAATTTCTCTGGTCGATATTTATGGTGAGGTTTTGCGTCATCATTAGATACTTTGCTAAGTCGCGTCCGTCAGGCACGCTGATCTCCGCCAGACTCTTCTGCCCCCAAGATATATCTCGACTAAATCCAGCGCACGTCTCACTGACACAATTTAGGAACGCGCTTGACCATGCTGCTTTACCTCTACCTATATTCACCGCCGTTAGTCGACACTTATCGGATAAGGGTAGCGATATCCTGACTCAGACGCGACTGGTCGTCGACGAGGATCGAGAAAACATCGTTATAAAGGCCGATCACCATATCGCGTCAATGGAATCGAGCTGGCTCTGGTACGAGTTTTCTCCCTTTGAAGTTGGCTGTGATGAGTTGGGAGGTAAGCGGCGTTCATCTTCTCGATGGGACTCGATTTGCTCACATAGCATAGCAT
>FSVU01000551.1_pt1 | contig 12747 bp, 18 predicted proteins | sample 1637581 | NCBI WGS metagenome assembly FSVU01 (sample SAMEA3914814, study PRJEB12502) | metagenome | biome: forest; material: soil | place: USA | collected 2011-09-16 | depth 0.1 m | reverse complement strand
GGCTGTTGTAGGTGAGGTCTCAGGCCGCTCCTTGGAGCAATCTGACGCGACAACGACAGCGTCGACCTTGCCCCTCTGGAGGAAGAGAAAGAATGTGACCATCACCTATAGCCCATTGGAAGGTGTCGACCCGTCGGAATCCTTTCTAGACACAGTTACGTTTAATAACATCAACTCCGACGAGAATAAAGATCCATCAACTGTGGTAGGCATTGATGTGCACGACAAGAACGCTCCCGACAGCTTGACCGAAGACCGAGAGGCGACCTCGACAGACTTGAACGGTCTCCGCTTCAAATGGGACGGGAAGGGCCTCTTATCCGTGAGCTCCGCCAAATGGCAAGTCCTCGGGTTCTTCTTGGCACAGGATAGCACGCGGCATGATGAAGATTGGGTGGTCACCTACTTCGCAAGCACCCTCGTGAGCGATCGCCCTTATCTTCCTGGAGCTTCCGACTTGGCTCAGTCCAGATACCACAGTTCACCCCCGCGGGGCTGGATATATACGTCCGGAGGCCGCAAAACTTTGCGAAGGAGAAGGTACAGAAACTTATTGAAATTTGCAAGTCGAACGAGGATGAGGCAGTCCGGAAGGTGTCGCAGGAGTTCTTCGAGATACCACGAGATTGACACATGCTCCGGAGAAACACGGACATCTAAAGTTGGAGGGTCTTAATTGTAGAAAAGACAGTAATAAGACTAGGTTGTTGTCTGTCCCAGAGAGGAAGGTTAGGTACGTTTCGGAATAGGTCGCCGGGGAAACAGGCCAGACCTTGATCTCCGCATCTCGCCGTTCCTCCTGCCGACGGTCCCAACCGATGACATCGCGCATGCCCTTGACGTCAACGGGACCTCTGATCTCACCGTGTGAATCTAAGATGGTAATGATCGCCTCGGCGACTTGATCAACGTGTATCGGAGGGGTCTCCAGCAAGTTGGCCATGCTGCCGAGGGCTGAGTCCGCCTGCGGCTCAGATGCATGGTTCGACGTCCGAGACCCAACACGGCGGAGTAGAGATGCGGGAAGTAAGTCGCTAAGGTTCAGCGGGGGTTGTTCGTGCAATCGGGCCGATAGGTCCAAGAGGACGGCCAAAGGAGTAGTCAATGGTCGGAGATGAGGATGATACATCAACCCTGATAGGAGGTGAGCATTCAAACTTCGATTTTAATGGAATATGTTTGATACCTGGTCTCATATATACATCTCTCACGCGCCCGTCTTGGAAAAGTTCAGCTAGACTTGCCTCAGCTTGCCGCTTGCTTTCAATGTACCGATTGGGAATCCAAGGTCGGAAGATATCCTCCGCGGAGACGTAAACGAAAGTTCGCGAAGCATCCGGGGCAGGAATAGACGTGAGATAAGCCTGAGCAACCGCGAGTGCTGCACGGTCCGTGAATCCAGATTCCCGCGTACCGAAGGCGAGGCCCACCTGCGTCTCTGTTAATGAGTTCGTACTCGCCACCTTCTTTTGAAGCCAGTGGATTTCGACTGGAGGAGAAGTTATTGGCCAATGAACTTAATAACCCCATAGCCTGGTTATTCTTGACTGCGTCCTTGTACCCGCCTTCCAGGAGCATGCCGAGCGTGTGCACAACCGCTGTCTTGTTATCCAGAAGAGACTTGTAGGATTCAGGTTCCAGAGCCGAGGCCGCGTGCCATTTTACCTTTGGACCGTCGGTCATTGTGCAGCCCCCATAAACGGCCAACACTTACTTTATGAGTCCAGGCGGGTCTATGACCCTTCGGTGTTGCAAAAGGACGACCCGACAAACTGAAAAATACAAGTTGCAAACTACACGACTATTAGGCGCGATACCTACCTGATGCTTGTCACTTCATGGCCTTTGGCAAGAGCGCGACGACAAACGGCCGATCCTTTGAGAAGAGGTCAATAAATCAGAATATCCCTCGATAATTGATAAAACAAACCTAGAAAACCATTGCCTCCTACAACGAGGATCGATTGCCTCAGTGCCATCGCCAGTCTTTATGAAATCGGGGTGATCGTACGGAGGCGCCGTTCGGCCGGGTGACGACATGCAATTCCCCGTTGAGATCTCGTACCTGACCTACAACCCTGATCGGATGAGCGACGACGAGCGTTCCCAAGGATCTTCACCATATACCAGCGAAGCAGATGAGGACGACCTAGAAGAGTATGTTGATGCTGAGGCCGAAGCTGAGGCTGAACCGGACGAGGCTGAAGTTCAGGCTGAGGGTGATGCTGAGGGAGAAGCTGATCCGGCCGATGAGGAAGACGACGAGGACGAGGACGATTCAGACGAAGAATCGGAAGAGGAAGAGGAAGAGGACGACCAAGATGATGCAGAAGGAGACGACGACGATGAGGACGCTGGTGACCTCGAGGCCGCTCTTGAGAATATGGAAGCCATGGACGAAGAGCCGATTGAGGCTGAAGTCGCGAAGCGTCGTACGTCACATCATTATAACGTTGGAGTCAACATTGACTACGTCTTTGTTGGTCTTCAGTGCCAGAGCCAATCGTCCCGGACATTAAACCAGAGACCCCCGCTCAACAACGGCGTCGGCTCTTTGTCACCAACCCGCCCTATCCAAGGTCTTACACCGTCGACCCCATATGCGCCCTCCCACACCCCGTCGCAACACATACCCTCGCGAGCTCACTATGCATGTCCTACCTTCTAACTGGATCGGATGATGGTTTTATTCGATGCTACGACTTCTTCGCAAGCGTCAATGGCAAGACCTACCTCACTGCACCTCAGAGGCATCATTGTGGGATTGGAGAAGGGACAATGAAGGCTGGGGTACTCAAAATGTGGTGGGAGAACTGGGCCCCGAGCCCCTCACTAGACAAGAATGAGCCCGATGGCAAGATACTCTCTCCTGTGCGCAGTATGGCAATGCAATCGGATGCTCTTTGGAGTCTAAGCGGCACCGCGGTACGTCGGTTGATCCATCGACGAAGACTCTCGCGCTCACCTTCGACATTGCGTATGCCCATTGCATATTTCTCGATTACACGCCTCAGCTCGGTCAAATCAATCTCAGTACAGTGCGACATGATCCGGGCAAAATACATCACACAATTTCCGCGCACCCCAAATCTCCTGTGTCTTGCCTCACCTTACAGCCAGATGAACAAGGCGTCATCAGCGCGGGAGAGGATGGCGAAGCAAAGGCACGTATGCCATCTGGCACTTGAGATCACATGGGACAACATGGCTGACGATCAAGTCGATTAACTGTTGCGCCTCTTACGCTGCCTTGTCCGATCAGCAATGGGACCTCAACACCGGCCAGATGATACGCATGTTCGGCACGCAAAAGAACCCGGGCGGATCGCAGGTAGTCTCCTTGGGATTACGACCATTAACACCGCAAATTACAAATGGAGCTCCGCATTCGGAGTTGTTTTCGACTGGAGATGATGCCGCGGGTGTGCTACCTCCAAATAATCCAGAGGACGGTGGTGGCTCAGGATCCTCTGACAACTCGTTGTTTGGTGACGATTCAGATGAGGAGGCGCAACGCAAACCGAAACACAAACCAAGCGGATTGAGTGCTGGTAATGGCTCGGGTGCCTTGTCACCCGACGTCGTGATGACGGCGTACATGAATGGCAAGGTCCTTCTCTGGGATCGCCGTGCCCCTGCCCAGACGAAGCCACTGCGACTTGAGATGGGAGAGAAGACGCCGCCATGGTGTGTTTCGGTGAGTTCCGGAATTTCTCCTCCGATCGCTGTTCTCCTCGTGGAGGCGGCCCCGTCTCGTGGCTTTTCGAGGGGAAACGCCCAAGGCCAGACTCCGCCCAGGCCTGAGACTGTTCTGATTCAGACCGCCCTTGCAGGCATGTTGGTCAGCCAATGGAAACGAAATATTCGCCGGCCGACGGAACGGTACAATTGACGTGTGGGACGTTCGGCAAGCGGGCAGTAGAGCGAGCGGACCGCGACTGCTGAAGAGTCTGCGCAACCCTGCTAGCTCAGGACCTGTGACATGTGTTGTCGGCTTTCCAGATGGAAAGCATCTTGTCTGGTGAGCGGCAACCCTGATTCAGAGTTGCAACTTTTCAATTTCGATCCTCCCACAGCGCGTCTCAGGACAACATCCGGCTGTGGAAGGCGTCGGAAGAAACTTTGCCAGACCATAGGCGAACAGCTCCTTTTAAGATCATTGCGGGACATCACGGCGGGGTAATATCTCAGATACGTGAGTCTCTCTCTCTTTCTTTCATCCGACATGTGCTGGGGTGGTCGAGGCGGGCGCAGCTGAGCCCGTCCCTCCGTTGGCGGAGGGCCGAGAACAAACGGCAGTGCGATCCGATGGTCTTTTCGCTGGCACCCTTTCGGAGATATTCTGCGTGGTCCAAGTTTGTTCTGATCAGGCCCTCGTTGCCAGTGGTCGACGCATCGTCAAGGTTTCTGATCACCGCAAGCGGCAATCGAGGATGGTACTGGCTGGGCGAAAGCACCAAGACGGTTCTTATCCACGATATCACCCCGAACCTATAGGCGGACGATCGTTCCGGAGAGCGTTTGAGCTGAGCCACGGGCTACGCTTGGATGGTTGGTGGAGGAAGAGTGCAGTTTTCCGGAATGGGGCGGCGAACCATACGTACGGTTTAGCGCTGAACTCTCGTGAGCCGGGCAGAGCCAGTCACTCGGCGCGCCCCTGTATATAGCCACCCTGTGTTCCCTGGAGAGAGTGAGCTGCGACAACGACTTGCTCCCCTTCCCTCCACCACCTGTACTGCTACATTGACTGTTGCACAAAAAGAAAACTACCCAAGAGCCCCATCCTGAGCTTGCCCTACAGACCAACCTCAGCCATGTCCAGCTCGCTGAGACAGCCGACCACCACGAGACCCATTCCACGTTCCATGATGTCAATGGACATCGATCAACTCGGGACGAGTCCAATGGATATCCATAGATCCTCTCGCTCGTCGAGTGGCTCATCCTCACCCACCAACTCAGATTCGGATCCACGATCAGGCTCGCCATCTAGTATCGTGTCTCAATCATCGACTTCCACCGTCTCCTCTGGAAAACTCGACGCTTTCTTCAGACCAGTTTGCGGTCGTGATCTCAACACCATGAACACGTCTTACACGCTGCCATCGGATGCAACTGAGCTCAAGGTGCGCGGAGTGTGGTGCTACCCCGACTCCCGACTTACCGGACGCGTACTTCCTTTTCCGGCGCTGCTTCTCATCCATTCAGCGTCTAGACCAAGAACACAGACTCGTCAAGTTCGTCCTGAACGCAAACTACGTCGGGAACGTCGGCGAAGTCCTGGCATCCACCAAGGAGCGCGAAAAGCGCATTCTCGACTGCGGTACTGGCTCTGGAGTTTGGTGCGCGCTATCCCTTGAATGACAAGGTTCAAAGCAGCTGACATTTCGTCGCTCTTCCCCTCCCTTCGTCCCTCGGCACTTGTTATGCTCCACTTTGACCCGATGATTGTCTCGTTCATCAATTTTGCGAACGTTGCATGCGGGGTACGTCCGACTCTTCCAGGTGCGTTGAAGTCGCGGAGGAATTCCCAAATGCCAGCGTGATTGGAGTCGACCTGGCTCCGATCCAGCCGAGGTGGGCTCTTCACTTCGATTCTTATCTTCCTGATTTCTCACTCGGAAACTCGCTGCCTTCTTCGGAAATAATTAGAGAGGTTCCACCCAATTGCTCGTGAGTCGTACCGCGGGGCGCACTCGGTTGCGCCCTATCGCGAAACTTTGGCGGGCGCTGACCGACTCCCCAAACCTTGACCCCTATTCCTTCGGCTACCCCTCCACTTCCGCTTTTTTGCCTTTTAGGTTTGAATTGTTTGACCTTGATGGACAACAACTTCCGTATCCGGACGGTTACTTCGACGTCATCCGTTAGTCTAATTTTCCCGCCTCTGGTGATCTCGCTGACCCTCTACCTCAAAAACAGATTGTCGGTCCGCATATATGGGTGTAAGTGCACCACCGCCTTTCATCGTCGTGAGATTTGCCGCTGACGGAACCTCATCCCCCTACCCGTCACCTCACCTCACCTCCCGCGTATCACTCTGTACACCCAAAACGGCACACTTCCGTCCTGGATTGATCTATCAACCCGACGATGCCCCACTCTCGTCATTCTCGTCACATCCCATGCTCATCGTGGCCCCAATCCGCCCACGTCGTCCAAACCCAAACCCCTGACATCGGTTCTGTCGTGGACGACATCAAATTCACCCCGAACAGATCCGTAATTACCCTTTGTTCCTTCGGGAGTGTGCTCGCGTCCTCCGCAAGAACGGCATGATCATTCTTGCAGAGGCCGACACGCAGCCAATGACAGACAACAAGCGTCTGATGTCGCTCGAATATGCGCCCGGCTGGACCGCGCTTTGGAACGAATATCGTCGGGGACTTGCCATGAATGGCTTTGATATCAGCATCCCGACGAAGCTGCGCGCAATGCTTCAGGAAATCCCATCTCTGAAGGATAACGTGGTAGCCCAGGAGGCCGTTGTACCAGTCGGTTAGTAGTGCCCAGGGTTCCACAGCCATCCGAGTTATTGACCATTTCTTCATTCGCCCCTTTAGGTTTCTGGCCCAAAGATCCTGTTCTCCTCTCGATTGGGCAGTTGTCGTGGATGAATCAAGATGGCCTCCTTCCGGCCCTTATCCCGCACCTAGTTACAGTCAACGGCTTGTCGGAGGAGAAGGCTAAGCAACTCGTTGAGGCGGCACAGAAGGATCTCTACTATCCCCAGATCCGCCCCTTCGTCTGCTGGCACTTTGCTCATGCGCGCAAGACGACAGCATCCCGGTGATCGCCCTCGTTTTCGTGTCAATGGGTAATCGCAGGCCTTCGACCGTTGACGAGTACCGCAGCCTCAGAGGCGGCGTCAGGCCGCGAACCCTCAACCTATTTATCACCTTTGCTTTCCCGACTTCTTTTCTGGGTTCGGCCCTAGCCTCTACCACTTGTTCTAATCTCCGTTTTTCTTTCGGTTCAATATCCTTCACTTCCTCACTCATACCCCGACTCCTCGCAATTGTATCTTTCGGACTCTCATCACGTCCTCAGATCCTGAGTCGTCGCACTCGCACTCTGTTGTAATATTCTGCTCGCATACATCCTTCATTTTCCCGCCGCCGGTCTCGTCGCACGAAATAGAATTTTTGAGTTCGACAACGAGAGCTGCTAAATCCGGAAACCTCCTCCCATTTTGAGCGAATTAAGTGGCGGTGCCGAAGGTTAATCACAAGGCCCGATTCGGGGCGATCCTCGGGTGGAGGAAAAGCCCGCCGTGCCTGGCCCTTACGAGCGACTGACGATTTTCTCGATAGCATCCATGGACAATGCTGAGAGTGACAGGATGAAAGGTTAATAATGAGTTATTCAAATTGTGAGAGACGCACATTTCGGTCGCTCGAGCGGCAGCCCAAGGGCTTTCCATGGAGACCATAATTGTCAGCTACCGGGACGCCCGAGACAGGAAATAACGCACCGCGGTCCCAGACGAGCTGAGTGAGGGCTCCTAGGGCCCGAGAAACGCCGAATATCACGGTGTAGTACTGCCGTACCGGAAAGCGGAAGTTGGGATGGCTCGTGAATAAGCTACCGGTTGTTGCCGATCACACCACTTTATCCACGTACCTTGAACTCGGTTAGCCCGTAATGGTAAAGGAGACAACCTATTCACGGAGAAGATAAGAGATGGTTCAAGGGACCTTGACAATTGGCGAGCTCACCCGAAGTGGCGTCGACGTTGGGGTTTGGGTTCTTCGTCTTCCCGTGCTCTCGAAGCACCCCAGGTGCCACCTCGCTTGTCTGACATAGAAGTGCATTTTAACTCTAGAGTCCGCAACGCACGTGCGTTCCATACCTTCTTAACGAGGCGAATGATAGGACTATCCTTGAGCTCCGGCCGGACGTCGCAGAACTGCTGGAGCGCTGTGAAACGTGGATCAGGATCACGCAGGACACCATGGCCGTATCTAATAAAAACAAATGTTGAGTCTTCAAGTTGTAGCGAGAGAACCAGTCACTTGCCCAGGGATGACCTGTCCTCCCTTGAGGGTCTTCCAAAGATACTCCTTGATTTGTTCATGAGTGCCATCAGGACCAATGGACTCCTGCATAGCCAACATCCAGCGGAGGACTTCTTGATTAGCCAAACCATGCAGAGGTCCAGCTAACCCCAGCAGGGAAGCGGAATATGAGAGGAATGGATCCGAGAGTGCACTCCCGACGAGATCTGATGAAATGAACGGCCTCAGCACCTATCACTGAGACATTTTTCCACATACGAGCGGTATGGGCAGAGACGTTTCCTCCTTCATGATCACCGTGCAAGGCGATGTACAAACGGAGGTATTCTTTCATCCCCTCGTTTTGGCTGTAGCCCAGCATATCCACATAATTTCCTACGTGATGAAGAATGCCTTCATTAATGGCCCTTCAAGGACGGCAGTCACCTCATACCAACGAGATCCTGATCTGCCTTGATAGGTTCTAGCTCTCTTCCAGGATAGTAGGTGTTGCGATAGATCCGTGCGGCCAGCGCGGGGAGCTTGGCTATGAGGCTCAGAGAGTCCTCAAGTGTATACGTCCAATATTCGGTCTTCTTGACACCCTTTTCGTACGCTGCGGCAAATTTCGATTCCTTATTCAAGGCAGCGACACCCATCGCCATTTGCGTCATGGGATGTAAAGTACGAGGGAACCTATGAAATGCGTAAGTAGCCTATCTCCCAAATAATTGAATCTCTGCGTACGAGTCAAGAAGATCTTCCATATACTTGGGCAATTGACCTTGCCCGGCGAGCTCTGCGGAAAGCTGCCTCGTCTGCGCCTCTGTTGGCACTTGCCCTGTCATGAGAAGCCATAACATCGATTCGGCGATAATCTCCCTGCCATTCTTTGCCGGTGTAAGTACTTTCTGACAATCCGGGATGGTGTGACCGTGGAAACGGATACCCTATAGTGAGCGGGCGTCAACAATCGCGTGACCCCACGTGATAATGCCCTGACCTCATTCGGATCAAGAACAGACCCTTCCCATAGCATGACTTTTAAACCGCGCATGCCGCCAATGAGATTTTCGACCTGTGGAAGTTTTCCAACGTTAGAATAGTTTAAATGAAGCAAAAACGAAGCGCACCTTGACTTCTCCAAGACTAGCCTCGCCATGCTTTGCTTTCTGCGTCGCAGACGTAATCAGATCAGAAGAACAATAGATAGATTCATAAGATCTTACAAGGTCTTTCAGCTGTGCCTGCTTTTGGGGAACGACTTCTGCAAGAGTCTCTCGCAAGGTCTGGTTTCATGACGGCGCTGAGTAAATTCCAATGAGGATAACCATTCCGACTCGCCTTCGTTGACGCAAAGCGCTTAAACGCCGAGTTTCTGGGAGCCAAACGGGCTGCTCTAAGAGAGGTTGAGATCATCGTGAAAAGTCGGGGGTGCTTGGTGGTATGAAGTGTCTCGCAAGTCGAACGCCTCAACATTTGTACGGCGTTTGGTAGGGGACACGTTGAATGAGCGGCTGGCCAGCAAGCGTAGTCTCATCCACATCCACCAGTTTCGAGGCTCTCCTAAGGTCGACTCTCTTTGCTTTAAAGTATTCGGGTAGTCGTTCGTTCGTCTTCTGCTTTCAACTAGCTGCGATCGAATCCTTGGGCCTTTTGACCGAACTTGTATCGCCTGTCCAAATTCTTTGACGTTCGCCTCTCATCATGGCGTCCATCTCCTTACTCGTCCCCATATCCTACCTGGCCCTCTTGATCGGTGCACTGCTCACATTCAGTCGCATCTACCGAAAGCGTATTGTCGGTGAGACCAGTCTCGAACACGTCGCCGTTCAGCCTCCCTAATGACCCTCCCCCGCGTAGCTCGCATCGCCGGTCAAGAACCATGGTTCCCATCCCACCCGGAACGAGACGTATACATATCGCTCCTGCAAATGGACCCTCCACCATCCGATGTTCTACTCAAGGCCGCCTTGCTCCGTCGCGCAGTGACCGACGTTCAGCGCATCCTTGCGTTCCGTGAAGACAAGGTCGCGCTGCAGGCACTTCTTGCCAAGGGTTCCATCGGAGACGACCTTTTCAACGCGTTCACGGCTGCCGAGAAAGAGCTTGAAGCGGAGATCCTGGAGGTCGTCGGCGAGGCCAACTCCTTCCGAGAGGGATGGGGTCAATTCATTTTCCAGAGCGCTAGCGAATGTGCCAACAATATCAAGCACCGCGAATTGTTCGCTTCGATCCCGAAAATGACGGCAGAAGCAAGTACGTTCTCATCGGGGCATATCGTACTCTTTACTGACAACAGCTCACCTCAGCCGCTAAATATGGCGTCACAAAGACTCCAAATGTGAAAGCTCTCGCTGCACAGTTGGCCGTTCCTTCTCCTCAAACCCCGGCGCCCTCCTCACCCCTTTCAAAGCCTGCAACACTCGCTCCAGCCCCCATTACTCCGTCAAAGCCGCATAATGGCACGCATCTGTTCGCCAATGCCAAGACTCCCGACGTCATGTCCTCTCCTGCTACGTCGAACGGTGATCTCCCATCTTCCGTCTCTGCCACGTCTTCACCGATGTCACAAACTGGAAGTTTACCCAAGACGGGCGGCAGACGGCAGCGAAAGAAGAAGTAGTTGGCACCCATTCTGTTCACTGTTATTTTAATGGTCATGACCTTTTGCACACAATACGCGAGAGACAACGCATGATATATCCAGGAAGTGCGAGATGCTTTAGCGTGATGAAACAAGGTGGTACAAGCGAAAACGTAAAGTTGGTGGGAATGGGAGAAACGAGCGAGTACAACCCAGGAGGTATAAATGTATATCAACATTAACCCTTGATGACGATGGCCGGCCCCGCATTTCCTCTCGAGCGACTGGATTTGTCCACATGATCTAAGCCAAGAACATCATCGGCCGCGAACTTGTGTTCGTAGACGACGTCGTCTGAGGGGCACCGTCAGTTTAATTGTGCTTGAAACTCGACCATGAGACGTACCATCCTCTAGATAAGTCGGTTGTTTGAAACCCGCCGACTGGATAAGAGCGAAGCGATACTTCCCCAGTTCTTTGTCCGAAATACCCACCCGATCCTGTATCCGTTTCCTGGTGTCGGAGAATTTCTCATTCGGTTTAGCAACGAAGCGGAATGGGATGCCGTGGGCTCGCTGTGGGTCGCGGGAGTAGTGGAAGACGTTTATGATCTTGTCCTCATTTCGGGCTTCCAGCTCCTCCTTTGGAATTTCCTGGATGCAAGAATCGTTAGGATCCATACGCCCAAATGCGTTGAAACATACCTCAGCGTAGATTTCGTTGTCGGGTAGGTTCCCAAGCATCTCGGAGCTACCGTACATCTCTTGGTGCCTACCGTCCTTAGTAATGCCAAAGATCCGGATTTTACCCGTGGTGTTAGGAGACAAGGTAATACCTTTCAGGAGCTGATCTGCCAGGTCGTGAATGGTATTTGTCTTGGGTAAAAGGAAAGGTATCGCCGTCTTATTAGGATTATTCGTCAGCCGCCGCCATATCACATGGAGAATAACACACCTCTTCGCGGTTGTGGATACCCGCCCATACCACTCTCAAACTCCGCTTTGTCTCAAGCTCTACGATACTAACGTCCAATCGCTCGTAATAGAGGATACTGGGCTGGGCGGCGAGATACGAGGGTTGAATGATATCCCAGATGGACTGATTGAGCGCTCGTTTGAGTGGTGCTCGAGGCATCCCTTGGGCTGTCGAAGAAATGAAACGAAGTTTGATAGGTTCGTGCTTCAACCTCTCGCCGACTTTCTGTGCAAGCTGCAAGGGAGATCGCTTTGAGTGAAGCTCGGAGTAGTCAACGGACAAGCTTACAGTTTCGTAGTTCATCTTCTTGCTCAAGACCAATTCGAACTCTTCTTGGTCCCTCTCTTCGTCTCGAGGCCTGAAGTGAATCAAGACACGGTTCTGCAGGAAGTCATAGAATTGGACAGGTGTGGGATAGAGCCCTTGTTGCTCGAACTCGAGGATCCTACAAATGCGATTAGATCGAAGGAACCGCATGCTCTGAGTTCATCCTTACTCTTTCTCCGTGATCTCGGACTGGAAACAAATTATATCACCATCCTGGATCTCGCTCTGAGTGAATGTAGTCTTCATCTTCATCAGCTCGATCATTCCTGGTTTGATTTCCTGTCGTGATAACGGTGAGATTGTTTGGTCCTTGGATGCAGAGCGGAGTTACCTCGTAGAGTTTAATTGGCGTTTGAGGGGCCCAGCGCATCTTTTCACAGATTACACCAGCCAAGTCGCCAACCTTGGATGTTCGAGGAACATAGACTTTGGAAATTCCAAGCAGTGCCTGCTTCTGGACATCGAAGTACTTAAGGAAGATCATGATATAATGGTTGTTGATATCGCCAAATGGTGCTGATGGCTATAAGTGAGTTGATCAGACATAGGTCACTCATCTCGAAAGATGGTATATACTTTGTTTGTTTGGGGCTCCCATACGTCAAGGTACAGCCGAAGATCAGTCTGCCGAGCTGCCATGTTGTTCCGCACTTGCTCAACAGCTGCAAGACTCATATTCAGTTCCAGGGCCTAGTTGAGCCGCCAATAATACGTACTTAGAGTCGGTTCGTTCTCCGGCACGAACGTATCCGGCCTGACCGTCTTGTTCTGACGATTGACCAGCACCCATAAGCGGATATGGGATTCCGGAATATTGAAGTGTTTGGCAACTCGTCCCTTGAATGTGAGGTATGGCTCCAG
>FSVU01000916.1_pt1 | contig 12778 bp, 18 predicted proteins | sample 1637581 | NCBI WGS metagenome assembly FSVU01 (sample SAMEA3914814, study PRJEB12502) | metagenome | biome: forest; material: soil | place: USA | collected 2011-09-16 | depth 0.1 m | reverse complement strand
GCATCCTCAGGAGGAGCGTCCACGCGTGTTCGACCCATTGTAGTTTGGAGAAGTGTGGTCAAGCGAAGGGCGTCCGGATATGGACTGAAGCACGCAACCGTGGAACAGTCGAAGAAATCGCACACGCCACCGTTTGAACTACCATCCCCAACTTTCGGACTCGTCCGCCTGAGCATATACATGAATGTTTGCAAATCTCTAATATAGTTCTACGTCGTTCAAATGGAATCCGTTCCAACGCCAACTTTGGCGCGGTTGCAAACCAGCTCCGCTGCTCCGTCTCTCCGTACACCCACCCTTTCTCAAGGAAGCCCATCTATCATATCTGCTTCCACCAACAATAATCGACTCCCCACTACAATTCCCGCCAAAAATCCTCTTGCACTTCGCCTTTATAAAGTTCTTGGTGCGAACTATCAAGATGCCTCAACTAAAGAAGCCCTAGAAACTCTGAGCGCGTTCTACTCTCCAGAACTGTCTGCTCTCCCTTCAATCGGTACCTCCTCCAAAGTGAAACCTATGACAAATGAGGTTGGCGGTTCCGATAACGGAGAGGATGACGAAGATGACGAAGAAGAAGCCTGGGGTGCGGCCTTCGTCCGTCGAAATCGAAAAAGAGAGCCCGAACAGTTAATCGACGCGTCCGCGGATGGAGAATTGGCACTTAAAGCTCGGAGAGACCTTCGTCGAGATATAGAAACGAGGCTAACTGAAAGCAGTCGCAAATTTCTGGCCGCATTCTCCGAAGTCGATAAAGTATGGGAGTCTCTTTCAGTTATGATCTAATAATTGCTAAAATGTGGCCTTCCAGAAACTAGACGTTCTACAGTTCCACGTCGACGACATGCAATCGAGGTGCGCGGAAGCCCAAGAAAGGTTACAAGCGACCCATGAAGGATGCAAGCATCTCTTAGATCGCGCCGAGGGCCTTCGGGCGCAAAGGTAACGAAATTTAGCATCTTCCATGAGAAATATCTTAGTTTAATTCTCCAGGCAATTGACTGGAGCGAAGCAAGCCGTTGTCGCTGATTTCCTTGCCCGTTTCACCTTAACAGAAACAGAAACGCAAGCCATTGCATCTCGCGATGTTGATGTCGGCCAACCCCTCTTCAACGCAATGGACCGCATAGAGCGCATCCGAGAAGACTCACGACAGCTCATGGTAGGCGAGGAGGGTCAAACGAAGGCCGGGTACATGTTATTCAACTCGTCTAAATATACAGTGCTGATGCCTACCGAGATAGATTAGACGTGATGTCTTTAACTTCAAGTCTAACAGAGCAAGCATACCAAAAGCTCGCACGTTGGTGTTCCTTCGAATTCCGTCAGCTGGGCAAGGATGCTCAGCTTGATGTCACTCCCAAAATGCAGGAGACGATCCGGCGACTGCGAGATCGCCCTGAATTATTAAAGTAAGAGCGCTGAGGAACTCGGTTGACGTCTAATGCATACTCATTCCTAGCGATTCCTTGAAAATCCTCACTGAAGTCCGGCAAACCTCATTGCTTAGTTCTTTCCTCGAAGCATTGACCAGAGGTGGACCCGGTGGGCTGCCACGACCCATAGAGCTCCATGCACATGATCCTACTCGCTATGTTGGCGATATGCTTGCTTGGGTTCACCAAGTGATGGCCAGTGAACGCGAATTTCTTGAAAGCCTCTTCAGGGTCGCGGGAGATAATCGAATGGTCGGGAGCATCAGGCAAGCGTCGAACACGGACGAAGAATCCTACGTAAAGCAACTTATGGACACCGACCTGGAGAAATTGTGCATGCCCTTGCGCGTGAGTGAACTGCTCAGGACGACGTCCCCTCGTTCAGTGACGTTCGAAATAGGTTCGAGTTTTGCAGACGGTCAAGTCGCAAGAGGGTAGCATTACTTCTTACAAGCTCGCAAACCTCCTTCAGTTCTACTTACTTACCGTGAGTCGGACAATAGGAGAAGACGCCACCCTATCTCAAACGTTGAAGACGTGAGTTGGCGGGCTAAGAGCATTCGAAGCCGCTAAACGACCCCCAGCATGACCGATGCAGCATATCAAGTGTTCTTTGACACTATCGATGCTCAAGGACGTAGCTTGCTACGCTTCTTGCACGTAAGTACCCTCTGAGTCTCGCGACACAATACTTATAGGATACAGCCTCCCGATCCAGACCTCAGTCCCCCATTAGCTCTTCGAGACTGTTCCCAGATTCTGAGAGACATCATGACGGTTTACGACTCGTCTCTATTGGGAGATGAGGACCCGTCGGAGCGAGAAAACGCTTTCATTCAGATATTGGAGGCATCCGTCGATCCCGCGATGGAGATGTGCAAACGAATGTCTGAATTGAAAAAGGATATGGAGAATTGGGACAAGGCTGTTTTCTTGATCAATTGTACAGCATATATGCAGGTGTGCGATATTTCTTCCCAGCTGAACGCGCCTTGGTGATCTCGCCCTCAGCACACTCTCGAAGCATATAGCTTTACTGGCTCTTATCTTACTATCCTGCAAAAAGATATTGATAGACACGTTCAAACCTTGGTAGCGGAGCACGTTAGTCCATGAGGGCCTGTTCGTCTATGCTAGCTAACACGCTTGCAGTTTGCGCGGTTCCAGGAAGAGAGTGGACTGTGGTCAATACTCAATGCGATTGATTCGCAACCGGAGGGGGTGAGTTATGCCGTTATGGCCCTTCCCTTCTGCACTCATCCGTCGGTTGCAAAGACACCTCTTTCTCGCCTCCCTCCTGCATCCTCGCAAGCAGTGTCAAGCGCTCTTGGGGAGTTTGATCGGTTCCTATCTACTTTGGACGTCTCATCGTCGCCAAGGCTTGGTTCATTGACAGTTTCCCGCCTTGCAAGCTCTATTCACAGCGACGCCATCCATAAAATCGGTCTTGCGTACAACCGGGTTTGTGACGCGGTCCGTAAGCCGGAGAATCGGTACGAATTTGCGGGGACTTTGTTGGGCAGTCGGAGACCGTTTGGGGATATGCGGGTGCTTTGGCAGGTACTAGGCATTGACGATAGTGAAATATGATACAATGAGCTGGCATATGAAGGTGACGAATCACGATCGTGACCAAGTTGAACCTGGTTCTGTATGCCATCATGAACCTCAACTGGGACATCCCGTTTCCGCATTGCCAAGGAACATTCCCGACCTCAGGGTCGGGAATCGAAGAAGGTACGGAATCGCGCAGGCGCCGTATTTGGCGCCATCCGCCCAAAAAAACTCCTTCTCGTAAGTTAAAGTGTAGAACAGACCATCTCGTCGCCATATCTACAGGTTGCGCAGTGGTACTTTTTGATGCCGATGCCGTCTCGGGCAAGGAGGTTCTGGCCGTTGCTCTCCCTGGATTTGACGAGCCCTGAGCTCGAGAGATGACACACATAACCTACACGTCGTTCTCCCGTCTATCAAACTCCACTTGACCACTCCCCTTAAATACGGCTCTCAAACGATTCTCACTCTACATTCCCCTTCTAAACGACTGTGCAAATGGATGCTGTCCCCATGACAAGGCTGCAACCACCTCCGTCTTCATCTTCGTCGGGATCTAGTACTACAAGCAGCATGTTAGCGGAGGCTCTTCGAGCTGCCAATAAAGCAGTCGCAATGGATCAAAAAGAGGAAGAGCCGACGAAGGTCATCAACGCGTACGCTCGATGTGTGCAGCTTCTCGACACATTCAAAACGCAAGCGATGCTCGATACTGAATGTACCGCAAAGCTACAGAGCCTCGTTAGTACAACACCATGCTCATTCATTCTAGTTATTAAAGGGTTTGTTGCAGCGTGATGGATACAGAGACCGGCTTCGTCTCATAGCCCGCGTTTGCAATTTGGATGGCGAACGACTATCCAATCAAACTTCACCCACGGCATTACGTTTCACCGACCAGGGCCTATTGGAGTAGGCCTTGATTCCTGAATGTTTCTCATCTCCTGCTCCTACAGTCGCGCTGAGGTGCCGTCAACAGTTCTCCGCTCGGTCCGATGGTCATAGAATTATTTGTCCTTTATACTGTATTAAATGTATTATAAGCGCACACGCGTTCGGTTGGTCACGAATATCAAATGTTGATCCATAAATGTACGGCGATAAATAGAACAGACGCGCGCCCACGCCACTAAATCACGTGTACCGCCGGCTCGGCAACTGCGATCACCGCTTTGTCGCACAAGAAATGTAACTTCTCCTCCACGTCTCATCCCACAATGGACTTCCCTTCCTCAGCAGTCGTACCTCTCGCCCGACTGACGCGCCCATCTGGATCTATATGGCTACTGGAGCTACGAAACGGTCGCGATAACCGGCTCACGGGCGAGATGTGTCGCGAGGTCATCTCCCCAGCTTTAGACGTCGTAGAAAAGGAGTGGAGAGAAACCAGAAATAAAGCCATTGCCGAGGGCACCAAAGGAGCTGGAGCTGGATCCCTTGTCATCACGGGACCTCAGGATCAAATGAAGTTCTTCAGGTATGACGGGCATTGCAGCCGTGGTGTTCGAGCCCCGGACTAGTTGCTCAGAGGAATTCTGCACAGCAATGGATTTGACTTTCAGGAAGTGATTGCAACTCCCGGATTTGGATTTATCTACAGTATGCTTCCTACAGTTTTTGACCGACCAGTGCTGACGTCCATCTCAGACAACTTCGTCCCAATATTAACGCGTTTGCTCGGATTTCCAAGTATGCTCACTTGTTTGGAATGAAGCTTGTGCGAACTAAATAGCGGTCTAGTACCCACTGTGGCAGTTATGAACGGTCACACGTTGTAAGTCCTCGAATTGTATAAGCAACGGCCTAGCTCATTTCCCGGCGATCCAGTGCGGCCGGCTTCCTCCTCGCAATGTCGTGCGACTACCGTTTGATGACCTCTGGAAAGGCATGGGCTTGGTATGTCCGTCAGTCCCCCAATGCTCTCATAGGCTGATGGGCTAATTTAGCATGAATGAGGCACGCCTTACTATGGAGTTATCGCCCTATTTTTAACTGAATCTAATGCAGGTGCATTTTGGTGCCGGTTGGCCGCACTCATTTGCTCGGGTGCTTCAGGAGAAAGTCAGGGACCCAGTGGCACTTCGTTCGATAGCTCTCGAAGGGAAAAAGTTCACGCCGCAAGAACTCCTTGACATGGGCCTCGTTGATGGGCTCGTAGACGGAGACATCAAAGCACTTGTGGACCGAGGTATCGAACTCGGGACGAAATGGGCCCCGAACGCTGCCCCCGGAGTCTGGGGTTTGATCAAGGCAAGTTGAACCCTCCAGAGACAACGACTTTCCAGCCTAACTATGAAGGAGTGCAGAAGAATTTGTATGGGACAACCATCAAGTCTATTCAAGAAGATTGGCGGCAATTTGGACCTGAGGAGGAAGACGCTCAGTTCAAGGCTCGCCTATAACCTCCAGTGGAGGTACCCGAATAAACACGGTTAACATAGAGTCGATTACATGTACAGGTCAAGGACTTATGTGTCTATAGATGCTTATGGAAGGCCAAGTGTGATAGCGATGCAAATGTCGAAGTGATGGCACACAGAAATGGACAACTAGGTTAGGGCTTGCAGTTCAGAGATATGCTGCTCCCGTCGTCTAAATAAGTCTTCATGAATAACCGTTGTTTTTAATTCTACTTCAACCTGAAATAGTTTCAGACGATTAGGGTAACCCTCTTAGAAGGACGAGACGATCACTCACCTTTAGAAGTTTGTCCGCCTGCCACATTCTGCCGGTCATACCCTCGAAGTGTAAGTACAACGCGGGCATTGACTCGCACTGTAATAATTCCGCTTCGTTTATCTTCAAGAGAGCAATTGCAATCCGGAACAGCGCGTCCATGCCGTCCACGAAGAACACGTCCCACACGCGGAAAAGCGTTTCCACCGGGAGGCAGTCGGTGAATAAAGACAGGAACCACGAAAAGCATATTGCAGGTATGTCAACGCCTTGATCCAGCAGGTGTAGGTAAAGGTTTGGCATCGACTCCTGGACATAGTCGAGCAGCACCATGGGGCACGCTCTGGAAACGAGGAGAGACGGAGAGAAGAATTCCGACGGTAGCAGCTTCTCAACAATTGAGGTCAGTATCCAAAATGCCTGTTCTTCATCAGCAAGGACGAGAAGCAGTGTAGATGCTATCAAATTCATGCCCTAAGGCGCGCGATGGAAGTTGTCAGTAGCGGCATCCTGGTTGCGACAGATGACCAACCTGACAGTAGCCAACACTCGGGTTTCGCCTGGGAAAACCATTGAGAATAATCGGTTAGGTTAAGAAGGCGCCCACCCACCAACTGTAAGCCTGCAGAACTCGTCTCAGTTTTTCTACCCCGACGCCATCGCCACCAAAGAATATATTCAGGGGCATCGTTCGCGTAACGTCCTTCTCAATTTCTGGGAGCGCAGGGTTTGATTTACCTCGATTTCGTCGCAGAAGGTCTTGGTATAGTCCAGGTTCGACGATATCTTGCGCGCCGCTGCACTCGAGCCAGAACTTGGGCCGATAGACCAGGGGGACACCGCCACGAACTAAACGGGAGAATTCTCTCCATTCTTCCTTGTTCGCTGACAGGCCCATCTCGGCAACACCAATGAGGCCTCCGTTGTGAGATATCTCTTCGTCCAGATTGGTGCGATCCAGACCAAGGAGGGCAGCGGCTCGACTGCTCTGTGAAACGGATTGAACAGCGAAAGTAGTCCCGCCTTTCGGCGCCTTGGCCTTTCTCCTCTTGAGGAAGGCGTCCCAGGCTGCCTTTTGGGTTATTTGCTGCTTATCGTGTATTTCAGTGAGCTGGGATAGCAGTAGTGAGATCGTCGTTGTTGAGGCGCTTGTCAAGGCAGAGGTGTGGGTTGGAACATTGACTTGCGGGGTATGATTCTCAATGGTAAGAGAGGTCATTGGCTTCGATGGCGTCCTGGGTTGCGAGATATCACTAGATCGCCCAGGCACTTCTAGGAGTACCTCGGAACCTAGGTTCGTATCCTCGTCCGCCAGGATAATGTCAGGTTGTGGATCCGACGTCGAGATTGACGACATGCCAGCTTCAGGACCGAGATCATCCGAATGCTTATTCGGAATAGGTTCAGAGTTTACAGCGCTCTTGGATTCATGCTTTTCTTCCGGCCAGCCCTCGTCGTCAGGTTCGATTTCTTGAATCTTGACTCCGGTTAGAGACGCGGGTGCGGTTGAGCTCGCTTCTTTAGCACTTTGGAGCATCTTGACGTAGTACGATGATACGTCATAGATGAAGCCGTAGCGGTCTGTTAACGGTTGAGCTTTCCCCGATGAATCTTTGGTGCCATTCACGCTGAATCTAGAGGCAGTACTTCTAGGGAATGTCGGACGGAATGTTGGCGATGCTAGGGACGACCGGGACAGGAATAGTGTTGGAGGCTTTGCCAGGGCGGGAATGATAGATTCCATTTCTACGGTGCCAGGTCTCTTCGGCGTTACAGGAATCGCAAAGGGTTGCATCGAGCCCTGCGAGGCGCTAGCAGGAGGTTCGACTAACTGCGGTCGACCTGCCGCTGTGGATCGGAGGGTGCGGCTGAAGGCTCCTAAGAGAGGGGTGGCCAGGCTGGGAGGACGATCTGCAGGTTTCCGTTTCTTAGAAGTTTGCCGGACAAGCGCTTGGCCTAGCGACGTAGCAGCAGAATGCCCCTCGCCGGGATTAATTAGTATTCCTTTGAGAGTAGCTCCGTTGTCAGCATCATCCTGGGCTTCGCTTGAAGATGGTATCTTTTCCTTGTGGCTGACCGTCAGAAAACGAGACTCATGAAGATCGAGACCATCTTCGCGCGCCCTGGTTACCAAATCCATGGCCAATTTGCTGACCAGAGCTCCTGCAGCTGTGCCGTTTGAGACTAGGATGCTTCCAGGATCTGTGGTCATTATTCTGGTTGAATTGAAGATTGCTCGAAGGTGGGAAGGGGGACCCCTGGACACGGGCGACTGTGCCGCAGAGCGGGAGATTGTAGAGACGAAAGACGGCGCTTTGGACGAACGAGAGATGGGTAGAGGGTGTCGAGAGATCTCGGGAGTATCGAGGCCTTCGGCCCCGTTCATCGATGGTTCTATGGAGTGAGTAACCAGAGTATTCTCGTTGGTAGTGGTTACGACGGGCGCAACGACGGATGATGGACCCAGACCCAACGCACTCAAAACGCCTCGTCCATTCGGGACCTTCCGGAATGCTGCAGAGACAGAAAATGCGCCATAGGTAGAATGCCTTGGCGCGTCTTGAGACTCGTCTTGAGAATCTTTGGTGTCTGTCTCGCTGAGAATGCTACCATTGTCGGTAGAGACCATAGAGTGCGTCCGACGTCGGGTCTTAGGCACCCACCATCCGGCCCAAGCACCTTTCTCCTGATTCTGGGATGTGATACTCTTCCCGCTCTTCAAGCTAGTGGCGCTGCTTTTAAGCGTCGCCTCACGGCTAAATGATGCCATAGCAGAATCTGTGGGAGATAAACTGCGTGTATCATGATCTGGGGACTCTTCTTGCACATTTTGAAGACTTTTGACGCTTTCACTCGACTGGACGGTCGCGGAGTTTGCTACGTCATTTCGGAGGGGGCTGAAAATATCTGACATTGCCTGTTGCAATGAACGTGACAAAGCCTGTGCGCGAAATAATTCTAAATCATCTGCTGTTGGGTCGACCATCGACTTACGAGATCATCTGAACGCGAGACACTTGAAATCGGGATGGCCGAGTCCGGATCAAGCGGGGCATCTTGTAGCGAGCCGCATGCGACTTCAAAAATGCGCTTCGTAACGTCCTGGGATATTGGTGGGTCGAAGTTCGCAAGCGTTTGACTTAGGTTTTCACGGCTCTCCGCTTGTGCATGGAGGGTACGCTTCAGTTCGTCATCGGCTTGATGGAAGCGGTTACTTGCGGATTCTAGAGCAGCGGAGAGTATTCGCAGTGCATCGTATTGATCGATGTGTCCAATTCGTAGTTCTGAATCGATATCGGCGTTGGACAGTGTGTGCCACTGGGTGGCCAGCACGCGAGTGCTATCACGAGGATCCACGGAAGATGCTCCGTTAGGTGATGAAGCAGGCCCTAATGGCCTAGGTGTCAATAGTGCTGTAGTAGTATACCTCGGAGAGGCGGCTCTCCGAGTAGGAGTTTGATATTCTTGACTGGATGAGGGTGGTAGGGCCGGAGTGGAGAGGGATAATGAAGGCCTGCGAACACCAGACCCTCCATTTGCTTTGGACTTGATGGGACTTCGTGCTCGAGTCGAGCTCCGGACATCAACTCCTGTTGGGTCATTGAAAGGACTTAGCAGCCGTTGGCCTCCTTGGGATGGTAAGCGAACTTTGCCAGACGTCGGGCTAGAAGCGGTGGGCCCATCCACAACAAATGATGGTGCCTGAGTCCGTTCTCTCTCTTCGGACTGGAGTTTCAAGGCAAAGTAGCTCGTCACAGGGGGCATCATCGGCGTGGAAGGTCCGGCCACATCGCTCTTTGGATTGATGGAGAGTTTCCGCCGAGTTGGTTTGGCGATGGGAGTCTCTAGAGGAGACAATGGATGATCCGAAGCAGCCCCTGCGGACGCCATGATCGGCTTGAAGGTAGTAAACCTGGCGCACCAGGTACTTAAAGCCTCAAGTGGTCGCGTTCGGTCTTTGCCGAAATCAGGCACGCTATCAAGGCTTCCCACGTTCAACTATTTGGCAACCCGAACGACCATCATCGCAGACAGATGGACCCTCCTAATCGATCTCAGAGGCAAAAATGCTGGGACGCTCGAGACGCCTACTACAAATGTCTAGATAAGGTCAAAATTGTCACTCCAGGAGAGGAAGGGGGCCAGTGCTCAAAAGAAGTGAAAGCATTCCGGGAGACGTGTGCGGCAAGTTGGGTTAGTGTTTCCAGGAAAGGATAATGGCAGGAAATAACCCAAAACTAGGTTGACCATTTCAATAAGAAGCGAGTCTTTGACTCGAGGTCGCCTAGCTCATAAGACGCGGATCAAAAGGTAACGGAAATACCAACAACGAGCTCGCTCTAAATGGCAATTCAACGCAGTTATTCAACGGGAAACTTCTCAATGACGTGATACGGCAATCGAAAATTCGGGATCTACGGAACACTCCAGTTTAATTCTCGATTTGAAGGTCGTAGGATTCCCAGTTAGGGAAGGGTACGGTGTCCTTTTGCTGCTTTCCAGGGACGTCAAATGTCCGCTTCGAAGGTCCTATCTTTAGGCGAGTGAAGTCGACATCGTGTAATGTAAATGGCAGAGGAGTTTTGCCTTTGGTTTGGGGGATTCTCTGCGAGTGGGATCCAGATGCAACTGAAGGATCCACGACAACGCCTCTCGTCGCCTTTTGCGTGGGATGGATACCTTTACCCCCCTTGTTACCTCTTTTCTGCAATTTTTCGAGTTCAAGACGAGCCTCCTCGTTGTCGGGAGCAAGTTGGAGAATGGCTTTCGCGTCTGAGAATAGGATCAGCACGTGTACTGGCGGCATCAAACCTTTGAGTGACAGACGAACCTTGGATGGCCTCTGTAAACTTGCCAAGTTCTTGTCTTGCTTTACATCGGCGCCAGAACCCCTTTTGGCTCCTCTGAAGGCGTAGGGACTTTGTGCAAGCAGCCTCGGCGGCCACCCAACTGTTGAATGGCACGTAAATAACCATCATGCAACCAGGAAAAACGAGTGACGAACTCAGACAACTTTAGATGCGCCGCTGCTAGATTGAGCTGATAATGAGCCATCTCTGGTTCATGTTGATGAGCAGCCGAATAGTGTTGAACGGCCTCTTCGAAGCGGCCCTCTTTGAATGCTTTATTGCCCTGTTCCAGATCCAACATTTAGTCCCCAAGTAAAACCCAGACAGACAGCAGACCTTGTCCTTTTCTTTCTCAGCAGAGACATAGCGCTGTTCAAGTGCCTCGATGGCGCTTTTCTTGTTAGCAGTTGGTCCTTCAGATCCAAAGTCAAGCTTTAGTGTCCAGGCGTCCTCCTCGCTCTCGGTGTTCCACCCCTTGATGCCTGCGCCCCGCCCATCCCATTCACGTCCCTTTCCGGCGCGGCTTCGATGATCGCCGTTTTCGTCATCCTCCCGAATTGCTGGCTCACAGACCTGCGCGGGCACGCTTTAAGCGAGCTCTTGTAGCCGATAAGAACAAACGTACATCGGCCAAGCTATCGGTGCTGCAGCCGCAGTCGCACCAACGTTCCTCTAGCTTCCCTCTCAAGAGAGAGCCAAATCCCGCGGGATTGTATTCATTGGCGACTTCCCAGACAACTTCGATTAGACTGTCGCAGCCTGTACGAAGCTTGAGTCTCCAGTCCCTCCACTCGGGAGGGAGAAGGCGTTCATCGCATTCATCGCCCTTCTTATTGGTGATGCTTTCGATATACGAATCGTACTGTTTACCGGGCGTCTTGGGGACTTGAGCTCGGACCATTTTCTTGACGAAGTTCATGCACTGTCGCTCAAGAAATTCCAAGTTGGGACGAAGCGGTCCGAGGGTTGGGGGTCGAGCAAAGTGCGGTCCAGGTGTGGCGTCAAGGGTGGCCAGGTAACTTTCTAACGAGTCAAGGTGAGGCAGTAAACTTTCAGAGTGTATCCCACTGTTTGGGTATACGGTGACACCTCGCGACATCGCCTAGAGATCGCCAATGGTTAGCCACGGAGGTCCAATGCCCAAGACAGAGGAACGTACGAAGTATCTGATCGCAGTATAGCTCCACAATAGACTTTTCGTCGCGACACGTTCTTCGGCTTGCCTCAGATCCATGGCGATAGGACCGCGCAGGAACGCCTTGACAACCTCACTCGACGCATTCGCCGCCATCCAGCCAGGCCCAGTGAGGAGCACAATATCCAACATCAGAGCTGGGAGAGAGTTCTGGCAGACCCGGACAAGGTGGGTCGAATATAACCTGGCAATATCATCGTGGAAACGCCTCTTGAGAATCGCGGATATGCATCGCTCGACAGGAGCGGTGATCGACGGCCCGTTGTGCAGGGTATGCGATCCCGGGGTAGGCACTGGGGGAGGGCTAGCATCGGCCGTTTCAACAGGCTTTCTCTTGTGCTTGGCGTGCACTCTTCGTTTGCTGGGAGACGATGTGTGGTTCCTTGAGCCGCCCGCCATGATATCGATGTGGTTGTGGTAAGGCTCGAAGAGGGTGGCGGTGCCGTCAATACGGATGCCACTGGGCCAAACAACAGTGGTCCCTACAAATCTTCCCTTCTTCCCTTGAAAGAGTTCGCGCGCTACTTCTGACACCTTACTGTTAACAAGGATAGAGAGACATTCAACTGGCTGGGACTTACTTGTCACGGCCTTGTCGGCGCGCCCTCTTCTGCCTGGATTCCAAGCGGTCACTCGCGAATAGCGCTCTCTTGGCGATTCCACCATGAATCACGCAAACGCTCCCCAACGGCCGCCCGACCCCAGCACAAAGTTCAATGGGACAAGCGCATATACGTCGCTTCGTCCGAAGTCTCTAAAGCGAAAGAGACTCTCCGAAGATTGGCCTTCCACTTCTGCGCTCCTTGAACGTCAGAAGCTTCCAATATGGTCAGGTCAGCAGAATCGACATGCTATATATCTTATTTTAGTGATATAATTCCAGCCAAGAATTCTCTCGTGAAGGAGATAGCAAGCGAAGATGTCGTGATCGTGCTTGGTGAGACGGGCAGTGGCAAGACTACACGTGAGTCTACGCTCCTAGTCGAGAGCCAGCTCCACAACCATTTGAACTTAGAGATACCTCAGTTCATTTTCGATGCTGGGCTATGTGAACGTCCACTCGTGAT
>FSVU01002191.1_pt1 | contig 12853 bp, 13 predicted proteins | sample 1637581 | NCBI WGS metagenome assembly FSVU01 (sample SAMEA3914814, study PRJEB12502) | metagenome | biome: forest; material: soil | place: USA | collected 2011-09-16 | depth 0.1 m | reverse complement strand
TGAGTTTGTTTTTGGTTGGTTTCATTATAGCGATCGTAACTCCGTGCGAAGGTGGCTGTGCTTGACTTAGATTCTCCTTTGCCAGCACCATTGCCTTAACCTCTACAAACTACGCTTCGGGACGTTTCCGAGATAGGGCTCGCATTAGTTCGCCAAGGACAGTTACAATGAGCGAGCTGTTGACACTTGTGGTTACGTCGAAGAAGGCCTTACAGCAGGCTGAATCGATTTGCTTGCATACGAATGCCGTTTCTCGCCGCTCTTCTGATCTTGTGGTCGAATTGTTAGCTTCCGAAGCCAAAGTTAACTGGTTGACTGAATCCGTCAATGACCAACTGAACGTACGCCGAATCACACTGGTTCGGCTCTGCGGCCGCTGAAATACCCGAGAAGCAAGCGGCTCTTGTTACACAAGAAATCCAGCAACAACGTGGAATGCTCCAGGAGAGAGCATCAGTAAGCTTGAGTCGCGAAAGCACACGGATTTCTCATCACTCCACCATTCTAGCAATGGGACGTTCAACGGAATCAAAGGGCATCTGAGCTAGATAGCTTACTCGAAAACCTCGCCTTGCAACTTGTTCCCCCGACGCTTCACGAAAATACGTCCTCTTCGTTGTTCGGGTCGCAACACTCGAGTCCTCGCTCGCCTCTATTAACACATGGATCAAGGCAGGCTGAAGAAAAGTCGCATTCAAGCGCCCGAGGCACGGGCTTCATTCAAGCTGCAGAGGAAATCAGAAAGCTTAAAGGTTCCGTTGAATTAAATGATCGTTCAAAGTGGAAGACGCTGCGGGATTTCGTTGACGAGAAGAGCATCAATGACGCGGCGGATTCTATGGACCTCGAGCGTTCATCATTGGAGGTATACAGATACCTGCTGCCAATTGTACATATTTGACCATATATACGACCGTCCTCTCAGACACTGTTGGCCTCAACCGGGTCGCACGCGGCGTATATCAATCGGTCTATAATCGAGATTCGCTCCAGCTTGCCATTGCCTCTATCGGCATTGACTCCATCTCAAATTCAACAGCCTCTACCATCGAATCCTACGTCCCCTGTACCCGCTGCTCAAGTGCCTGCCATAAACCCTCGTCGTCCCCCACCACCGATCCGGAACAACCCCAACTCAACCCCTGCCAGGTCGTTCGTCAACACAATCGTCGCACCACTTATGACACATCAAGATGCATTGACAACATCGATGGCTAAGAATCTCGAAAGCCTAGCAAGACATTATGAACAAATCAGCGGGGCCTTGAGAAATCAAGGATCGTCGCTGCTTGACTACGATTCTTCGCCTACGGTTACAGTAGGATCTGCAGAGACCTATCGGCCAAATCCTATCACCGTCCCTTTAGTTCCTGTTGATAGAGGTTTGTTGCATGAGAAGGGTGTCGACGTACCCCCAAGGTCGAACCACAAATTTGGGTTGACCGACGAAGATATGCAAGGTAATGGCAAACCAGCTTGATATCTACGTCACTGAATTTCCATATTCAGTATTTGCAGGAGATACCGACATGCTCCCAGGCGTCCTGTTGGAGATTGAGAATGACGCTTCTCAAGTCAACGACATTCAGTAAGACATACTACACTTCCGAAACGGCATATAACAAACATGTATCAGTGACCGACTGCAAGGTCTACAGGAGACCCTCAGTTTATCTCTCGCAAAGTTCACTTCAATCGTGGAAATGATGGACATGTTAGCGCAAGAAATGTCTAGCAAGCTTTATGATCAGCAACAAGTCGAAGTGCGTTCCTCACGTCTAGGTGCACTGGATGACTTGACTTAATAAATAAAGGTTGACTCGCATGGTATCCACGAGGCCCTTAACGCCCATCTTGAACTGTTTGATGAGGTTTCGACCACCTACGTTTCGTATCACTCTGCATATCAGGGCCTCCTCTTGGAAATGGATCGCCGTCGTAAAGCTAGGGACGCCACTGAGGACTTTGTGCAAGATTTGCTGGATAAATTAGAACAGATACGCGATGGTGTGTATGCTGGAGCCGCGAAATCCGCTGAAGTGCCTTAACACCAGATACATTTACAGAAGAAACTCGTCATAGGGAACAGTTCTTGAGCGAGCAAGGAGGGTTTCTCCCAGATGACCTCTGTCCATTTGTTGGTGATCAGCCTCTACGTTGGGCCATTGAGGCAGTAGGGGACGAGACCCTTCCGCACATTCAAGAAAGCTTATTGCAGGAGGTCAGTAACCTCCACATATCCAGAAATCGCTCATTGATCGTTGATCACAATGGCCAGGCACGTCAGCGCCTCGGTATCATCCAGGACGCTCCAGCTCCAGATCATTAAATTTCAACAGAATTACATGGATACGGCCCAAAGTTGGGTCAGACGTCCGGGTTATCTCGAGGGAGCTTCCAATCCGGTTGAAGGCGGCCAGCCAAGTTGCTGACGGGTCCCGAAAGCCCTTCCTGAGCACTGAAACTTTTCAAGAAGTTCTTGATCAAATTATAGTCCATCCCTGCCTCTTGCATATCCCGAGAACTTGATTCTGGGTCATCACTTTCTTCGTCGCCGCTATCCACGACACGAAGCGAACGTCGGAGTTCCTCATCCATAGCCCCGTCGATATCATCCGCATCAGATGCGAGATCACCTGGATCGATAGATGGTACCGGGTTCCACTTGCTTTTAGGGCCAGGATGTGTTGCTTTTGCGGAGCTAGTTGGAACTTGGGGTTGGGTTCTTCTGGACGACCTCGTCTTCTCAAGTTCTGCCTCCATCGCTTCCATAACCGCCTCAAATGAGTCAAGATTCGGATTGCGAGGTCGTTCAGCATTCTCGCTATTCCGTGCTGTAGCTGTGGACTTAGATGTTGGGGCCGCTTGTGGTCGTTCAGATGTTTCAACATCTTGAGAGATAGCGTCAAAGAATCGAACACCCTTTCCTTTAAAATTCGATTTCTTAGCAGCAGGAAGTTCGGCCGGATCTGTTGTTACGGTCTCCGTCTCATTGGTGCCATCCTTAGCGCTCGCAGGAACGAAGGCTATAAACGCGCTACCAGTTAGGAATGAAAGATAACGGGAGAAGAGTACACTACCTCCACGTCCTCTTCTCTCGCTCACGATAGAATCCCATTGAGCGTCTGAGATACCTAGTGCATCTCTGGAGAATTTGATGAAGTCGGCTTCTTCTTGGAGCATATCAACGTCAACATCATGCAGAACTCCACCAACGACTTGGGGCAGTGCGTCCTCATCCTCGTCTTGGACCATGTCCTGTTCCTTGAGAGCGTGTAGGGCGCGGATGGTGTCGGTTTGCCCATCATCGTCATCACTGGACTCATCGTCGGAATCGACACCGTCGAATTTGTCTCTTGCCAGTATTGGCCTTCGGATCTTGCGCTGCTCGCCACTCGGCATAGTTCGCGTTTCAGTTTCAAGCGTGACCGAGGTGAGCTGCTGCGCTCTTGGCAGCGCTTCCGACTCTGGGAGCACGATCATCTTGCCATATTCCGAAGGGTCGATGGGCGCTACGAGGTTATCTAACAGTCGACGTTTCTGAATTTCATCTGGCTCGTCGGTTTCACTTTCGGATGTTGACGGATCAGATAAATCGAGATCATCGACATCGTTCTCTTCGTCAGAAAGGGCTTCACTAAATGGGGAGTTAAGAGGGCCGCAAATGACTTTAATGTGATCTCACTCTTCGAATCTCGCCCCTTCAAGGTCCGCTTTGCCTTTGACGAACCGCCGAACATTCTGTGCCAATTCAGCAAGTTTTGCGGTCTGCTGGTCGGTCGCGGCCGTGGTCTCAAAATCTTCCTCATCCGTGAGCTCGCGGATTCCCGTCTCGTTCATTGGAGGGTTCTTGATATTGGATGGTTGTGTTGGCGGGGCCTTTGCAGCCGACTTCGTCAGCTTTTCGTCAAGCTCGTCTGGCGAGATGTCGAGCCATTCCGAGGGTTCCTCGTCTGTGACAGAACATGATGACAATATTTTTTCCTTGTGAGGGGTAGCGGTAGAGATGGCTTCGTCCACCAATGCAGTGAATGACGGGCGGTTGAGATTTCTACCGGCAGGTAGGTTAGACGGCGCAACAGCGTTGGAGACGCCGCACTCACTCCTCGGTTTTCAACCGAGTCCAGACTCTAGTTGCTTGCTTCTCTCTCCGTTGCCACGCATCCGATCCCTCCATCTCGTCAGTTGGGAAATAGCCGGCACGCTTGAGGTCTGCGATATACTTTAGATATGCTGAGTCTCGCCTTAACGCAATGAGAGAGGCTTCATCTCTCTGAGAAGCGGTAAAGCATTTAGTCACTGGGTGTTTCCGAAACTTCCAATGCTCACATCATCCAAGTTGGAAGCGCCATGATACGCGCGGCTCTTGTTCTCGGTGTACATCATCTCAAACCCACAAGCCTGGATGGGGCGGTCGTAAGGCCACTAAGGCAGTTCATATATGGAGTTGAGGTACCTACGACTTTCATGCCGATATCCTTATGGCGCCATTCGGCACTACCCTGATCCTCTTTCCACGACCCGAATACTTTCGGAGGATGGAAGCGCTGGCCGACAAGCTGGGCGTATGCCGTTCGCGTCATGCCGATGGTCGCTTCTACCGACGTGCTTGGAGGAAAGCGGGCCATCCTTGAAACCGCCTTCGAGCTTTCGTCAGCATTTCTCTCGTTCCAAGTCCAAGCACATACCCTAAGCTGAAGCGCATCCCGAGTGTAGAAAGCTTCCACGGCTTTTTGGATCAATGAAGGGTTTTGAGCTAATGCAAGCACAATATCCGTCGGGAGCGCCGCTTTTGTGTAATGTATATGCTGCCGTAATGCGGCTGGGTAACTGTACCAGAATCAGAGCGCACAGTCTCGGCTTAAGCGGTGCCGCACCTTTCGATTCTATGACCAATGGAATCTTCCACTTGCTTACTTGCCTGGGTCTTGGCGCTCCCATTCCGAACGGTAGCAACGGCCTCCTTGATGGTGATCGAAGTTTCGAATTCTTGTTCACCGTCGCTCTCTTCTTGGGTTGGAGCTGTTCGCCTCCTTTGTGTGGGTGAAGCCGCGGATACGTACTCGAGTGGAACGATTTGGAGATGTGACCGATAAATCCAAACCTTCCGTGGGCGCCTGTCAGGATAAACGTAATGACACGGTCGATATAGCTTACCCGGTTCCCTGCATTCTCTGGTGTGAGCCAGTTGGGGATGGACTCGGCTGCCTCGATGAGAAGAAACTCCCCATCCGAGTCGTACACGCTGCAGAAGCAAGGCCGTGATCCCTCAGCTGAGATGGATAGGCGCTTCCGGTGGAGTAGACAGACCTGATAACGACATCGAAGCGCTCACTGATACGGTAGAGTAGCCACACGACGAGCCACTCATCGTCTACGCAATCTCCGACCCGCATTGTCCCTTCCATCCTGAGATCTGGCCCGGATGGATCGCTGCCGGATGAGCCACGTTTCTTCACACCACGGGCATTCCCACTGGGATTATCATCGATGACCCGTAAATCGAATGAATCGCGGTGCCAAATGTGGTTTACGGGGAGCAATTCGTCCTGAACGAAAGTGTAGATGAGCGTCAAGAGACTGGTAACGGCGGATCTGTCGTATCCGACGGGGGGATACAGGGCGTAAATGACCGTGTCCTCTGAGATTGACGGGGGTTGATTAAAGATATCCATAAACGGATGCTTGGTTGACGGAAGGAGGCTGAGCGGTGAAAGCGGAGACCGTCCGTGTCATCACATTTGCCTACCCGAGCGAGTGGATAAGGCCTGACACCACGCCTTCGCCATCCACATTTGCCAGTCTGGCCTCGCTGTTCCAAGGACTTGCAGGTTCCAGCAATGTTGCAACGCTTCCCGCCCCCCGTACCATGCCAGAGCCTCGCTGCAAGCTTTGCTGTGCCGTGGAATTTCAAAAAAGCCAACCGATGGAGGGCGGAACTGTATAAAGCTAATCGCTATTCAGCCCATTAGCAGTTCTCCTCAACCCAACTTCTAGATACCCGAGCCGCGCTCACTTGTATCCAACTGTACCATCAACTGTTTTCTATTTCTTCTTCATCTTTTCTTTATCCTTCATCATCACGAACATCATGGCCCCGAGACTCCTCTTCACGCCATCGCTCGCCAGCACCACAAAAATCCCTCTGGGACATGCCTGCTCCGCTTCCGTTACTTTCAAGATCTCTGTGACCGTCTATCGAGAGTGGTTCAACAAGTTCCGAAGCGAGGGCCGCCGGATCGAAGTCTGGAGCGACCTCCCTGGAGGCGGTCGCAACCCCGGACAGTGGGGCGACACCACTTTCGTCGAGCAGGTCAAGACCTCCTCCTCCTCAAGCAGCAACTCCATCAGCGACCTCGCAGGGGGCGCCACGACCAACGACATCAGCTTCTCCCTGCTCGACCAGACGCAGTCCCACGATTTCGAAGACATCCCCCAGACCGCCCGTCCTCTTGACACTAAGAAGGTCACTCTCGTGGCCGCATTCACTCTCCCCCAGACCTTTTCCCATTACTCGTACACTTTCCGCACCTGGGGTCCCGGCAACCGAGTGGAATGGCTCGGCACCATGGGATCCAATGGCACCGTCATCGTCGGCGAGCAAGCCTTCCGATGTGGCTTTGAGGAACACGAAGGTGTTTCTTGGTCACCCTCTGGAAGCTCCGCCCGCAAGTGGGACAACACCCTCGGTGACGCCACCGTCGAAGTCGGCAAGTTCACCAATGTCGAGATGATTGGTTGGGGCTTTGGGGATCGAGGGTGAGTCTCAACTCGTCCGACCTGTCCACAGATATTAACGTCATTAAACCAGATCGAGCGAAAAGATCAACCCCTCTCAGTCGAGCTCGGCTCTGAGCCTTTTCCTCCTCCACCCTCGACAGGATGCTATGATCGCCAGCCGACCATACACTGACGTCCCCTCCTCCATCGTCGTCGCCTGCACTGATGGCACTGCAACTCTGACCCAAGACGGTCGCCTGCTCACCTCTGCCAAGAGCGTGTCCATGCAAGAGTTCTACCCCTTCAGCCTGCACGCCGACCTCGAGCACTCCACCGCGGGCCAATGGGAGCCCCTTGAAGGCTACGAACTGGAAGACCCAGGCTTTAGCGTCATCAAGTCCGCTCCCATCGACTCTCTTCAATCCTCTTCCTCCCCAACGACTCTTGCGGTTCTCCCCGCTGTATCTAGGGATGTCCTCCCCCAAACCTCGACCATCGCCATCCCACTTTCCGACATCATCCAGATGCTCCTATCCCAAGGCCAAGCCAGCCCGTTGAGCTCCATGTACTCACCCGATTCTGATTCGGTTCTCTTCCTCGACTTCTCCTCCCCTCTTATGACCGACATCCAGAACATTTCCCTCATCGTCGGACGAGACGGAGGCCAAGTGACCATCGCCCCCGCATTCGAGATCGGCAAGTCCGAGTCCGTTGCCGGGGATGAATGGGAGAGGGAAGAAGCCGATGAAGACCTCTGGACTGTTTCCGTCCTCGAACCCGCATTGACGTCAATCAAGGTCGTCAAAGGCGGTGTCGTCGAACCCATCTCGACCATCTCTCAACCCTATGACGCGCGGATCCCCACTGAAGAAGTCGAGGTCCCCCCTCAGGATGATGGGATCGTCACCCTCCACACTCCCATCAGCATCTTCAGTCCCCTCCCCGAAACGTCCTTTGGAGATGAGGAAGAGACCACCGCAGACTCTACCGAGACCGACGAGGAGAGGGTCATCGTCAACACCGTGACCATGTTCCGACGTACCAGCGAGCAACTCGCGACGCAAGCGACTCGGTTGAGCGTCCTTGCCATCCTCGCAGCCTTGACCTGGGTGCACGTCCTCATCGGTCTCTGGAGTGCGTTCCTTGGCACCCCTTCACCGCGAGCCGAAGAAGCCAAAGGGATGGAGATCATGGACATCCCCGAGGAGGAAGAGTACGTCGCTGTCGATTCCCCGGCCGATGAAGAAGACGATCTGGACGACGACAAGTCCGAGGTCATCGAGGCCCGGAAGGAACTCGTCAAGATGTCCGCTGCCAAAGCGATCCTCACACCCCCGATGACACCCCCAGCTTTACCAACCATCCTCCAACCCCTCCAACCCCTCATCATCAACGAGGAGCCGGAAACGTCTTCAACGGGCAAGTCCGGACTCAAGTTCTCCCTCCCACCGAATGCCAAGGGCTTCAAGCTCCTGATCGGGCACGACGACGTCTCGACGGAACTGAGTGGGCTCAAGCTCGAGTTGGATGGGAACGAGGTCCATCTTGACAGTCAACGCGTCAAGTCTGTCGGGCCGGGACAATGGATCATCGAGGTCGATGCCTCTGAGAAGACCTCTGGAAAGGTCAGACTGTCCGTCGTCTGAAGGACGAGTTCCATGGACAGACAACCACACAATCGCTCCTGTACACGATGAGAGCCCACAATCACAATCGAATTATCATGATGAAAATTTAAGCACCATGTTCTATATGAGTCTTGTAGCGATAGAGAAAAGAACTCCCCCATATGCGGAATTTAAAACCCTTTCAACTTGCACATGTGCGTTGGGACAGCCACAGGCGACATTGCGACGAGTGGGGGAGACATGTAAAATACAAATGGTTCCATGTTTAGCACTGCCGCAGGCGGTGACTCGGCTTCGTCATGTGCACTTCTCGGTCGCAAGGGAAGGGATAGGGATCCCGAGGCTGTAGCGACCGCCAAGTGAACTCGCACGGGAACTGAATGGGGACACACATGTTCCAGGCACGACGGAGCGGGCCATCGACGGGGATGAAAGCCTGGCGTTGGAGGTGATATGGACGGTGAGCAGGGTGCGCAGTAGAGTGCTATATATGGTTTACTGGAGGAGATGCCGAGATTGGGCGTTGGGATCGGCGGTTGCAGCCCTTGTCGTGAAGTCCCCGTCGGCAAAATCGGCAAAATCGGCATGGATCGGCGGGTGGGCTCTTTTGTGCGGTTTGCAAGTGCCGCGGGTGTCATAGACGGTGACTTGCATGGATTGATGAATTTGGTGACTGCTTGGTAGAGTGCGCAGTTAGAGTCTTGGATGAGATTGGCAGCTTGGCGGCAGAACGAGCAGGGTCCGAGGCAAGGCCAGTGGGTTTGTGTGTGTGGCGAATGTGATTGGCCTGGCAGGCACACTCCACGCCGCGGGTCGATCCACCGCGCGAGTACTTCTTGCCTTCGCCTCTCACCGTCTTTCCTTTCTCTTCCTTCCCTCTCCCTTCAATCCCTCCCGCCTCCTCCTGCTCCCATCCCAGCTTCAACACCTCGTTGAAGTCGGAATCTTTAATCGTCGTGGCCTCGTAGTTTTCAGTAACCGTTCACTCTCACTTTTTCTCTCTCTGGTTCCCCTTTTTGTTTCGTTGTCACCCAACTCTCTCTTTCCTCGCGACAATCGAAATCCAATTCCATTCAACCACTTTCCTTCCTCCATCCACTCTCTCTTCAATATGTTCGCCCCTCTCCTCCTCGCCGCCGCTGGAGCCCTCGCTGCCAACGCTCAATCATCAACCGGTCAGCCGTCTCATGTGGGCACGGGTCCGGGGACATGGGAGATCGTCGGCGAGTCCGGTGTCTCTGCCCAGCAACTTTTCCTCGGAAACAAGGACAAGGTCTACATCATCGACAAGACTCAGAACAACGAGGCTACCGTCAATGGTCATCCAGCATGGGCAGTCGGTAAGCACCCATCTTGGTGACCTGACATTTAATTTCCAATTCCTAATCCCTCCGTAATTTTCTAGAGTACGACATCAACACCAACCAGTACCGGTCGATGGACGTGATCACAAATACGTTCTGCGCAGGTGAGGAAAATTTCTTTTGGGGAGGGGGTAGCCAAATGGGACGAGCCCTTTCTTGGCGACAAAACAAGACATCCGCCCTCTCTGCTCAGGGTCCGAAGGATTCTTTCCGCTTTCCGCCCCCGTTTCTCCCGGCATCCATCCTCCGCATCGCATGATCGAATGATCGAAATACTGACTCTCGTTCCGTAGGCGGTGCTCCCATGGGCAATGGAGAATGGCTCATCGTGGGTGGTAACCAACCGGTAACTACCAATGGTGTCACGACTACCCCTGGCGGCCCCGACCCATACAAGGATCAAGATGGTGGTGTCTCATCCCGCCTCGTCACTCCTTGCCTCGACGAATCCTGTCAATACAGTTATGGCACCATTCAATCCCGACGATGGTATCCGACGCTCGAAACCCTGGCGGATGGAAGCGTCATCATCATCGGCGGTGACATGTACGGTGGATTCGTCAACAACGGGCCCAACAACAACCCCACCTACGAGTTCTACCCTTCAAGAGGGGCTCAACAGCAGCTGCCCATCCTGCTCGACACCCTCCCCGCGAACTTGTACCCTCTCACTTGGCTCCTCCCCTCTGGCCAGCTCTTCCTCCAGCTCAACTGGGGTACGGAACTCTTCAACCCGGATACTGGTGTCGAGACCAGGTTGCCCAACGTCACCCATGCCGTTCGCACGTACCCGGCGTCCGCTGCGTCCGCCATGCTCCCGTTGACACCCGCCAACAACTACACGGCCACCATCCTCCTTTGCGGTGGCACGGACCTCCTCGACAATCAATGGGCCACTGATAACGGTACCGTTCTTACCGTCATGACGACCTTGCCAGCCGTCCAGTCTTGCGTCACCATGACCCCCGACACCGATCCCACCTGGCACGACGACGACGATCTCCCTGGAGGTCGCACCATGGGCAACTTCATCATCCTCCCCGATCAGACCCTCTTCCTTTGCAACGGAGCCAAGATGGGTGTTGCAGGCTACGGAACTCAGCCCTGGGTCGTCAGCGACTCGTATGCGGATATCCCGCTTTACGAGCCCTACATCTACGATCCCTCCAAGCCCGCTGGTTCCCGATTCTCCAACGAGGGTCTCCAGAACTCGACCATCGCTAGGATGTACCACTCCACGGCCACCCTTCTCCCCGATGGCTCGGTCTTCGTCGCTGGCTCCAGCCCTCATCCCGATGTCGTTCTCACTGGTCCCTACCCAACTGAGTACCGTATCGAACGCTTCTACCCGTGGTACTTCAACAAGCCCCGTCCTTTCCCTCAAGGATGGCCCACGTCGCTCACCTACGGTGGAAACTCCTTCGATCTCACCCTCACCTCGGATGACCTCAACGGTGACGGTGCAGGAGCTCTCGAGCAGACGACCGTCATGCTCATCCGCACTGGGTATGCTACTCACGCCATCAACTTTGGCCAACGTGCGCTCCAGCTCGACAACACCTACACCCTCAACGACGATGGGAGCGCCGTCCTCCACGTCTCCCAGATCCCCCCCAACCCATCCATGTTCGCACCAGGCCCTGCATGGCTCTTCTGCGTCGTCAACGGTGTTCCCTCCATTGGTGTGGAAGTCGTCGTTGGGAGCGGAAAGATCGAGGTCCAATCGACCCTCGCCGTCAGCCCCCTCCCGGCATCCAAGCTCCCCAAGGGCGTCTCCACGTCTAACGCCAACGTCGACCCCTCCGAGAGCGCCGCGTCCCCCAAGGCCGGTGTGGCTTCGTTGATGACGATGTTGGTGGGTGCAGCTTTCGCTGCATTCGTCGGGGCGCTGTGATCGCGCGGTGGTTGAATCTATGGACTCTCTCTCTCTCTCCCCACTCACTCCTCACGACCCTTTATTGTCCCCTCGGGTTCGGTTCCCCCCCACCGCTGAAAAGAAGTTGACTATTCACTTTATGGCCTCTCCGGGTTGTCGTCTCCCAATTAGCTTAGCCGAGTCCCCTTTCTTCGTCTTTCGTTTTTCTCTCTTGGTTATCTTTTCTTATTGTAAGATTCTTTTTGATTATCGAATCACGAACGGACTGTCTCGTTTCCAATGATGTTCTGTGGTCTCGGATCTTTCATGTGTGTGGATACCGGAAATCGCCGTGGAACATCAACCGGCGACCCCACACGCCACCACCACGCAGCTGTCAAACCATCCCTCTCAGCGTCATCGATAAGCAACACATGAACGCACGCTCGTAGACTGTCCCTGGCTTAACATATTATTAATGGCTTCCGAGACTAACTCCACCGCGGCCCAGCGTGTCAAGGATGCGTATGATGGGCTCACTTTTGACTTTTGGAGGTCCCGCTTCGCACTAGGGACACTCTTCATGGTGAGATCTCCGCCGCGGTGTCGCAGGAAGGGTCGACAGATGCTGAAACCTTTCATCCGGATGCTCCGGTAGGCTCTCCTCTTGAATCGGATCCAACATATCGTCCACCCTGTCGGCCGTCCGGAGAACCCAACCCATTTGGATAGGGATCCACAAGATCCCAACCCCCCACTCGAATCCCGATGGCGGCAATGGTTATCATATATCGTTCCGATGGACTTCTCCAGGCTCCGAACTCGATTCGTGCTGCGCCTCCCATCGCTCGTTCTAATGGCTCGCGTGACGGCGTTGACGGTGGTGTTCCTCCTTCAGAATCAGGATTTGGGAAATTGGGTGCCTAAACATATCAGTGAATGGGCAGATGGATTGGAAATGAGGGATGTGTGTTGGATGGCGTTTTCGGCTGTTGCTGCTACGCTCGCTACCAGTGAGTTTTGTTTGGAGGAAAGACTTCAGGTGATATCTGATTCGGAAACTATAGCTGCTATGAATAATGGGCTGGATGGGAGGTATGTCAACGCGTCCGAAAACTATCATGGAGCTGAATGGAGGTCACAGTGGCTCTGGTCGAACTGCCCTGACGTTCAACCTGGTAGACTTCTCGATCTTGTTGCATTACCTGTCTTCTCCGGCCACACATCCCAAGGACCAGGAAACCGGCCATTCTCGACCAGATATCCATGGTATACTATCGCTCCTT
>FSVU01000772.1_pt1 | contig 12906 bp, 13 predicted proteins | sample 1637581 | NCBI WGS metagenome assembly FSVU01 (sample SAMEA3914814, study PRJEB12502) | metagenome | biome: forest; material: soil | place: USA | collected 2011-09-16 | depth 0.1 m | reverse complement strand
GTTTGGCGTGAACGCTCAACGTCACAGCGCTGGCATCTTCACCAAGGTCTTCGTCTTCTTGGCCTTGTAAGTGTCCTCGGGTTTCAACGGCTTGAGCTATACTTACGATTATGCAATAGGTTCTTCCTCGAGTCCACCTCGGCCGCCTACGCGTTCTCGTCCGCCGAGGGTGATCTCGCCGGCAGCATCGCTATCGCCTGGTGCCTCTTCGCCGTGTTCGACCGTACGTCTCTCTTGGCTCTCGTTCGATTCATTCTGACACCTCTCGTCTTCCAGACCAAAGGTCGTCCGCCTTCGTCCACTGGTCCGCTTTGGCGTTCTCCATCATCTCCGTCTTCTGGATCGGCAAGGCCCTCTTCGGCCTCTTCACTCGCAGCCGCTCCTCCAGCTCCGAGACCGAGCCCCTTCTCGGAAGCGGCAACGCCTAAAAGATTTGAGCACAAGGTTAATCAATTTTGGCGAAAGAAAAAGAGAAGAGAAAAGAGAATGATGAGGACATTTTCCTGTTTTGTATATCCCCGGTAGCCCCAGTTGTCCTTTCCAATGTTTGATATCCATACTTTGATACTCCACTTTCGCGTCACTCAGCGGCACCGTAAGATATTGGATTATAAGGCCTCATCCAGCGCCGACGGGTTCATGCGGAAAACTTGATAAGCACTAAGTACTGGGTATAACAACATCCACGAGAATACAGGATCCGTTTCCGAAATACTCCAGAAGTGAGAAAATAGATAGCTGATAGCTGATAACCAAAGAGTCCATAGGTCTTCCAATCCACTTCTAGACCATACGCCTACTCCTCCGAGGGTGCTGCTGACGCCTGCCGCCCAGTACTCGCTTCCCAGAGCTTCTCCTTGGCGCGGATCTCGATGCTGTCGAATGGTCCCGATTGAGACAGTTTGACACAATCGCGGGTACCAAGGATCAGGAGCTCGAAGAAGAAGGATGCTGCGGCTCGTCGAGTTGCCTGCACAGAACAATTTCAGACTTACATATCGACCTATCGACCATTCCACATACCTTCTCCGAAAGCTTCGCGAAGCTTAACGTATTATCAGTTTTCGCAGCCCGCGCTCTTGTGGGAGTCGCGCCTTGCTGAGAGGTGCGAATCTGGCGCTTCAATAGATTGATAGCCTTGACAGTTTGCTTGCTGTAATTGTCCGAGTTGGGTCCTTCCTCCTCTTCCTCTTGAGCCGCAACGGGCGCCTGGGAGTCCTTTGTCGGTCGCATGTCGAAGCTGGCAATGGGGCAGACGAGGTCTGAGAACGTGACATCCTCCTCTCCAAGACCGTCTCCTGGAGAGCTATAACGGGACCGACGATCGTCGTCCGCGTGGTCCGGAGAGGACTGTGCTCCCGCCTGGCCGTGGCTGCCAATCTTGAGCTTGGAGGCGCGGAGACGGGCCTCTTCTACGGCGCTGGCCACGTCCATACCATTAGCTCCGCCATCAAAGTCCATCGGGAAGTCGTCCACGCCCATATCAGCACCAAAGGAAATGTCCCCACCACGACCGAATACGTCGCTCCTGGCCACGCTGCCGTGTCTGAGGCCGACTTCGGCCTCGACGTCGTCTGTGCCCATTCGAGCCCTCTTGGGACTACGGCCCTCGCCATCTGTGTCGGTAGCACGCTCACGACGGGATTTGTGGGGTGAGCGGACAGGAAACATGAAGAGGGAGGTAAGTTGGGGTGGCAGACCAGGAGGTGCGGCACAGAAGAAGGAACCCCGTTCATTCGTGATGGTAGGCATGAAGTGGGCTAGAGGGTCCGCCCTGATGCTGAGAAGAGCCATGACAGTGCGGGATCTCGGAAGGAAGTCGTGCTGAGAATGAGGCAGAAGGTCAGAGAGGCCCATGAAAATGGGGAACTCGCTTACTGTAGTCGTGATCTCGCTGACATCTTGATTGCCAGAACTGAAACCACCCCTTCCAAAGCGCATCCCTGGTCCATCCTCAAGTTCGGTCACAGGGTCGATAACGACTTTCTTGAGCGTTGATCTTTTCTTCTTGGCGGAGGCATCCTTTTCAGTCGCCTTGGGAGTTTGCTCCTCGTTGCCATCCTGTGGCCTACCGGGACTTGAAGATGGCATACCATGAGGCGTGGCTAAACGGTTTCAGTTTAACGATTCTCACTGGACAAAGGAATTCACTCACTTGGTCGGGAGCCATCCTGACCGCCGCCAACCAGACCATTAGCCGCATCGGCACCAACAAAATCGATCCCTAGGTCGATATCCATTCCCATGTCGTCCGGGAATGGACCCGGTAACCCGAAATCATCTAAACCGCCTTGGCTCCTGACGTCGAAATCGTCGAAATCGCCAGTAGGCCTGTCAAATCCAGAGGGCATTGAAGGGCGGCCGCGCGAGCTGACTCCGGCATCTCGTCCAACCTCCACGCTCATGCCGTCTTCATCTGTCTCGTCGTCCTTTCCAGTCACACGCGCACGCTTCTTGGGAGACTTGCCCTTGCCCTGTCCGGATGGATCAGCATCGACATCTCCAAAGTCGACTCCGATGTCCAAGTCGAAATCAAGGGAACCAATGCCTTCTCCAACGGCAAAGTCAAATTCGTAGTTGATATTGTCGAAGTCCAAGTGCATGTTATCAGCTAGGGTAATATCCGCTTGCCGGGCAATATGTTGTTGACTTTGGCCGACTGGTCGATCAACGCCGACATCCCTGTTTTGGTGTATGAGGTTGAATGGTCAAAGCACCTGGTGTTATAACGAACCAGTTTAAATCGGCGAAATCTAAATCTATGCCATCTCCCTGAATTGTAATTGCTCCACGAGGAACGGTCAATTGTTCATCGGTCATATCCACGACTCCAGGTCGGAAAGCCTGCAACGATCACATAAGTTGAGACTTAACCCGATCAGTCCAAATGCGCACAAGTTTGATCTTCATTAATGCCTCATTGCAGTCATCCAATAGGTATTTTGCCTTCCGACTGTAAATGCGGCAAACTCCGAGTAAGAGCTGTCCAGAAAGCCGTAGAGCCATCGGTACGACCTCTTGACCCATGATCGCGTCAACCGATTGGGTGATGTCGGTTTGAAGTGTCTGCGTCTTGGACAGCTTCCGTTCCCAATGCGCCGCTAGCCATACTTTGGCCAATGGACCACGACGGGATAGGATCGCCTCTGCATAGAACATTGATGAGGAGGTATCGCTGGGACAAGGTGGTGGTCTGTTCAACAACGACGCGCTCTTGTTTGCGCTGGCGGCAACTTCCGCGCTTCCCACCTCGGTTGTCTACCACCCGTCACACGCCACAGCCGTTTGTCGCTGAACTTTCGTGCATGTACCGGCGCACTTTGAGAAGCATCCAAAGTAATGTAGCTCGTAAGTGATACATTTTAATGCATTTAGTAAATCTTACGACGTCCTAATCTTTAGAACATGCGGGGCTTTCTTGTGCAACGCCGCGGCTTATAGCAACCTCGTCGAACTCGGCACCAACTACCTTGCTTGATCAATCACAACCCCAAAGACCTGGAATAAATAGCTTGCCGATCGCCAAATCCCCTCCCGCACTCGTCGAGCCGTATTACCGGTCGCTCTGGGAAGCATGCTCTCTCCGATCGAGAGCCGATGCCACGGCTGTCTTAGATCGCATGAAGTCTAATGGCGTTCAGCCAGACGAAGTTGCAAATTTCTTTGTCCAGAGAGTGAGGCAGATTTTTCTTTCATGATGTTGGGTACTAAGGTCATTGATAGGCTGGATCGTTCCCTCCTAAAGACCACAATCAACAGGCGGCTCGGCGAGGCAATCAGGAAACGTTGAACGTCTGTCTACAAGATCTCTATGCAATACAAGGCGCAGGTCTTCTCCCCCCTCGGGCTATGATGATCGATATCATCGTCAAGACCTATGAACACCGGCTCCCTTCTCCCTTGCTCGACTTGATCCTTAAGTGCGAGAACGAATATCACTTACAGATGCCGGAATGGATATGGTTGAAGTGTCTTTCCCTCTCTGTTGACCATCATTTTGTACGTCAATCGCATACGAGCACAGGTGATTTTGGTTCATTTCTTAAAACAGGAAGAAGGTGTACAAAACGCATATAAACGCTTGAGAGAAATGAGAATCTCGCTCGACGAGGGGCTTTCTATTGCCATTCTTCATTACGCGTTTAGGAAAACCGACCCACGGCTCGCTCGCTCGGTCACCGCCCATCTTCAAACGCTCGTACCGACACTGCAAGAGCACCACATTTTACCCTTGATGCTCATTCAGTTAAATTCGTGCGATTTTCTTGGATTCTGGGCTACTTGGCATCTCATGACTTCGCATGGTATTGGGTTGCCGGCGGATGTCGAGCTGAGGTTATCAGGGTTGTTTTTCAGCCACCCTGATGCGTTACACAAAGCCATCCAAATCTCTCCTCAGCTTTCGGACGTGCAAGACCGCACAAAAACAGTTTGGACAAACTGCATACTAAGGGCACTCGTTGCCCAACGGCAGGTCAACAAAGCGCTTCAATTCTTCGGGATGTACCCTTGGGCCTCCCGGAGTGCCGACATTCAGACGTACAACATCCTCCTGGAAGGTTGCTGTCACGTACGAGATGCCGAGAATAGTCGCGTATTGTTCGATCAATTGCACGAAGCAGATCTGTTACCGACGCAGGAGACGTATGAGCACATGGTGGCGGCGTTTAGTCGTGCCGGCGATTTTGATAGAGCGTTTCACTGGCTGTTGGTACTGCAGGATAGCGGTTATACGCCTTCTTGTCTCCTGTGCCAGGAGCTCCTTTGGAAGTGTACTATGGCAAATGATGGACGCGCACGGGAGATTAGAGATATTATGCTTAATCACGGCTATGAAGTATCGTAGTAATGTAGAAGTTCGGATGCGATTCAATAGAAAGTGTGTATTGGCATCGCTTCAACACCAGTACCCGTGAAGCACCAAGTATTTATCAAGAAATAGTACTATTTACATGCGATTATCCATCAACGCGTTAAGCAAACGACGCTAACCCTGATTTTCGTCGGCTCGGGAGAAGCCCAGCGCCCGCGCGGCGATTTTGGGGGATGGACTCATCCTCACTGTCCGACGAGTCCTCGTCTTCGGTATCCTCCTGCTGAGTGGGCTTTGGTGGTGATAACACCGACGGTCTCGCTAATCTATGCGGCTCGCCATGTAGATTGTTGATTCCCTGTTGCGACAAGGATTCCAATGAAGGGAACATGTCCAACCCTGTCTGACCTTGTGAGGGCTGAGTCGACGAGGTCGCCAGAATCTTGGGTTTAAAATTGCGGGGAAGGGGCGAGCTCTGTGCTACTTGCTTTCGATTCCTTGTAGAACCATTTTTCCCATGGGCGCCGCTCGAGGTTGATGTAGACAAGACGAGCTTATTGAGGAACTGCCTGATTGTCAGTGCTTTCGACTGATTGATCGCTACTAGTACTACTAACCTTGCGCGGATCCACAAGTGAATCGGTGTCGGACACCAGTTGATCGCGATGGGAGGATTCAGAAGCGGTAGAGGTGACAGGCTTTTGAGCTGGGCTGACGGTGGACTTGGACGTCCAGGATGGTGATGCTGCCCGCGGACGAATTTTTGAACCAAGTGATGGCTGTTCATCAATATGTGAGGAAGATGCTCTTGTTATAGATTGAGGAGCCAGCAACGGGGACTCGATAGGACGATAGTCGCCCGTGACCTTCGGTGGCGAGAGACGAGTGTTAGGGGCTGTGGGTGGTGAGAATACAACGCTGCTCGACCGAATTGCAGGGATCATTTGAATAGGGCGGATAAGTCCATCGGATGAGGATGTGTACTCCTCGTCAGAGTCCGGCACGACGAGGGTAGAAACTATGTCGGAAGGAGATGGAGCGTGCATGGGAGACTTTGGGCTAGATACGGGGTCAGGAGAGCCGCTTTGATGTGCGATATGACTGTTTTGGTGATTCGTTTCTGGCGTGGGCTTGCCATTTGGCGAGAGAGAGGTTGACCTGACTCTTGAGGATTTAGCGGGCACGACCCATATCGGTTCCGGGGCGGGCGTCAAAGCTGCTCTAGATAAACTTCTTGTACGGCGAGTGGCCGACGGGGTAGCGGGTCGACCTTGATGAGAAGCTTCCGGGCTCCGTTCATGTCTCTAATATCCGAGGAAAGGAGTCAGTAAAGACCTGACAAGGTCACAATGTTACTAACCGACTTACGGTTCGTCATCTTCCGCCCTCGACCGTCCTCCTCAACATCCACCTCCTTTGCTGCCTCGTCATCAGTTGCAGGGACAGTCTTGGATTTACGCTTCCGAGGTTTCTTCTTAGGCTCCTCTAGACCCTGATCGTGTTTTATGACGATGCGATCCAAGAACTCTGCGACGGCGGTATCCTGCGGGGCATCAGACATTCTCAGCGCAGCGCCTCGCTCTTTGATGAGTCCAGTAGCTGAATTGTCCCCGGACAGCGCTGCAAGCACGAGTGGACATTGGAAATTTTCGTGGCCTGGGACCTGATGGCATATCGAACACGCTGGCATTGCTTGAGGGGCTACTTTCTTGGACCTAGCCCTCTTTGCCTTTACAGGGACGGTAGCTTTGGAGTTGCCAGGCTCCTTATCGTCGGGTTCTTCGACGTTTTCCTGACGCGCTGCCTTGCTAATCTTCGACGGGGTCGGTTCGCTCGCTCTTGCGTCGTTCTCGACGACATCGTTGGCGGTATTTGCGCTTTTGCGCGAGTGGGGCGGACGACTTCCTTGTCTTTTCGCGACCAGAACGACCTCCAACCTATTCTGCGGGGTAGGGTAGGAGCGACCAGGTTCAGGTGAGAAGAGTTTGGCGGTGGATGCAGCAGAGCCGTGATTCTCGGTCAGAGTATCCTCCGTTCCAGGCGAGCTTTGACGGATGGATGGCCCAGGAAGGGTCGGTTTCCGGGATGATTTCGGTTTCGATCGTACGGGCTTCACCAGGGCAGGTGTTCGAGGTCCTGTAGGTAATACATTTGCGGAAACCTTGGGAGACTCAGGGGTGGGCTGAGCGATTGGCGCGTGGGCCACGGTTTCGGGCTGTACCGTGCTGTTTACTCGCTTCTTTTTCTTGCGGTGGTCTGCGCCTTCTGGGAGTTGTTCGTCCTCTGGCCGAGTACCATCAGCGGTGTCGGACTTGCGCTTCTCAGCGATTGGGACATTGGCATCATCTTCGACATCCATTGGCAAAACGTTCGATCCGACGAGCTCCTCAACAGCGTTCGCCTCTTCGGAGGTGTTAGACGTCTTCTTCCTTCGCTTTGGATTTTTCGCCTGAAGCGTAGCGTTGTGAGCTACAAGTCGTAGGGAGAAAGAGCCCAACATACATCGACAGCAGACTTTTGGATCTTTACAGGAGCTGTAGCTTTAGGCTTGCGAGGGGGGGCTTCTTTGGCTGCTGATGTTTCCGGTAGGTCGATTTTGACACGAGAGTGATTGTAATGCGTTGTAGAAGCGGCAAATGCCTCAAAATCTTCGTCTAGATGGAAATACATCGATTAATTTGAATCGTTCGGTGTTTGAGGAGGTTATTTACCATCCTCTAGCGTTAACTCGTCCTCGCCTCTCAAGTGTGTAAAATTGATGGTCGCTATATCAGGGAGGCGAAGCTTTGCGGCCACAGCAGTTCTGAGTTCCGTCAAGTTTGTAGCTGCGTGAATAGTAAGCTTCCATCTGTTTAAACCCAAGTGTCTGGTACAGACCTTCAAGGACGCGATCAAACGCGATCTCGCGATCACCGCGTTTCACAACAAATGTGATGAAGGGCGCTGACGGCTCATCTACCGTTCGTTTCCGCTTGGTGCTCATGGCCGATTCGATCACAAGGAGGACGCTTGAGGGCGGGTGGGGTTAGAGATGGAAAATGGCGGAGAGGCTTGTTTGTCGGATCCCACGGCAAGGGCGGCGATCTTTGGCATCGGCACATCTCGCTTTCCCAGTTCTATCAGTCTAGTCGAAAAACATGGCCGGAGCCGGTGAGTCTCTCATACGGAGAGATCATACATTTAAACTTAACTTTGGAGTATTTAGCAGGATATTCGGCCGGTTTTCATCCTCATGGTCCTTCCATGCTGCATAAAGTCTTAGCCCAAGGTCTCGGTGCCACGATGTGGTTTTTCATGCTCTATAGAGCAAGGTGAGCTTCGAAGCAGCAAATTGTAATGATGAGAGGTCTAATCATAAGTCCGTATTGCAGAAAGGATGGAGCGAAATTGCTCGTAAGTCTCGTTTCATTCCACGCTCCTCAGTCCCGTTTCTAACTAATTCATATCAGGGTGGGCATCCTTGGGAGGCTCATGGACATGGACACGGTCATGGCGCTGAGCATGGCTCTTCTCATCATTGAGCACGCCCGACCAAAGGGACGTTCTCTATGGGCCCAGTACCTCGTTTCTCCCGGCTTATGTATCATCAATACACCACTACTTTGAACGCCTTCAGCCTTTCAATTCTACTCTAAGCTCTGCTTCAGAAGTGCATCTTACTTCGATTGTCGAGATTGTTAGAGCGTGGTCATGGAACGCCAAACCCGGCTCGTGCCGATGCCCATGAGAGACGTAGAACCAACCTTGACAGGATGATACCGAGGCTGGCTCGCATATTCTTTTCTGGAGATCTATTTGAGTATAGAATGAAAATCTTGGACTAGATTTGATTCAATGGTTGCTCTCGTTCCGAGGTGTTGATGATGTAAAATGTCTACTTTGACTTTCGCGTGGCCGTATTTGGTTGGGCCGCTCCACCACCACGACCTCCCCTGCCCAGCTCACATTTGACATTTTCGACGGACAGAATGGCCTCTACCGAAGCTTCTAAGACCAATATGGATATGGCTCTTGACGATGTGAGTGGATGAGATCCTTATTATATCCTCATACCCACGACTAACTGTCTGCAGATAATTGCAAAACGGCCGCGAGGCGGAGGACGACGAGGCAGCGGCCGCGGTAGCGCTCGTAGCAACATCGTTGGGAACACCAAACCTGCAGCCGCACCCGGCAGATCTCCGCGCCCTTCTCCTGGTGTCGCGGACAGGTCCCCACCAGGGAACAAGATCATCGTATCCAACCTTCCCGACGACGTCAGCGAGCGCGATGTGTCTGTAAGTTACAGCCCAGTCGACCGCGATGGCAACCACTCATTGAGACAATTTAGGACTTATTCTCATCTACGGTCGGCGCTGTTCGTTCCTGCCAGGTCAACTACAATTCAAATGGCAAATCCACTGGCTCGGCCACCGTCGTTTTCCAGCAGCAAGGATCCGCTGCGGAAGCCTTCAAGCAATATAACAACCGTTTGATAGATGGAAGTCAGTATGATCTCCTTTTATTCTCGTGATTTGATCCTGTGGTCGAAACTGCGGATGGTGGCCCACCAGAGGGATGGCGTCCACTCCACCATCGACCTCGATGTTCTGGCGACCGAAAATCAAAGGTGCATGAGGAAGACGGCCACATCCCAATTCTCGCGTTTCGCATACGGATATCTACTTACGATCGGACCACTGATCGCCTCCTTTCTCTTTTCACTCATCCTCTACGTCCCCCTTCCCGCCATTACCGTTCACTACCCGACATTCAAACTTCTCCAGAGAAAACTATGCGAATCGAAATTGTCGTAGATCCGGGTCGCGCTCCCGCACCTCCATCATTTGCCGATCGCGTTGGGGAGCCTAGAGAGCCCAGAGAGCCTCGAACGTCCGACAATAGGTCAGTACATCTACTAGAGCACACATTGCCAACCTAATACGTCATTAAAGGGCTAGGAGAGGTGGTCCATCTGGTTCATCTGGAAGGCGCGGTGGACGCGGAGGTCCTCGTGGCAAGGCGGACGAGAGGCCTAAGAAGACCGCAGAAGATCTCGATGCGGAAATGGCGGTACGTTCGAAAAGTTAATTCGGCCTCCTGGTTCTCAAAAGCCTTCACTAGGATTACCTTGCCGAGAATAATGGAGCTGCCGCCTGATTGATCTAAAACTCGGGGCTATTCTTATGCCTTCGATACTCGCAATAGTGCTTTCTCGCGTCTATGCGTCCTCAAGATCTTGTTCTTGTAATATTTTCATTCCCCAATCGCACTCCTCGTCTCGCAATTGCCGTGCATTTTCCAGCTTAGTCTTAGACCGCACGTGTCTGGTGCCACGGTCCCTACGCCCCAAATCGGTAACATTCCCCATATCCACCTCCCATCTCAAAAGCACTCGAAAAGTGCCTCAAATTCCTCCGAATTCTTGTAGTCGCGTACTCATAGCAACTCTACGTCTGCGTGACCCCTTTACGTAGTACTAGTAATATTCGGTTCAACGTACGCCTTAGCATGCTCCGTTTGAGGCGCTTTTGCTGACGGATCGCCCCACCTAATTCCGGATCAGCGTTCTTCTTCCTCCCTCAACTTCTCTTCATAGACACGTAACACGATCAACATGGCCACGATCTCATCTGGAGGAAGTGTCAGGCGCCGGATAAACGAGCTCCAGTCAGCGCTCGACGCCCCGCCTTCGCCAGTCTCCAGTCTCAAGCGCGATCCCTCAATGGATTCGCTTCGCTCGTCCCCTACGCTCTCGCCATCCAATTCCAATCTTTCCACCTCGCCTTCAACCACTGGAGGTCTTCAATTAGAGACCAATGCTATCGAAAATAGCGACGGCCGCAGCACGCCGACGGGCAATAAATCGCGCTCGCCTTACTCGGGATCGACGGCGCCAGCTCAGCGGAAGATGTCAAACTCGACTCCCAAACCAGAACTATCTCTTACCCCAGTACTCGAACCATTACCTCCAGCCGACTTGGTCATGTCTCCCGAGGGAGAGCAGGATCGCTACTCCGTCGCAACTGACATTAGCGAACGGTTCAGCACCGTACAACTCAAGACCCCAACCGTTGCGTCCACATTGCGATCCGACTCCGTTTCTACCCTCCGCTCGAATTCTGTATCTACGCTGCGGTCGGATTCCGTGTCTACCTTACGATCCGACTCGGGAGACCGCGCCCCGACTTTAACGCGGTCTCCGTCCCCAACTGCTCCTGTTCCGAAGGCTGGTGGAATGCGGGAGCTTATGCTTCCCCGGGCGGTCAATAAAGCGAACGCGCCGACGAAAGTCATGAGCAAACTGAGTGACAACGAAGCGGACATATCCAGTGGCCGGCGGTCATACGAGCGTTCGTCACCCACTTCGACGAGTCCACTGAAAGTCCGGACGGAAGTCACTCCAGTGCGTCAAGACTCTGCAAAGACACCCATAGCTTCCGTCAACATACAGGCTCCGGTCTCCCCCATCTCGTTGGCCAGCCCTGGCGCGTCCTCTTCCAAGAAGCCGCTCGCGGAAGGGGTGGACCTCTTGATTGCTCGAATCGACAAGACTAAAGAAGACCCGGAACGGAACCGAAGGAGTCTGGAAGGGCGAGAGAAGTTGAAAGAAGGCTTTGAGCGACTCCAGCTCAGCCCGACAGTGGTACACCCGCTAAATTCCCCCTCAAGAAAGCTGGGTGGCTTAGCTGCCTCAAGTGGGGCGCACTCAGAGGAGAAGATCGATTGGGGTCAGCTATCTTTAATCCAATCCAAGCTCATGCTAACTCCTTATTCAAAGACTTCTGGGGCGAGGTTATCGCCAGTACGCTGGACGATAATTTGGATATCAATATGCTAACGTATCATATCACGTAGATTATGAACAAGTTGCAAGAACAAAGTCTGAGCAACTTGCAAGCGCAATTCAAAAAGGCATTCCAACTGCGCTAAGAGGGATGGTTTGGGAGCTTATGTGCGTCTTCCGTTCCTGCAGACGTCTGCCACGGCTCAGAGTTTTGCAGGTCGGCTTCCAAGGACGTCGAGCTCGAACGAGTCTATGCGTCACTACTCAAAGAGAGCAGTCCGCATGAGAAGCCAATCATGCGAGATCTCGGTCGAACTTTTCCACAGCACGCGTTCTTCATGGATGGCCAAGGGATCGGACAGGAAAATCTTTTCAATGTACTCAAAGCTTACTCCCTGTACGTGGAGTTCCCTCCATGTTTTCACTTAACTGATGGTGTGTGATAATGGAAGATACGATCCCGAAGTCGGTTATTGCCAAGGCTTGGCATTCATAGGAGCGGCATTACTCCTAAATGTACGTCCAGTCTAGACTCTTTTCCATAGAGCCTCACGTTGTCCTAACAGATGCCCGACGAAGAGGCTTTTTGCGTCCTGGTTAGGCTAATGTACTCATACGGCTCAAGGGACATGTACCTACCAGAAATGCCCGGGCTCCAGCTTCGCCTCTTCCAGTTCGATCGTCTAGTGGAGGAACTTTTACCCGTGCTCCATGTTCACTTCTTGCGACAAGGCGTCAAGTCTAGCATGTTCTGCAGCCAATGGTTCTTGACGATGTTCAGCTACCGGTATGATTCTCCTCTCTTTTGCTTCTGGGTCTAACGAGCAACTTGGTTCGCTAGCTTCCCATTGGATTTGGTGTTTCGGATATTTGACAGCGTATTTGGACACGGAATCGAAGCGATATTTGCCTTCAGTGTGGTTCTCCTACTGAAGAACGAAGAAAAGCTCCTGAAGCTCAAGTTCGATCAAATATTGGAGTACATGAAGGGCGAGCTCTTTGATATATACAAGGTCAACCCAGAAGATGGCGACATCACCGATAGCTCAGACGATGCTGCCATATACCGGGCCGATGAATTCGTTCAAGACGCCTTCACAGTCAAAATCACCCCTTTCATGCTCGACAATTTTGCTAAGGAATGGAACGAGCTTCGACGAGCGCAAAATGCGCACGCGACCGAAGTCGATAATCTGCGGACGACGAACAGGGCTATGACAGAAAAAGTGTACGAGCTGCTTGTACCGCTGTTACGATAGATTTGGCTGAACTCTTCCTATCGATGATACAGACGGCACCTCGAGGCAGCACTTGCAGCGCTCAACGC
>FSVU01001740.1_pt1 | contig 13199 bp, 15 predicted proteins | sample 1637581 | NCBI WGS metagenome assembly FSVU01 (sample SAMEA3914814, study PRJEB12502) | metagenome | biome: forest; material: soil | place: USA | collected 2011-09-16 | depth 0.1 m | reverse complement strand
TTTGAAGTTTGAAGTTATAGATTTTTTATGATGAAACTAATTGATATTTAGTCCAGCGTTCGATGAAGGACAATGACCTCACCGTAGTTTCCATATTCGTCAATCCAGCTCAATTTGCTCCGCATGAGGATCTCGCCACTTATCCACGCACATTCACGTCCGACATGAAGTCCCTATCCGGTCTCCTTCCAACAGAAGGTGAATTGTTAGGGGGGAGTAAAGAGTCTCCTATTGCTGTGTTCCTACCCTCGGCAAATGAAATGTACCCATCCGGAATTGTGCAGGACGTCCAGCAACAGAAAGGTGCATTCATTGAAGTCAAGGGGTATAGTCACCAAATGGAGGGTAAAAGTCGCCCTACGTTTTTTCGAGGAGTGGCCACAGTTGTCACGAAGCTGTTCAACGTTGTAGAGGTGTGTCCACTCCTCCGAGATCCACTCCTAACTTAAGCGCTCTCCTAGCCATCGAACGCTTATTTCGGGCAGAAAGATATTCAACAAGCGCTCATCCTTCGTCGGCTGGTCCGTGACCTTCTCATGGCTCACCCGCCGCCAGAGGGCTTACATATCGTCCCGACCTATCGGTGTGACGATGGTCTGGCAATGTCATCGAGGAATGCATACCTCTCAAGCGAAGAACGCAAGATCGCCCCGACCCTTCGGGCGGCGCTGCTCGAAGCGGAGGCTGCTTGGAGTGCCGGTAACACAAGGCATGAATGCATCAAGGCTGCCGGAGAAATCATCGAGAGCGCCAAAGCGGAGTGCAAGCCACGGGGGATCGACATGCGCCTCGATTACATCGAAATGAATGACCCAGAGACACTAGATTCCCTCGAGGGTAGTGCTCAGTCATCGACCCATTCAGCGATTATCATCAGTGGCGCATTATGGGTGGGGAAGACAAGGTTGATTGATAACGCATTGGTTGGTAGCGTTATTTAAGAACTATTCCCAAATCCAAAACAATTATCAGCCATTTCGGGGTTATCACTGGCATCCTTCAGGTGTGGAGACGATGCTGGCATTGCGCTGGAGTAAGGAACTAGCCTGGGGTGAGAGTAGCGAACTAGTCGGAGTGCGGCCCGTATCCACTGCCGAAGTGAATGTCTGTCGGCATGCCCGAGTTTATAATCCAGGGCCAACAATGGTGTGGTGCGCAGTAACCACCATGAGTCTAGTGGTGTCCCAGGCATGTGGATGTGAAATCGAAGGCATGTGAAAGATCTCTCATCGCGCGCCAAGCGCAATAAGACCCGTTCTTGAGAAAAGTCGATACTGAAGTTTGTTTCGTTGAGTAAAGGCGTTGGGATCACCCAAGTTAGGCCATGGTTTTTATCGATTGCGGTTAGTCCCGATCGTGCAGTCTCCGATACCGGCTTACGTGAATAGGGTAGGGTTTGGGTGAATAACACAGATCCAAGCAAGATCTAACGCCGGGGCTCGGATCGGGTACGGATCCTCCAGAGAAGCTCGGAATAAAGGTGCAGGGTAGTATATCAAAGCGAGAGTCAGGGTGACGTAGCGTAGCGTTTGGACGACCATGAGGACCGCAACCGACACTCTTTCATTACCAGGATTGGTAGCATGGTGTCACATAAGCTTTTGGTTGCATTGGGAAGGTCTTTAAGGAGTATAGGAGTAAACTGAGATTGGTCGCCCAGTTTCTTACTACAGCAAGGGACGGCCCAAAAAGACGAGCGCTGCATATCCAGCAAAATCGACCGATCCTTTTGGCCATTATTCCAAGTCTTTGTCACGATACCGGTGGCGGTGCTCTTCGTCTAGCATCGGCGGCGCTAAGGTCTTAGGCCAGAGGAGACCCCGGCGCCCCAAAAGACAAAGAAAGTGATGGCGAGAATTTTTGTCTCAATGATGCCGATCCATAGTCGAAGCGATGTGATCGGACAGATCGCCCGCCCACGGGGGGTGTCCACTCTTGAAGCCAATATAGGTCGTTTTCGTCCAAATGAATAGATTTCCAGTCAAAGGGGCTAGCCCTAATTGGTGGTTGGCTTAGTGTCGGTGAAGTAGCGGGATCACTGGGGAAGGCATACGAGGGCAATGGTACTGAAGTTGAGTTTCCCAGTGTATGACCGGTCTGTCTATCCAAGAATACGTCGGCCCGGAGTGCTCCGCCCCTCAGGGACGACTCTCCCGGCTTTCCGAGTTGCCCGGCGACGGCCCGCAGGGTTCATTCGTCCCGTTGTTGCGCCCGTTATTGCGCAGGTCTCCCGGGCACATGTGGTCACCCCGTTCTTGGACGATTGGACCAAGTCGATGGCGAGAGAACACCGGCATGGTATTAACATGGACCCGACATAAGAGATAAGAAAGCTTGAGGGGGGGAACCGGCTTCTTCAATTTAAACGGCCTCAATTGAAAGCGGCTCCGACCAAGGCAAGGAAGGGCGCGTAATCTCCAATCAGAGGACAAAAAGCCTATCTCGATTGAACGTCATCCGTGAACGAGCTGTCTGAAAATAGCCCCCTATGCACGGGAGGTTGGAGTGAAGAATCGCGATAATTTGTGGCCCAGATCCGAACCAAAATTCGATTTTGGAGGACTCGAACTGGACAGTCTGAAAGACTCCAAATCCTTTAAATCCTCGGCGCCGGCGTTCTCGATTTTCTTCCGCGGCCGTAGGATTGATGACGTATTCCAAGTCTCGCGGTTTCGCGCGCCTACAGTCGGGACTGGAATTTCGTTCCTACATTTCTTTCCACACGCCCAACGGTCTCCTCGGATTTAGGCCTAGCTCTTCATGTCCACGAACGAAGATGCTTTCCTTCCACCAACTCCGAAATCATCCAGGCCCCCGAGTTTGCGTCCGAGTTTGCGGTCGCCGCTGTTACCCGGTTCCTTGCGGTTACGCAGCCGCGCCGCACCTGCAGAGGCTGGCGTAACTCGTGCCTTCGCTCAGTCTGAACTAGACTTTAAACCAGGATCTTCTGCGAGCAATAACTCCGATGCAGCTTCCATTATGAGCATGTACCAACAACGGATGGAGGACATCCCCGAGACACGGCAAACAGGGTCCAGATCCACCTCCCAGCCTCCTGCATCAAAACTCGCTCGCTCCAACTCAGCATACAACTCTTCATCGAGATTTGATTCTACTGTTGCTTCTGGTTCTCAAGTTCCGGGAAATTCGACTGGCTCCTTACACACTTCCAACCACCCACGGGCGGCATCCACCTTGGATTGGTTGACGTTTCGTTCTCCAAGCAAAGGTTCAAAACGGTCGGCCCAGGAGGTCTTCAGGAATGCTCCGCCTCTCGAGGACGATCCCATGATGGATTCTGTTGAGACCATCCGCCCCTCTGCTCTGCAATTGCAGAGGTCGAGCGCGGTGGACGATGCAACTCTCGGTAAGGACATTTCAATCATTTGGCCTATAAATAACTGACGATTTATGCTTCTTTCGAAACGCGGCATTGTGCACCCACCTACGTCCTGGATCTCACGCGTCGCATCAGATGTGACAGGTGACCGCACCACCGAACCTACCACTCCTCCCAAGACTCAGCCATCCTCCACTGCGGCATCCCCGGTTGAACGACGCCCTCTGCAGAACGGCGGTACATCCATCGGCCCGTCTGGCAATAAACACGGAACTTGGTTTGGCATCCGACGCCGTCGGCACACAGAAGGCGCATCAGAATCTTCAGATGCCACGATCAGACCTCGAGAGACACAGTCTACCACCATCGCCTCATCTCGGGACCCCACTTCACGCCCCGGCATTCCAAGTTTTCTTCCTCCTCGCCCTACCAGTCCCACAGCGCCAATCGTCGTTGAGCCCCTCGCCAAAGATGCTCCACAGGCAACAAATATAATCCCACCTATTTCAAGAGAAGCTTCCTCTAAGATCGGCGGTCCAGCAAGTGTTGCGGAAACTACCGCTACCTCGAAGAAAGGATGGTTTGGGCTTCCTATGGGTACTACTGTTGTTGGCAAACCCACGGCAATCTCAGAAGAGCGCTCCCAAAATGCTGTGGTCCTTACCGTAGGCGAATCAGTCCCAATCATTACCGCTGATCTGGGTGCAAACGCGATAATCGAACCTGAAACGAAGGCCACTCTGGATATTACTGGAACACCCTCGTCGACCCTTACTCCTCCTGTATCTACGTCACCACCTAGCAGAGGTTGGTTTGGAACAATGGTTGGAGGAACCGCAGTACCCAGTCTCAAAGGAAAGGAAGTAGATCCCAGAGAACGCGTAGCCGCTCCACAATCTCCTTCCAATTTCATATCTGAGCCGCAACCCCGGAGTGATCCGCCCGTCGACACAACATCGTCATCCAGCACGAACCCCATCACCTTGACATCGATCGCCCCTCCCGAGGCCCAACAAGGCCACGACCATTCCGCAATTGGTCCGGCGACTTCCACGTTGGCCATGAACTCGGCTTCAGGAAGGTTCACTCTCGGCTTCCCACTCCTAGCACGCCGCGCAAATATCTTGAAGCCGAGAAATGGCGTCGAACCCTCAATGACTGCTCAAAGTCTAGCCGCAAATTTGGGGTTACATTCGACCGATGCGACGTGTAAGTGGCCTGGGTTCGCGGTCCGTTCTAGACACTGATGAAATTGGCTTCTGGGTCTCCCCGATAGATAAGCCTCGGGATGTAAATCTGGATATCGACGTCTCCGCCTTACCAACTCCGACCATCGAGGAGGCATTTCGATCGGAGTCCAATTCCCTTCGTGGAGGATCGGGATCCATTCTTCGCACGGCGGCGCACCCGCCACCGGCGACCAAGCAACTTAACTCACCGGTGATCCCGGCTATCAAAGCCACCGACGATCAGACCTCGACATCAACGGAGGAGGACGTGGACCGTCGAAGCTCGTCGAGTAACCCTGACGATACGACGCTGCGAGAGGTCGCTGCACCGTGGTGGAGTTATTTCGGCCTCGGTGGCGGTCCGACGGCACCTCCGCAGGCTGTCACGATTGTTCAAACTCCCGCCGCGGAGGAGCCGAATAAGGCTTCCACCACTCAATCGGCCCTGGTAGATCATAGTGGCGTTTCTGCGTCGGGGTCTGGATACGCCGTTGACCTGGTTCCTGAGTTCGGTGATGGCGGATTGGGACCACGGCAGAATGCTGGATCGTCGAGCAGCTTTATCGAATGCGGGGATCAGGTTGGGAATTCCACCGTACAGTCAAAGAAATCAGAGTTCGAAACGGACGAAAACAAAGCAAGTTTCTCCCAGGATGCCCGTCAACCTGCTTCGACCCTTATGAGCTGGATGGGGCCCCTTCTATCACTGGCGTACCCCACAGCTCCTTCTACCACTGACTCGACTATCGATGCCCCAACCAAGTCGGAAGCGGAGCTATTCAAAGAGGCCACTTTGAAGACGTCTTCACCTGCGCCAGTGTCGGAGGTCCCTCCGCCGACAGTCGCCTCGGAAGCATCCCCGAGTTCACCATCGACGTCCTCGCTCCTTATTGCGCCGAATCCCGTAGTCACTCATGCTCAAACCAAGTCATGGGTGTCTTTCTTTTCGTCGAGGAATACCCTCGCAGTCAAGCGAGTGACCGATGAAGGGCAGGTGCCTCCCGACGGGCAAGACATGGAAGTCATGGATATACCAGACGAGCTGGACAACCCCACTATTCTGCTTGGATCACCTCCGAAATTGAAGGCTGTGATAGATCCTCGATTGGAGGACATCTCGCGGACGGCTGCGTTGGGCAAAGTATCCCCATCGCAATCACGAGCGTCTTCGCACGAACGGGGCAGGGCTCTCAAACAGCTTCCGGATGGTGTCGCCAAGAAAGAACTCCCTACTCTCGCCCGGACAGGCCCTCAGGGGAAGGGCACACCCGGTCCATCTTCACGAGGGTCCCCTTTGTTAACTTCTGCTTCGTCTTTACGAACGAATTCGCCGGATCCGTCTGTCACGGGTAGAAAGCATGGAGGCAAAAAACCAAACGCTGTCCTGCCAACTTTTGGCGATACCTTTTTTACGCTCCCGAGAGTCATGGTCCCACCGCCCACACACAGCCGACGTCCAGGCAATACCTTGCGTCGAAGCTCTACTCAAAAGCGCATGCCATCGGGCTTGACAAAGAAAACGTTACACGTGTTGGCCTCCTGGTTCCCAAGCTATACTGCGGTCCTGAATCCCTCATCCGGCGAGGCACGTCGTCCTCCCAGCGAAGAAATGGTTCAATACCTCGAGGAACGTCGAATGCGCATTGAACGTAGTTGGCTAGGCAAATCTTACGACCCTTCGCCCTCCCCCCTCAACTCTCCTTCCTCAACGAGCCTTGCCTCTCAAAGTTCGCAATCGATCAAGCCCCAGCAACCTCGCTTTGCGATTGCAACTGGTTCTGGATCCGAACATTCGGCTCGGGCTGCATCGTTGCTGGGTATATCGGCTCAGCAATCTGCTCTCGGAAGGATAGCTCCTAAAGGTCATGGGCATCTGAACTCATCACAGTTCTCAACCCCGTCGGCCATGGACGTAGCCAAGTCCGTTGGCACTGACCTTCCAAGGGCATGGGATGCTCTCGAGACAGGCACCGGAGGATTGGGGCCTTTAAGCGAAACGAAGAGAGCCGTTGTCATTGGGATTCATGGCTGGTTTCCCGGTATGTTCTCTTTTGCGGAAATTCAAATTACCACCTCATTATTGCTTCAATAGGGACCATGATTCGAACTGTGCTGGGTGAGCCTACAGGCACGAGTAGCAAGCTCGCAAGCATGATGGCTACGTCGGTCGAGAACTTCGTGGTATGTATGGATCTTGATCAATCAAGTCATACTTGACTATATCGTATTCGCTCTAGGAACAGCATGGTATCACATTAGAGAAGTTGACGGTGATCAACCTGGAAGGAGAAGGCACAATCGCAGTGAGGGTCGCAAAATTGTATCAAGATCTTTTGAATCACCCGGATTGGGTAGAAGACCTTCACAAGTACGCGCAGAGTATCACCCTATTTTATTATGCGCTGTTAACAAGACTTTACCACCAGCGCGGATGTGGTCTTCGTGAGCAGTCACAGCCAAGGCTCAATCGTATCCACGCACCTGCTGGCGAGCCTAATCGCTGACGGCCATATTCGGCCTATAGTATCATCAACTTCGTCGAAGACTTGCTCTGTCGTATGTCTGGCATTATGTGGCATCCATCTCGGCCCACTTCTTTATCTCAACGGCTCCCTCACTCAGGTCGGCTCAGATCTGATCATCAGCTTGCGGTACTTACATTCCTCTCCTAGCCTTACTTTACGTACTTTGAGTCTGCAGCAGCTCGAGAGTTATTCGAGTTCCAGGTTAGCAATTATGCTCGTGCTTCTTGGCAATCTCTTGAAGCGACGTTTTTCCGACTTTTTTCCCTCTCGACAGGACACCTCTAGTGATGTCTCTCAACGATACACCAAAGCTTTATCAGAAATCTTGGACTATGGTGTAAAGATGGTTTACATTGCAAGCGTTGATGATCAAGTCGTTCCGGTCGGTCTTCCCCGGGTTTACAGTTGCTTCGTCTCATATCACCGCAGATCTATTCAGGCACATTCATGACTGCATCCCACCCTTTGATTCTTCGGGCGCTGTACATTGACGGGGACGCTTTCAAGTATGTTTATTGATACCGCTCCTACGGCACACAACATTCGGCGACGCTAATTGCCCTTGCTCTTCGCCCATTGTCTAGAGCCTCCGAGTTCATTATCTTCCTTTTGGTGCTGCTTATTAGCATCCGGAACGCCGGGCTTGCGGATTCTGGCCTCATTACCCACCTATCGGAGGCGACCGCCGGTTCTCTCAGTGGAGTAGGCCATTCCACGCCTTACCTCAGCACCGATTGTTATGAGTGAGCCTCGTGCGAGCCTCGTATATCTCACCTGATCTTTGATTAGTCTCGCGGTGCGCTTCCTATTCGAAACGACTGGAGTTATTGGAGATGAGAAACCTGAGTTTCGTGCTGAGCCCTTCCAAGCTCGGGCAACAAGGAACGACTATGAGGTACGTCTCTTGTCCGTGCATCGCGGAGGAAGCCGCCGGACCCTTAAATGCGAAATTGTCGTCTTCCAGATCCCTTGGGCCTTACGCGGTGTTATCAGTGATCCTGCAATTTTGTCCCTTTTTGGGTCAGAGATTGCAGAACTCAGACGAGCTTTTGACGACTGGTCGCCCAAGACAGCCATCCTGAAGGACCTGAGAAGGAAGCTAGAGCCCATCCAAAGCTTGCGGATATTGCCAACTTCTCCTCTCTCCCAGAATATTGCACCCTCTGATGCAGATACAAGGACTCCAAGCAGCAGGCTTTAGCGAGCCGCTCCGCCGAGAGCCCGGCCCCTGTCCGATTGGATCTAACTCTTCTTCTCAATACTCATCCCCACATACTTCATCGAATACTTCATCATTTGCATTTACTTTGACACTGTACCCTCACCGGATTGGATTTTTCGGGTTGTGGACGCATAACCTTACCACCTCTTCTTCACATATGTGCGCGCTTACTGAGATTTAAAAACGTGAAGGTTGGGACCTCAATGGTTAATGGCTCACCTGACGAGGTGGTATTCGAAGCAAGTTAGATCAGCAGTGGCTAAAGGGCCCTCCGCCATGTGGTCGAGAGCGCCTAACGATCCCGACGGTCTCGGTCGTTAGGATGCGTGGATACCCGCCACGGACAGGGCTGACGGCTCATGTAAAGAAGGACTTCCCCTCGGTATTGTCATGTGAGCGTGAGAGATGTCTGTCGGGTGCTTGGGACTTTGGGGTCAAATAACGATGCGATATCCGGGCTTATCGATGTCGCGAGGGGTGAGGCACTGTTACACAAAATACAAACAATGTTGATTGAGAGTGGATATGTACCACCACGGAGGATAACTAATGCAATTGGATCATGACAACACCTCCGGTCGTCGATATTCCGCCCCGCAATCTCCGATGATGCGAATAAGATGACGACCCTTCGATTTGGCGAGAACAGACTCGATTGCGGCCTTGTCTGCCTCGGTTAATCTGAATCCATACGCTCGATCATTATCATCCACATGTTCTGATATGCCCAATCGTGATCCTATGAGATCCCGTGAAAATGAGTGTAGAGCATGAGATTCGGTCCGAAGCACTAACCAACGATTACGGCGCCCACGAACGAATGATCAAGAACCCAGCGCGTTGCTACATTAGCGATGCTTCGAGACTCGTGGCGATACCCGATGGCTTGGAGAGTGCGAAGCAGCTCCTGGAAGAGTGACCAGTTCCCCCATCCGTCCAAGATAATGTCGAGGTACTGTGGAGATCGGCAGGGCGTGGGTCAATTGGGCGTGGGTAGGGAGGGATTTCGGGCATTGCGACGAGTGGAGAAGATCGAAGGCAAAGTTAGCATATTAGGCGTGAAGAGAAGACTAAAGGGGACGAAGCGGGAGATCGGGGGGTGGTTAAATGCCTGTTTGAGCCCTAGCGCAGGTACACGATCAACGCGCTGAGAACGTAGAGCCGATATGGTGGATCTCGAGTTCAAGTGGGAAAAATGACGGGGGGAGCCGGCCGAGAGAACGGACAACGTTGTTCCGGGGTCATTGTTGCGATGGCAGGCGGAGTGATGCGCCACAACAGGCGGGGAGGCTCACCTTTTTTTGGGAGGGTGTTCCGGGGTTTTCATCGGTATGGAGGTCTGGTTGAAGTTGGCCGAGCCATTTTTCGGAGAGAAAGCCACCGCACTACGGTAGTCGTGGTTTCCGTATATCAGTTTCCGGACCCTCATGTCTCGCCCGCGTGAACGACTCACCAGCGTACCGTACGTGAGGAGTTTGACCCCATGTCGCTCGCATACGTGATTCATCCCATCAAGGGGTCTTGTATCGATTATGGAGAACTAGATCTCGATGAGTCCTAGGTCGCAAATTTAAACACCACGACGGACCGCAACTTGGTTAGAGACGATGAGACCGGGAAGTTGAGCGCAAATCTCTTCTGTTCGTTTGGCATCAAAATTGCACAATCCTATTTCACGTATTTTGCCGGTATTTTTTATGTCTTGTAAGTGTTCGAGTGCTTCCAGGTACCCTCTGTCTTCGTAGTCTTGCCAATGGAACTATTTCAACGGTCGTTAGTGTGGGTCATTAAGTCCGTTCAGTAATATAAATACTTGTAAAAGGTCCACCCTTTGGGAGCGCATGCTACAAACCAGCAAAAAAGTGTCAACCAACTTTCGGAAAACTCTCCACCGTGTCGGAGGAAGTACAATACGAATCGCATTGAGAAGGGAAGGACCAGACATACATCGAGTTCCGATCATCTACGGCAGCTTCGACGGCCTCTCGTGTGACATCGAGGTATCCGAATACACACCACTTGGTGGCGCCAATCACGGCGCTCGGATCGGGGAGGGTGCCTCTAAACTTCCCCTAAGAACGTAAAGAAGTTGAATCGTCCGAGCGATGGAGATTAGAGATAGAGTTTAAAGGAAACGTGAGTAGACTTTACGGAAATGACGTGCAGGCCTACTTACGAAGATCTCTTCGGCCGGCCCGTAGTGATCAGCTGGTAGAGTCGGTATGAATAAGGATTAACACGAGGCGCGAGGCGGCGAGGTTGAAGTCTGACGTACCCTGTAGGTTGTCAGAGGTTGTTTAATGTCGATGAGTTAACAGAGGCGTCGGAGGAGATTAGTTCGAGCGAAAATGACTGCCGAATAGAGCTGGGCTGACCATGTCTGTGGCGATGCATCGAGATCAGGGGGAAATGGTTCGAGAGTTACGCGTAATCCCAGGAAAGCATCAGCGATAATGGAGATCGGGACCGTTCTAGGCGATGGGACTAACCAAACGCGTTGAAGCCGGCGTCGAGGTGTCGCAGCATTTCACGACGCACCCGGGCGACGGATACCGCGCCCCCCCATCTGGGTGAACTGAGTTGCCATAAACCAACGAATAGACGTGGAACGGTCAAGCTCCCTAGTTGTAAAGTTTCGCGGGGGTTGGGATTGATAAGGGTAGCCATGTTTGGTCGGCCGAGACGAGGATGATGGATGGGCGCTTTATACGTGGAATGCGAGTCGAGCCTACGTGACTCGGTACATCGGAGGCCTCAGATTTGAATCACAGGCGGCGCGATCGAGCCTTCGTTTGATGTGGACTTGTGGGTAAATGCACGGTGGGTAATGCACGGAGGCTGATCAGTAGATCAATGGGACTGCGCCGCCTTCTTGAGGCTTGGTTGTTCAGTCGAATCTGCGAAACAAGTTCCTGGGCCAGCCGTCGGAGATGTATGGACCACTGGGGGTTCTCCCATGAGGAGGCCTTCCCTGATTCTTTGGACAACCAAAGAGACACAACCTCCAGTTTGGTCACGCCTCGTAATGCCAGCTGGTAAACGCTCGGACGGGGCTTGAGGTCGCTATATCACTCGGAAGTAAGTTACTCACATATCTCCTTGAATGATCGCCGGTCGGAAGACAAAAGCGACGGGGATCTATTTTTTCGGTAACTTGAAAGGAAAGGTCATTGAATCTGGCGCAGAGGCCGTTGATCTAGTCGGGGCTGCTCCAAAGACCCCAGCAAAGGAGCCGTGAGACTGGGTCCCCGCGAGGTCCCGTTATCTCGGGTCGCAGGCAGGTGAGCCTAGATACATCGGTCGGTCGGCGTCCTCCGGCAACGTAAATGCGGCTCGCGAAATTCAGGCCAAAAAGGTTGAAATTCTGGTTACACCGTTGAACCCTCTCAAAAGTAGCCGACAGACGGGGTTGTCGAATTCACTCCAGAATTATTGCTTCAATCCCCTTCTGTACCAAAACTCCCGGATCGCTGTAACCAACCAACCCCGCTCTCGCGCGCCGTCGCCCCGACACCAAAGCACCGGGGCGAGTTCCCGTTTTGCTGCACTGGCAGTTAATTGGCACCTCTACCCGCTCTTGCAGCCCTACTAGCGTAATCCCGCCGACGTATAAAGTCCCCCTGCTTTGCACAACCTCGACCCACTACAGCGCACTTGCCCCAGCACACTTGCCCCTCCTCGTATATAACCCATCACTCCCCTCCTCCTCATTCCTCATCCACCTCCCCACTCACCCTTATCCAAGTTATTCCTATCCCCATCCCTACCATGCCTGCCACTACATACCAGACCATCACCCCGTAAGCAGAACCCTTCCCCTGTCGGAAGAGCTGCGCGCCTAATACCTTGACGTAGGATCGCCCCGCCCCAAAAGCCGCTGGTTAGCCACGTGAATATGCAGCTCGACTCGTTTATTGCCAATGCGGTAAGTCGCCGGCGCGCCTCCTCCTATCACATCACTCACGCGCCGGTTCTCTCCTTTCTCTTCTTGCTCACCCGCGCCTCGTCCGCTACCCGACAATGCTGCTACCGCCTCTCTACATCCGTTCTACTCACTTAGAGCGTCGACGAGTGAGTTGCCGAATTTTACCGTTGATCGACCGCCGTTCCTAATCAGTCTTCCTTCCAGTCTGCGCGCCATCACTCGATCCCTACTCGCTACCGGCCCGTGCGGCACGACGACCGCATTCACGGGCATTGCTCGAGGCCGACTGCAACAAACCGGTCTCCGCAGTCTTCCACCCACTAGCACTGTCTTCGCCTCTGTGCCGACCGACGCCGAACGCGCGACCCCCACACCGGCGTTTTGGGACACCCTATCCCGAGCCCGTTGTCTCTTCGGCCTTGGTCTCGCCTTCGAATCTCTCCCGATTCTATCTGCACTCGTAAACGCCGCAGAATCATTCAAGTTTGATACCGACACGGAGTTTGAGGAAGCATTGTTCGTCCTCGACGGAGATATTGCACAGGCACTCCAGAGCTGCAAGGAGCAGAACGCGTCTGGCAGATGCGACGCACCCGAAGCCAAGGCTGCCGCTCGCGCCTCGTTGGCGCAGTTGCGGGATGTCCTTGGCAATTACGAATCCTCTGTCGAAGCATGGGGTGGCGAATTCCCTCTCGAACGAAGCGAGATGGTCCTGGCGAGGATGAAGCTATGATCTCATTCGGAACCCCGCCTTCACCACCTTCCACATCCTGCATTTTTCCCGCACTTCGACTGTCAGCCTTAGACGCTTCACTGTCTCCCCGACGTTCCCCTTCCCTCACTTTCACGCTTACTTATTGCCATTCTTTCTTTCTTTTGGTTTGTCGTGTTTGTCTTGATCTCCGCCCAGCTATCCGCCCGTCGCTCTGTATCCATATTTCTTGCATCTGATCCGATC
>FSVU01000642.1_pt1 | contig 13601 bp, 6 predicted proteins | sample 1637581 | NCBI WGS metagenome assembly FSVU01 (sample SAMEA3914814, study PRJEB12502) | metagenome | biome: forest; material: soil | place: USA | collected 2011-09-16 | depth 0.1 m | reverse complement strand
GTTGAGAGCCATCGTTGGAGTTGACATGTATACCAGGAATGTTGGAGCATGTCGTCCTCACCGAAGACAAGGGGACGGTTGGAGATTCAACAAGTCGAAGCGGACTGTTGGGCATAGGCTCCTGTTTGGTGTAGTTCTTGTTGTCCTACATGAGATAGCGACGTTTTAAAAAGTTATACGAAACAACGGAATTTAAGCTTAAATTGGAAGAATGTGATAGGTCGATGGCAGTGGGGATGTGGAAGGGAGATATCGGCTGAGTTGCTGAAGTCTAATCCCGGTCGAGCATCGAGACGGACCTGGCTGATGGACTTGTTTATGCGTGTCGAGATCTCGGAAAGCAGATGAATGAGAGGTGGGAGGTGTTGGCGGTGATAGATGCGAGGAGGAAGGCAATAGCGAAGGAGGCGCCGTGAACGGGAGGGTTGACTGCAGAATCATGGGACTTGGAGTCCTGAGGCACGGATGAATGAGCAGTGAGCTGAGAGAATCAAGGTGTTTGGAAGGAGGACGAGTCGGTTTGAACCGAGATATATCGATACTCGACTGGACGCAATGAGATGACAGGGGATGAGGCGGGGATGAGGCGTAGAGTATCGAAGGGAAGACCATTCGAAGCTCGAGGGACTGGGTGCAGATCTAAAATCTGTGGAACGAAGGCGCCACACCAGGGAAGGGGACAAGATCGTCATGGAAGACAGAAGGGGACTGTACCCGTGCGACGAGTAATCCAAGCATGGGCTAAGGGGCAGGACAAAATAGACAGGATGGCAAGAGTTCAAGCAGGGACGGCACGTTATGACGTCATGCCTGTTGACAACGGCGATAGCGGTCATACCCCAGAACCACGAAAATGCGCTGGCAATTCGTTCACCATCACCATCCGCATACTTTCAGCCAGCGCATGAACCACATGAAGGTTTACACTACTACACTACGTATCCTGAAGGCAGAGAGTCCTTTGTATTGTCTATCGTGCGGCTTCAATCTTAACCCAAGATGAGCAACAACCGCTACACCTCCCTAATGCTGCTTCCATGAGGCACGACTGTCAGCCTCATGCTGAGTTTGACCAATGCACCCGGATTGCACACTCTGTGATGATACTTTGAATGCTACTCATTTTCAAAGAATGTCTCTAGTAGGTGAGCGAAGAGTCTACGATACTGATTGAGGCTTCTTCGTCTAGACTGACTGAAGTCTCGTATGAAATCTTTCCAGTTCCTCGGGTCAAACTGCTGCATTTGACCCATCAAGCAAGCGCTCCCCTCGACAGATAGGTTGGGACGAGAAAAAAGCGATACCAGAGGCCGTCTCCGTACCGTGAGAATCGGATGGTCCAGCTATAAATCGGACCAACCACCTGTCGTCAGCGAGCGATTGGCACCAGCGTTCAATGTCACGAAAAGCAAGTGAAGCAATGGTGCTCCAAGAGTGGAAGACACTCGCGCTTCGCGGTGATGAGCTCTACCGTCAATGCCTGAGTACCGCCGATGCCGCTGCTCTGCAAAAGGCGTTAGAATGTTTCCGGGAGGCAGCTTCGATGAGCTCGCAAGGGATCGGGGATGTCGCATGGACATTCAGCGCGCTAGCCTGCGCGCTCCAGCTCCGTTTCGAATGGGTCGGAGATCGCCAGGACCTCGAGGATGCAATCCGTTACCACCAACAAGCGCTCGATCTGAAGCCATCTAGTCATCCGGATCGCTGCCTGAACCTCGTGAACCTGGCCATTGTCCTTTTGCATCGCTTCAGGCAAACTGAAGACCGCATGGACCTCGACGATGCGATCAAATATTACCAAGACGCGCTCGAGCTGAGGCCACCCGGTCATCCGGATCGCTCCCTCTACCTCATGAAACTGGCCACCGCCCTTTTAATTCGCTTTAAACAGTCCAGCGATCGCGCGGACCTCAACGACGCAATCAAGGACTACCAAGAAGGCCTTGACTCAATGCCACCCGATCATCCAGATCGCTCCCCTGACCTCAATAACTTGGCCAATGCCCTTTTGGCTCGCTTCAGACAGATCGGAGATCGCGTGGACCTCAACAATGCGATCAAATATCACCAAGAAGCACTTAACTTGAAGCCACCCGGTCATGCGGACCGCTCTATCAGCCTCATGAATCTGGCCACTGTCCTTTTGACTCGCTTCGGACAGGCCGGAGATCGCGTGGACCTCGACGTTGCGATCAGGTACCAGGAAGAAGGGCTTGGCCTAAGGCAACCCGGTCATCCGGATCGCTCCATCAGCCTTATGAATCTGGCCAATACCCTGAGAGCTCGTTTTGGACAGAGCGGAGATCGCATGGACCTCGACTATGCAATCAGATATCACCAAGAGGCACTCGACCTGAGGCCACCCGGTCATCCAGACCGCTCCCTCAGCCTCATGAATCTAGCCAGTGCCCTTTTGACTCGCTTCGAACAGGTCGGAGATCGCGTGGACCTTGACGTTGCGATTAGGTACTACCAAGAGGGACTTGACTTAATGACCCCCGGTCATACGGATCGCTCCTCCATCCTCAATAACCTGGCCATTGCGCTTTGGATTCGCTTCGGACAGGTCGGCGATCGCCAGGACCTCGACATCTCGATCAGATACCACCAGGAAGGGCTTGACCTAAGGCCAACTGGTCACCCAGCCCGCCCCTCTAGCCTCATTAATCTGGCCAATGCCTTCCAGACTCGCTTCAGGCATATTGGAGACCGCATAGACCTCGACAACGCAATCAGGTACTACCAAGAAGGGCTTGACTTGATGCCACCCGGGCATCCAAATCGCTCCGTTAACTTCAATAACCTAGCCACTTCCCTTTTGATTCGCTTCGAACAGGTCCGCGATCGCCAGGACCTTGACGATGCAATCAGATACAACCAAGATGCACTTGACCTGAGGCCACCCGGTCATCCGGATCGCGCCTCCAGTCTTAATAACCTGGCAATTGTCCTCTGGTATCGCTTCGAACTGGTCAGAGATCGCGTGGATCTCGACGACGCAATCAGGTACTACCAAGAAGCTCTTGACCTGGCGCCACCCGGTCATCTACTCCGCCCCTCCGCCCTCAAAAATCTGGCCAACGCTCTCAGGGCTCGCTTCCAGTGCGATGGAAATCGCCTGGACTTGGACAGCGCGATCACGTACTACCAAGAGGGTCTTGACCGAACAGTACCCGGTCATCCGCTACGCTCCGACCACCTCCGATCCCTCGCTCTTGCTCTTTGGGCCAGTAGCAATGACATTGCTCCTGATAAGCAAGAGTATGTACTACATTTTTGTAATTGTTGGCGCTTGGACTTATTTCCTGGTGATCACAGTACCTCCTTGGATATGGTAGTCGATTGTCGCAAACGCATCTTGCAATTGATTGAAGAAGCGACAAACTCTCCGATATGTGGGCCTACAGGAGATCGCTTACGGGCAGGCTTAACCTGGGTTGACATTGCCACCCAGTGGTCGCACCCATCGTCTCTCGAGGCCTATCGCAAGTCTCTTGAGCTCTTGGGGGTTCTCATTGCCACCGAGAGCTCCCTAGAATCTCGGCATCTGCGTCTCATTTCAAAGGGATTACAAAGATCTCAAACTCTGGCGGTTGATAGCGCTGCCTGTGCCATTAGTCTAGGTCACATCGAGACGGCCTTGGAGATGTTGGAACAAGGTCGTAGCCTGCTCTTCAATCAGGCAGGAAGATATCGGACGCCGGTTGACGGTCTTGAAGTCACGCTGGCCGAGGAGTTTCGAGCCATCAGCGCGAGGATGGAAGTCTGGGCTATGAATAATCGAGTGGGAGGCGTTGATCCGGGACTCAATCGAGCGATGGAAGATGTCGTGGCCGTGTACGTCAAACCGATTCTGAGCGATATGTTCCTGACTCTACAACTGCTATAGTTACCAGAAGCTATCAGCCGATTGGGCGGGAGTCGTTGAGAGGATACGCACAGTCCCGGAATTTGAATCCTTTTTAATGCCGATGCCGTTCACTACTCTTCAAATGGCCGCTGTGGAAGGACCCGTCATTGTCGTCAATCTAAGCAGGATGCGCTCAGACGTGGTTGTAGTGACGTCTCATGGACCTCCCCTGCTCGTGCCCCTACGAGCCGCGACGCCCTACCAGATTTCCGACTTGGCAGACAGAACGAATTCCTCGACATGTCAACACGAGATGAAGGAGGTACTGAAGGCTCTTTGGCAATTGATCGTTCAACCGGTCACGAAAGTCCTCTTAGAAGACATTAAATTGAAACCTGGGTCCCGGATCTGGTGGTGCCCAACTGGTGCGGCATCACTTCTCCCTCTACACGCAGCCGGGGATTATTGCAAGCGTAGCGAAATCTTTCCAGATCTTTTCATATCATCGTATACTACAACTTTGACGTCTTTAATTCGCGCTCGCAAGAACCTACCTCCAGCCATTGCCATCGCCACCAACCCCAATATCCTATTATTGGGACAATCTCAAGATCCAACGCTCCCCACCGTCGGTGCCGAGATCAAAGCAATCGAACGCATCGCTGAAAAGGTTACACTATTAGACGGAAACGACGCTACATGCGAGTCCTCCCTTCGCGCCATGATCGAACATTCCTGGGTTCACCTTGCGTGCCATGGCAAGGTGGACGAAGACCACCCATTCAAGTCGCACTTCCGTCTCCACGGCGGCCCTTTAACGCTACTCGATATCGCACGTCAAAACTTACCACGAGCATACCAGGCGTTTTTATCGTCTTGCCATTCCGCCGAGGGGAACCGTGAACGACCAGATGAAGCGCTTCACTTGACGGCGGGCGTTCAATTCGCTGGGTTTCGAAGTGCCATAGGCACTCTGTGGGCAGTTGATGGGGAAGATGGACCCGCTGTCGCTGAGGTCTTTTATTCAAACCTGTTGGGCTCTGGACCGGAGACAACGAAATCATCCGCCGTTGCACTACATCGAGCGGTGAAGGAACTCCGGAAAAGGAGGGTCCCTAACACGCGATGGGCTTGTTTCGTGCATTATGGTTGCTAATTGTCTGGGGTTCATACAATAGACATCACGAATCAATAGGTTCCTCCGTATCGGTCGTAAGCCATGCATTCTAGTTCTAATAAAGTTCGCCCTAAAGCTACGAACGATACAGAGGAAAGACAAGAGATCATATTGCATGTTGCGCTCGCTATCTCCGTAGGAAGTGCCTGTCCGTAAACGTACATATCCATTTTAGAATCCTTAAGGCGTCGACCCTCCTTCACGCACTCACGGGAGACACGTGCAACGCCGATGGCGGCCATGCCCATTGAAAGGAAGGTCAGCGAGGGAAACTCCGAAAGAGGTGACGTCAAATTTGTATCCGGATCTACTGGCTGGTCTTGTTTCGCGATGTCGACGAAGTGTCCTGGCGAGCGAGCCACTCGGTCGAACCACGCGTTCTTTCTTTCTGCTGCAGTCATCATCGGAGGTGGAACCTTGACTTCCTTAATGAACGAGGGTCGAAAAGCGTATCGGTGGAGGGTCGAACCCGGTGAGGGTGGAACTAGTTCGTAAGCTTGGTCTGGTTGTCGAGCTCAGGAGATACATCACAGTCGAGGTGTTTTCAACGCCAGAGGCTAGAGGAGCAGTGAGTGTTGGCTGAGAGCCATCGTTGGAGTTATAATTGATCCAGGGGACGTTGGAGCACGTTGCCTTGACGAAGACGAGGCGACGGTGGGACATTCAACAAGTCGAAGCGGTTCGTCAGACCCAGACTCTTGGTTCGTGCAGTCCTACACGAGATATCAACGTTTCAAAAACAGCGCACGAAACACGGAATCCGAGCTTACTTTGGAGAAGGGAGAGCGGTCCATGGCAGTGGAGATGCGGATGGGAGATAGCGGCCTAGTTGCTGAAGGCTAATCACGGTTGGAGATCAAGGCGGACCCGGTGATGGACTTATTTGTGCGATGGCGAGGACTCGGAAACCAGATGGGTGAGAGGTGGGAGGTGTTGGCCATGATGGATGTGAGGAAGAAGGCAATAGCGAAGAAGGCGCGATGAACGGGAGGGTTGACTGGGGGAGTAGGCAGAATCATGGGATTTTGAGTCCTGAGGCACGGATGAATGAGCAGAGAGCTGTGTTTGGAATAGTTGGCGGAGCCGCGGGGTGCAAAAACAACGGCGATAAACGGCCGTGTTTCCGGTCTGGGCCTGAACCTTCGTCCGCCGCCTCCACACTCGCATAAGATTCCTGGACGGCAGGATATTGGCCAAGTGCTTCAGACGCAGATCACTGGTCCTATTACGCAACGTGAACTTCAAAAGTCATTTGACAAGATCAACGACGTTTACTTCACTAGGCTGTGCTTCGTGAGGCACTTACGCCTCAGCCTCACGGTCTCAGTTTGCAGTATATATGCACGGACTGGACGCCTTCTGATGACGGCTTGAACCGCGATCCATCGTCAATGGATGTATCAAGTAAGCGGGTGAAGAGTCTAAACTACAAGTCATACTCATTGGGAGCCACGTCATCTAGACCGACGGAGGTCCCTGAGGAACCCTCCCCTGCCCGCCTCAAACCACTCGACCCCACCCACCGATAAACTCCCCCCGACAGCTAGACGTGAGAGGAAAAGAGTAAATAATGCCGTGAAAGGGAGCTCGAAGCGGAGAAAAATAGATAATTCTGCTGGTGAGCAGGACTCTTCCTCTCGCCGGCCAGTTATTGGGACTAACGCCAAGCCTCGCCACAGTTGCCAAGTTCCGCGTTTGGGACGCTCTCACGGATCGCGGTGAAGAGCTCTTCAATCGCTGCCAGGATACCGTAGATGACGCCGCACTGGAAGAGGCTGTGAAATGTTTCCAGGAAGCAGCTTCGATGAGTTCGCAAGGGATTGGGGATGCTATATACACATTCGACATGCTAGCCAGCACGCTTTACCTCCGCTTCGAGCGAGCTGGAAATCGCTTGGACCTCGACGATGCGACCGGGTACTACCAGGAAGCACTGAACTTGACGCCACCCGGACATCCCGATCGCTCCCTCAATCTCAATAACTTAGCCAGTATCATCCTGACTCGCGTTGAACAGGTTGGGGATCGCAAAGACCTCTGTGATGCGATCAGATACAACCAAGAGGCACTCGACCTGAGGCCACTCAGTCATCCGGATCGGGCCACCAGCCTCAATAACCTGGCTAATGCCCTCGGGATTCGCTTCGAACACGTCGGAAATCGTGTGGACTTGGACAATGCGATCAGGTATCACCAAGAGGCAGTTGACCTGACACCACCCGGTCATCCGGATCGCTCCTCCAGCGTCAACAGCCTAGCCAATGCTCTCAGGACTCGCTTCGAGCAGGTCGGGGATTGCCAGGACTTCGATGATGCGATGAGGTACCACCAAGAAGCACTTGATCTGAGGCCACCGGGTCACCCGGATCGCGCCCTTTGCCTCAATAACCTGGCTAATGCCCTGAAGACTCGCTTCAGACAAGTCGGAAATCGCAAGGACCTCAATGATGCCATCAGATACCATCAAGAGGCACTCGATCTGAGGCCACCCGGTCATCTGGATCGCGCCTCCAGCCTCAATAACCTAGCTAATACCCTCGGAACTCGCTTCGATCATGTCGGAGATCGCGAAGACCTTAATGATGCAATCAGGTACTACCAAGAAGCACTCGATCTGAGGCCGCCCGGTCATCCAGATAGCGCCTCCACCCTCAATAACTTGGCCAATGCCTTCAGGACTCGCTTCGAGCAAACCGGATATCGCACGGACCTCAACAATGCGATCGACTGCAACCAAGAAGCACTTGGCCTGAGGCCACCCGGTCATCCGGATCGCTCCCTCTGCCTCAATAACTTGGCTAATGCCCTCAGGACTCGCTTCGAAGAGGTCGGAGATCGCAAGGACTTGGATGATGCGATCAGGTATTACCAAGAAGCACTCGATCTCAGGCCACCCGGTCATCCGGACCGCTCCGTTGGCCTTATTAATCTGGCCAATACCCTCTTGACTCGCTTCGATCAGGTCGGAGATCGCAACGACCTCGGTGATGCGATTATATATCACCAAGAAGCACTTGATCTGAGGCCGCCCGGTCATCCTCTCCGATCCAATAGCCTTCGGTCCCTCGCTCTCGCTCTTTCTGCCAGTCTCAAAGAAATTGGTCTTGTCAAACAGGAGTATGTACTCCCATTTATTAGTTGGTCGCCAAAGGCGCTTAATCATATCATCTAGCGACCAAAGGGCTTCTTCAGACGCAGTGATGGTCGGCCGTAGTCGGATAATACAAATGATCGAAGAAGCAACGTACGCTACAATAGGTGGACCTCCAGGAGATGCCTTACGGGCAGCCTTCGCCTGGATCGACCTTGCCACTCAATGGTCCGACCCATCGGCTCTCAAGGCCTATCGCAAGTCTCTTGAACTCCTGGAGCGTCTTATTGCCACCGGGAGCTCCCTAGAATCTCGCCATCTACGCCTCACCTCAAACGAATTTAAACGAACGCAAACCTTGGCGGTCGATGCCGCGGCCTGTGCCATCGGTTTGGATCACGCGGAGATGGCCTTGGAAATGCTGGAACAAGGTCGCAGTCTTCTCCTCAATCAAGCAGGAAGATACCGGACGCCAGTTGACGGCCTTGAAGATATGCTAGCTGACGAGTTTCGAGCAATCAGCACGAAGATGGAAATCAAGGCTATGAATACAAGGCTAGAGAACGTCAATCCAGAGTCCTTTCGGAGGACAGAAGATGCTGTTGCCGAGTAAGTGGAAACGACTTTGAGCGATATTCCTTCTCACTCTGCCGCTGCTATAGTTACCAGAAGCTCTTGGCTGATTGGGAGCGAATCGTTGAGAAAATACGTGTGGTTCCCGGATTTAGATCCTTTTTACTGCCTACACCGTTCACCACCCTTCAAATGGCCGCTGTAGAAGGACCCGTCATTGTCGTCAATATAAGTAGGATGCGCTCAGACGCGGTTGTAGTGACGTCTCATGGACCTCCCCTACTCGTGCCACTGCGAGCCGCAACGCCTGACCAGATTTCCGACTTGGCGGACAGAACAAATGACTCGACATCTCAAAACGAGATGAAGGAGATACTGAGCGCTCTATGGCACCTTGTCGTTCAACCAATCGCAAAGGTCCTCATCGATGAGGTTCACCTTAAGCCTGGGTCCCGGATATGGTGGTGTCCGACCGGAGCGGCATCACTCTTGCCTTTACACGCGGCCGGGGATTATCGCAAGCGCAGTGAAATCCTTCCAGACCTCTTCATATCATCGTACACTGCAACTTTAACGTCGTTGATCCGCGCCCGAGTGGGCCTATCATCCTCTGCCTTCATTCCTCCAGACCTTGTAATCCTCGCTCAGTCTCAAGATCCAACCCTGCCCACTGTCAGTGCGGAGATTGAGGCGATTCAAAGGGTCGCTAGAAAGGTAGCACTATTGGATGGAAAAGACGCCACATGCGAGTCCTCCCTCTGCGCTATGACCGAACATTCTTGGGTTCACCTTGCGTGCCACGGCAAGGTGGACGAACAACATCCTTTCAAGTCCCACTTCCGGCTCAATAGTGGACCGTTGACCTTGCTCGACATTGCACGTCAAAACCTCCCTCACGCGTACCTTGCATTCTTGTCGTCCTGTCACTCCGCCGAGGGGAACCGCGAAAGACCGGACGAAGTGCTACACCTCGCTGCAGCTGTCCAATTCGCCGGATTTCGGAGCGCTGTGGGGACCTTGTGGGCAGTCGACGGTGACGACGGACCGATCGTGGCTGAAGCATTCTACTCATACTTGCTGGGGTCCAGACCGAACACCACCCCGTCCTCGGCTTTTGCGTTACACCAAGCGGTGCAAGAACTCCGGAAAAGAAGGGTTCCGAACACGCGATGGGCTTGTTTCGTGCATCATGGCCGCTAGTTGCGTCGGGATAGGTGTCTGGAATCACTCGCATTCTTCGTATCGCCTTACAACCATCCAATCTGACTCCGATTCTGACGAGAGTCTACTGGAAGCTCCGGTCTGCATAGTGGAAGACCTTCAGGCCAACTCACGCCCCGTTCTAGCTCTCAGAACGTATGACCGGTTTTATGGAGACGGCTCGTTTCGTTTCCGCTCTCACATAACATCCTTCCTTCCCATACACGTTCCGGCCAGACGAAATTAATGGGATGATTAATATTATTGCGTGAAATATTACCGTACATTGTCACGAGGCACGATCAACTTGATTAGAAATAGTACAAGTGGTGGTGGAGGGACAGTGGAGGTGGGCGATTGCGCGGACGAGCCCCACATTCGCAGGCCTGAAGGATGACTACAGGATGGGCTGCACTGAAATGGGTTGTACGGCGATTTGATTGAAGAGGATGTAGGTTTGGGTGAGCTTAGGATTGGGGTCAGAGACGAGCGTATGGAAGATCGGAGCTTATCATGAAGAATGAGGGGGATGATGATGTAATCCATTATAGTGGCTTTGGGCCCCTTGCGGGCCCACGTCGCACTTCATGCTCTACTATTTACATGCCATGGGGAGTCTAATATACGGAGTTGGTCCTTGCGGGTGAACGAGAATGGGGTTAATTAATCTAAGCGGGTTCTTATGTAGCATTATCGTGGTAGTCCGGAATCCGATTAGTGGAGCGGATATATGCGAGTAAGGATCGCGCCCTCTGGTTGGAGTGGGCAAACAGAGTCGTGAGGGAGAGAGGAAGTTTTTCGGATGCAAGTGCGGAGCGGAGGAGGTGTCGTTGCGTGATGTATCGTCGGCATACTAGCAGGAAATGGTATGGCGACTCGGGAGCCAGACAGGTGGCGCACAGGGGGCTCTCGGTAGCGTTGATGCGATAGAGATAAGCATTGAGACCTATATGCCCTGTTCGGATCTGAGTGATGAGGGAGTTTGATCTCCGCGGAAAGTCGTCATACAGATGGAGGATCGATGCGGTTGGAGGTCTTGGGTCGTGTGGTTTTAGACGTTCGAAGCGGGGAGATGACGACCATCTCTGGGCCCATCGTGCCGCCGAGTTTTTCTTGTTCGTCCCTTTCAGCGCTGCTGCACTGATTGGGAGTGTCGTGTCTAGTCCGACGGTGTGTGTAGAGAGAGAGGTGCTATTTCCCTCCGCAGCAGCCTTAGCTTCGAGATCGGCCAGGTCATTCTCGGCAACATCACTGTGGCCCGGGATCCATGCGAGATGTACCTGTAGCGTTTGTCTTCGTTTACGGAGGCGGGCGAGGTTAGAGTGGAATAGGAGGAGGAGGTGTTGGCCGGACTGACGCTTTGGGCGACTCAATGCCCGAATTGCTCCCTGGTTGTCCAGTAGGATCGTGACCTTGGTGATGCGTGGCTGGTTGGCAACAATGTCAAGACCTAGGACAGTCCCGACTATCTCGCCTTCGAAGACCGTGTGTTCTGCTATAATCCCGAGGTGGAACCTCCGGACCGTCTCGGTTCCTGTGTTCGATATATGAGCGGCTGAGGCTCCAATCCCCCCCTTATAGCCCGACCCGTCCGAGAATACACAAAAGGAGGTTTGGCGGTACGCTTTCGCCTCCTCTATGGCCTCCTCTCTGGTAGGTGCGATTCGGGTGGTGAATTGGGGGATCCAATCTGGGCTGATTGGGGCCGGGTGGATAGTTTCGAGGGGTCCGTTGGCATGGGTATCTGGGAAGGCATCGAGGAGTTCGTGAAGGTTGGAGCGGTGTGCCTTGACGTATCTCCGGCATCGTTTTACGTGTTTGTGAAGAGGGTGTGAGGAGGGAAGGGTGAGGAGCCGTACAGTGGCTCGATGTGCTGTCTTGTTGAGCCGTAGTTCTGTTGGCATGAGGTAGGCCAGGACATCAAGCACGTCAGTTGCGGTACTTTTGAAGGCACCTGTGGTGAGCCTGGCCGCTAGGCGTTGGACTTTGGCCAATTTACGCATGAATCCCAAAGATCCGACAGGGTGTGACCCCTCTTCCCTTGTCCGGATAGGGTTATACCACACCTCCATCCCGTACTCCATCCGTGGTATGGCAATTGATACAAAAAGCCGCCGTACAAACTTGTGGGGCATTCCGAAGCGTGGCCTCGTAAGTCGGGATATTGCCATGATCGATGCAGTGCCTTTTGCTCGTGCTGATTCAACTTGCTCATGCCAACGTAGGCCCCGATCCACTGTTACTCCGAGGTATGTTGCGGTTTCTTTTGGGCAGATTGTGATTCCGTTCACGTGCAGGGGCGCGTTCGATATTTTGCGTGCGTTCCGTGTGAAGTGGACCATCTGGAACTTCGCGATGTCGAACTGCGATGCGTGTGATCTGGCCCATGTAAGAGCCCTCGTAACTAGCGCATGGAGCGTCGTGATATTCGATTCCGCATCTTCCGATGTAGCCACAAACATCGTATCGTCGATGAAGCCACATGCGTGCTCGGTCTTTCCATTTGGGAGCTCAAGGAGGTCGGAGCTGTAGAACAGGTAGAGGATTGGTGATAGAGGGGACCCTTGGGGGACTCCTGTTCGTACTTTCTGCGGAGGGGATGTGTAGTCGTCAAACTTTAGAGTCGTGAATCGGTCACATAGGAAGGACCCTATCCATATCACCACTGCTTCTGGTATCCTGCGTCGTCGAAGATTGTGTAGTAGCCGTTCATGGGAGACAGTGGGGAAGGCTTGCGCAATGTCGAGGAAGAGGACGCTGGCGACTTCCTTTCGTCGCCACGCGTTTTTGACATGTTGCGTAAGCATGAGCAGCGCGTCTGCCGTGGTTCGTCCTGGCCTGCCCCCGAAGTGAGTTGATGGGAGAAGGCTGTGTTCCTCGGCCATGTGTGTTAAACGGCGCGCCATCACGGACTCCACTACCTTGCCTAGTGTAGCCTCCAAGGCAATCGGTCGGTATGCTTTGGGGATCGTGTAGTCAGGTTTCCCTGGTTTCCGTAGCGTTATTGTGGTAAATGTTCGCCATTGCTGTGGGAAGTACCCTAGTTTGATCGACGTCTGGAGGACTCGGTGGAGAGTGGGGGCAACGAAATGAGCCGCTTGCTTCAATGCAATATTGGGTATGCCATCTGGACCCGCAGCCTTGAATGAGCTTGTCGCTGCGAGCGCATCTTGGACTTCCGCTAGGGTGATGGTATTAAAGGGGACGCGATCGGGGTGTTCATCGTCTACAATGTCGTCAAGATGAGCGGGGGGTGGAGCAGGGAAGAATGTTGACATAAGAGCTGCAGCCTTCTCTGCATTCGACGAGGCTTCGCCTTCCGGGGTTTTCAATGCGGGGATGCGCGCTGCGGAGTTGTCTGCATTCGGTTTACTCGCGTACTTAGAGGCAAGCCATGCGCTCTGTTCTGTTGCTTCTTCCAGCCAGGCCTTCCAGTGCTGCCGCTTATTGCGTCGTACTGCTGATTTGTAGGTGTTGTATGCTGTGCGCATCTGCTCGCGGTCGTTGGGGTTGGCATCACGCCGGAAGGCTCGTCTCTGGAGGCGGTTGTATGTGAGATGTAGGTCGGAGAGTTCCTTAGTCCACCACCGTTTAGCGTACGGGGAGTTCTTGCTCAGCGGGACTGTTACTTTGATGGCGTGTTGAAGTCCGTACGTAAGTTGCGCGATTACATCGTCGATGTCCTGAATTGTTCGTGTTCCCTCCGAAAG
>FSVU01001171.1_pt1 | contig 13612 bp, 14 predicted proteins | sample 1637581 | NCBI WGS metagenome assembly FSVU01 (sample SAMEA3914814, study PRJEB12502) | metagenome | biome: forest; material: soil | place: USA | collected 2011-09-16 | depth 0.1 m | reverse complement strand
TCGGTGTACTGCTTGCGAGAGCGACGACGACGACTGCATCGCAGCGGAAGAGGCGGAGGGAGGAGACTCCGTCGGCGAGCCAGTATGGACGCGTTCACCCTTCCCTCGAAGTGGGAGTATGAACGGCACTAGGCCCATCCTCCAAGGATTCGGTTCACCCCCGACGAGCATGGTCATGTCACCGCAGACGACGACGAGCAGTATCGGGAGACCGTGGACAGCACCTGAGAGTCCGAATGGCTCTCAGTCTTCCTTGAACATGCCCGGCCTCAAAGCCAGCACCCAGACCAGTCTGTCCGTCAACGGCAAAGCAGGAGAAGGCACGGACTCTCGATTAAGGGGGGCGTCTGTGTCATCGTCGAAATCAACGGACACTTCCACATCTTCCGCCAATCCAGCCACGGTCAACGGAGGGAGCGATTCTGGCAGCCAGCAGAACTTCCGCCCATCGTACAGCACCAGCACGTCGACTGCCAGCGTTGGAACGACTGGGAAGGCCCATGCACTCCGCCAAACCAAGTTAGGGCCAATAGCCATATCGCCAGTAGTCCGCCACGCGTACGAGATCGACACATACGAATCGTCACCCGAGCGATACGCAAAGGCCTCTCCACCTCTTCCAGTGCTCATTCGAAGTGTGAACTCTCATGCTCAAGCACATGCCCTTGTGGAGAAGGCCCAGCAAGATATCCTTGATTTGGCCTCTCTTCCCCCAGAGTCAGCCAGTCTAACACCTGAAGCCTTGTCGGCACAACTCGCTGCCTACGGCGAGACCTTGGCATTGGAGCGGAGATTTGCCAAGGGAGAGGCCCAGAAGAACGCTTGGATTGCACGACAGGAGCAGGGCGATGATACAGATGAGGAGGAATTGGACGATGGGCCCGCTCTCCCTCACGAACGGAAGGGTAGCTTCGGCGTGCATACAGGAGCCTCGACCGCACCGACGCTCCATCGCCTTGGAAGCGTTGAATTCGGTGGCGTGAACGGGAAGTCAAAAGGAGTAGGCCGGTCGAAATCAGCTAGGGTGAGGGTGCAACCCCTCAAATCCCAGACGACCCCAGTGTCTTCCACGGGCCCGGTTCGCACCACTCCAAGCAACATCGGACCTCCTATTGCAGACCTGAAGAATGCTCGCCATAGTCTTGAAGATAGTCGTAATCCCGATATCGTCGTCCATGGTATCGAGATCACCAAAACCCTTCCGACCCCCACCGATTCTCCTCTCAGCGTCATGGACCTAGCAGCAGCTCAAGCCGCTGGGCGCGACATTGGCGTCGACGAGGCGGAGGAATCTCCTGGCGGTGAGAGTAGCAGTTATCAGAACACCGCCCTCAGATCCTCTCGAAATCCCGATGTCATGGTTTCCGAGTTCCAACCAGTCATTCCACTCGAGCGCGTCAGTACCTCGCCTTCACCAATGGAGAAGGACGTCCCATTGCCCGATTTTACTCCCCGTCATGGTCGCAACATGTCTGCTGGTAACAGCGTGATGATGGGGGCCATGTTCGATGATGCGTCCTCACGCAGTGAGTCGCGCATGGGGAAGCGCTTTGGTGGCTTCAAGAATCTCGTTCAGACGCTTAAAGGGCGATGATGAGCATGGACCTTCTCAATCTCAATTTCAATCCCCATCTAACCCAATCCTCCATCTCACCAACTAGCTATCTATCGTGTTTGTGTTGACCACTTACCCTTTCCATTCACCTATTTCTCCGGTTTGTACTCTTCTTCATCCTTCCATCCTGTAGATATCTGTTCCATCCACTCAGGGAATCTGTTGCATCTCTCCTTCCCATGCTTTCACATCGTTGTTTTTTGTTTGGCAATACTTCTTTCCACTCCTCGCTTCAGCCTTCCGCCCTCTTTATCTCATTTCCTTATTCCTGTACTAAGATAGTCGAGACAAGGAACGGGATGTCGGACGAATTTTGCTCCAGACGCGTGATCGCGCTTCTCGTCGATCTTTAATGATGATGTGATGGATGATCTCAAGCTCGGGCGATCTGCCAGTGCTCCACTGCATCACCACCGAGCCGCTTCGTCAGTGCTGGGCTCCGGCAGCGTCATGAATGATAACAGGGCTATAAATGAGATACGGTATCAAGACCTCGCTAAACCGAGCCCACCATTACCCAGCTAAGAAAACAGGATGACCAACGTGCCGAATGTACCTGCTCCCCATATTCCAGCCGCTCTGAAAGAGCACGACGTGATCGGTGACGTCCTTACAGAGCCATATGCTTCCCAAACCCTGGGTCTCCTTGGAATCCGATACAACAGCCAGGATCTTGCCCCTGGTGCCACTCTGCCCAGGGCGGACACTCTAAGCCCTCCGGAAATATCGTTCACTGGAGCAGAAGACGATAAATCCTACGTGATCATTATGGTGGACCCAGATCTGTTCAAGAAGCATGGTAACTACACCCATGACCAAATCCAATGACCTACTCACAAATACGCTCTCGAATAGACACACTTTCCGGCCAAGTGTGAGCCTTCTGACCTTGAGGACACTATGATATGACCGCTAAATTTACTTGGTGCAGCCGTCACTGGGTCCAAGAGCTCACCTTCACGAACGGAAAAGGGAGATTGGGGACGGTCATCACCGAATACGTCCCTTGCACTCCCCAATACGGCACCGGGTACGCATGAGCCAAACAATTTTAACTCAGCTATTGACCACATCCATTTCAGTGCTCATCGATACGTCTTCTTGCTATGCCGACAAGGCGTCGATAAAGTATCAACGAGCGACTTTGTTCGTGCCCCCGAAGAAGACCTCAAAGATCGTATGAGCTTCTACGTCCAAGAGTATATGACGGCAAAGAACATGCAACTCGTCGCCGCCAAGTGAGTCACAAGTTGGACGGAGAATTTGACTGACGGCTCCTGTAGTTTCATGTACGTGAGCGCCGACGCGAAAGCGGCGGTGGAGAACATCGGGATGGCGGGCCAGACGTTGCTGAACATGGCACTGGGCAAGTAAAACGCACTCAAAGTGGCAAATTGGAGTTTTGTGATATCGTCCGCTTTACGGCAATATAATATACTTTTGTAACCGTTCCGGGATGGCTTCCACGAGCTCTTTGCTCTCTAACCATTTCCTCGAGAATAGACGCGTCTGATAGCGATATGCGCCATCGCATAAGATCGTCACGATCGTCTTTCCTGTCGGAATCAGAGACCGTCAGAAAGGATTGCTCAGAACCTGTTTCCACACCGAACCTGGTCCCAGCTTATGCGCAAGCTGTCGAGCAGCTTCGACGTTCAACGCTGAACTTGCGCCCATGTAAAGACCCTCCTCGTCAAGGAGACGGTATACCATCTCGATTGAGTTATTGTCGTGGATGCTCAGAGAGCCTGTGACATTCTTGACTTCCGGAGCGAGGTTGTTAGTCACCCGGCCTTGACCGATGCCTAGGATGAGAGAACATTGGTTCATGAACGTTTTCACAAAGGAATGTCCAGCTCACCTTCTGTAATGGAACTTCCGGTCCTCTCATTAAGCTTCCCTCCACTCTGGATGTAGCTGTGAAGAACACTTCCGGGTGGATCGGCCAACCAGACTTCGCTGGCTCCCTTTCCCTCCCCAGCCTCCCTCTTCTCCCTCAGGAATCGGCCGATACCACTCAAGGTACCGCCGGTACCCGTAGCGCAGATGAATGCGTCGACCTTCCCATCGGTCTGTGCCCAGATCTCTGGCCCCGTGGTCTCGTAGTGCGCACGGGCGTTTGCTTGATTGTCAAACTGGTCGGTCCAAACCGCGTTGGGGATCGAGTCGGCGTAGCGTTTCGCTTGATGGTTATAGTTGTCTGGATTCTCGAATGCAACCGCTGGGACGGGCCGGACGTCTGCGCCGAGCATCTTGAGGAGGTCAATCTTCTCCTGACTCTGGGGCGAAGCAAGTTAATATGGGCGTACATTGAAAAATGAATGAGGTTGACCTGGGTGTTTGGCATGTAGATCACGCATCTACGCGAGAATCAGTATATGCACCATCATTGGCGATATCAGCAAAGCTCACTTGTATCCTCTTGATCGACAGACATGGGCCAGCCCGATACCTGTATTTCCGGCGGTGCCTTCGACGACGGTCCCTCCAGGTTTCAAACTTCACCGATGACGTGCTCGGTCAGGAACATTGCGTGTGCGAAAGCGACGTGGACGGACTGACCTACCTTTCTCCTCGGCGTCTTTGACGACGTAGAGCGCTGCGCGGTCCTTGACGCTTCCTCCCGGATTCTGGAACTCGGCTTTTCCGAGAATCGTGCAGCCGGTCTCGCGAGAAAGTTTCTCGAGCTTGATCTGCGAGAATGTGGATGTGTAAGCTAATTAGGATGGGGAGTGTACGAGGTACGAACCAGTGGAGTGTTCCCTATCGCTCCTGTGAAACCAGAGACGGTTGCATAGGTCCTAAGACCAGCCCTTGAGGCAAGGACTCGCGTGAGCATGGTTAAGGAAATTGCGGTCAATGGTTGATTTCCTGGGTCCGTGTTATGTCCGATGGTAAGGGACAGGGGTAAAGTTGCGCTGGCTGAGCCCCTTTGGATCCCAATCGCAACTGAACTCCAACTCTCTTCTCCCCTTCGAAAAAAAAAGAGGACAGGGACCTTTGCCTCGTCATCGACCTTTTCTCTTCCCCCTCCAGCTCCAAAACCCCCTCGCTACACTTGGACTACTTCAAAAAGTTTACTGGACGGTTGAACTTGTTTCAAACTTGACCTTCTTCCAAGCCCACGCACCTTTACTCCTGTTTTTCCTTTTTCTACGATCGCAAGCCACCACCACCAACCCTCTGCACTCCGACCACCACCTCCATTCAACCACCTTAGAGCACTGAAAAACTATGGGTGCTAATCTCTCAAAGGCTATCGGTGCGTCGTCCTCTACAAAACGATCGTCGCATTTCTGACCTCGTCTTTCCTTATCGCATTGCTCCACGCTCTCCAGCCAAGATGTTCGGCAACAAAGAGATGCGATTACTCATGCTGGGTCTGGACGCAGCTGGAAAAACGAGTGAGCACCCGATCCGATTCTCTATTCATTGGCCCTAGCGCTCAACGCAAACCACCCCCAGCGATCCTATACAAGCTCAAGCTTAACCAGTCCGTCACAACCATCCCAACCGGTGAGTCACGCTCCGATTGTACAAGCGCTCTACTGATCCTTCTTCGAACAGTTGGCTTCAACGTGGAGACCGTGACGTATAAGAATGTCAAGTTCAACGTCTGGGACGTCGGAGGGCAGGACAAGATCCGACCTCTCTGGAGACACTATTACACCGGCACGCAGGGTCTCGTCTTCGTGGTTGATTCCACGGACCGCGATCGAATCGACGAGGCCAAGCAGGAGCTCCATCGTATTCTCAGCGACCACGAAATGAAGGACTGCCTCCTTATGGTCTTTGCCAACAAGCAGGACTTGCCGACAGGTATGCCAATAAATGAATATCGTAGGATCACTATTCATCCACACTGTCTACTAGCTATGCCCCCCGCAGAAGTGACGGAGAAGCTAGGTTTGCACCGCATGCGCGACCGGTCGTGGTATGTTCACCCAAGGTAGGTCACGTTCCTTCACATTGCACATTTCCCATGATAATGTTCTTTGTTCAATTCAGCTGCGCCACAACCGGCGAGGGTCTATTCGAGGGCCTGCAATGGCTCTCACAGAACGTCAAGAAGCGGGCAGCCTAAGCTTCTCACTCTCTACTATCCTTCCCCTCACGATGTTTCTGATTCCCCACTTGCAATTCCCACTCTCTCTTTCTCATTCCTCTTCATCTGTCTATGGTAATACCTGCTGTCGGCGATTTCGTTCGGGTGTGATCCTATATTTATAATCGTCCATGACTGCCTTCACCTTCCCTTGCGATGATCGGCCAATGAGTCATTGAAACACCACTCCGCTATGATTCCGTTTCCGGATTCCGTTCCCTCGGCGGCAGTGCGCCAAATCCTTCTTAAGACCCTAAGTCCGTGCTGAGACGCGCGTCCCATTTACGCCCAATCCAACCTTTTCCTCCTCTCCATCTACCACCAAACCACCACCAAACCGAGCCATGGCCATCTCAATCACGATCAAGACGCTTCAGCAGAAGCAGTTTAAGGTCGAGGCCGACCCGGCGGAGACGATCGCGGACCTCAAGATGAAGATCCAGGAGGTCAATGGGGCGCTCGTCGCGACCCAGAAGCTCATCTACTCGGGCAAGATCCTCTCGGACGACAAGATTATTGGAGACTGTAACATCCAAGAGAGGGATTTCTTGGTCCTCATGACCTCCAAGGTTGGTGGCCACGAGATGGTTGTCAGCCAACGATGATCTGAAATTGATGTGGCACCCAAAGCCCAAGCCGACACCGGCAGCGTCGAGCTCTGGAGCAGGGCCGTCAACGGCAGCTGCAGTAGCGACACCATCAAATGAAGTACCACCAGCCCCCGTCCCAGCTCCAGTAGAACCCGCCGTTCAAACCCCTGCAACTGCCACAACCACCGCTGAGACCACCGCTGCTGCTGATCTCGCCCCGGCTCCGGCACCGGAGATGCCCGCTTTCGGAGATATGGGGTCATTCGTCACGGGAGCCGCTCTGCAGGCCACCATCACGAATATGATGGAAATGGGTTTCCCTCGGGAGCAGGTCCTCGCTGCCTTACGAGCTAGCTACAATAACCCAGACAGGGCGGTGGAATACCTCATGACTGTATGGTCCATCCCGTCGTTATCGTCGCCGTTTATTGATGATATTCTTCAAGGGCATCCCTGAACAGGTACAGAATGAGATGGGCCAGCAACCCCAAGGAGGTGCAGCCGCCGCTGGAGGAGGAGCGCAGGCACCAGTGGCTCAACAGCCCGCCCCGACAACCGGAGCCGTCGCCCCAGCTCCAGTTCAACCCGCTCCGGCTCCGACCGGGAACCTCTTCCAACAAGCGCAAGCTGCAGCTCAACACCAACAGCCTGCAGGAGGAGCAGCGGGAGGTCGCCGAGGAGCAGCTGGAGCCGGAGGGGCAGCATTGGACATTGAAGCCATCCGAAACTCCCCCATGTTCGGCCAGATCCAGCAGATGGTCCAACAGAATCCCAACTTGCTCCAGCCGTTGATCCAGCAGCTCGCGGCGAGTAACCCTGGCCTGGCTCATGCGTTGGCAGAAAACCCCGAGTTGCTGTACCAACTCCTTGGCGGAGCTGGAGCTGGGGCTGCAGGTCAACATCCCGATTTAGAGGGCGACGATGCGGTCCCACCTGGCGCTCACGTTATCAACGTCACACCGGAGGAGAGGGATGCAATTGACCGAGTACGTAGTTTCGAGTTTCGAGAAGCCCACTTCTCACCACAGGTCTACAATATAGCTCGCTGCACTTGGCTTCTCCCGCCAGGCGGCCATCGAGGCGTACTTTGCTTGTGGCAAGAACGAAGAACTCGCCGCCAATTTCTTGTTCGAGGGCGGATTTCAAGATGATTGACATGTGAACCCCCTCAATGTTTCCACCCCTGCATTCTCCTTCTCCCCATCCTGTCTTTTTGTAGAGCAATCGCGCATGTTTGAAACCGGATCGAGTCATCAAGAAATACATTGCATTTCTGCAGACATGGTATCGATGAGGGCAACGAATACAACTACAGATGCAGACATTGTGAGTGCGGCAGGCGAAGGGAGTCGAGCTGATACAACAATGAATGTACGGTCAAGTACCCCAACGTAAGAGAAAGAGAGAGAAAGAAGCGAATGTGTGTGTGCGCATGGATCAACCGAAAACGCCCCTCATCCAGAGGACGAACCTTTCCCAGAGGCCACCCTTCCATCCCTCGTCTCTGCCGGAGCCTTCATCACAGCTGACCCAGATCTTCCCGGTTGCGGCTGCGACTGTGACTATCCCGTCCTCTAAGTCTGGTCGCCTGAGCTTTCCCACCTCCTCGTCGCCTTTTGTCCCGTTGGAAACAACCGTAAAACGGGGAAGGGTCTTTTTCGTGATAAAGCTCGGGAAAGCTGGGAGGAAGTTCGACGCTATCTCCAAGTTGGTCAGATAACTCGGGGTCGTCCAGACTCTGTACTGAGGGGTATGGAGGAGATCAAGTTCCCGTTGGGTTGGAGGCCGGTAGGTGTTGGACGAAGCCAGGAGGGTATCGAGGTCGAGGTCATGTTGCTGAAAAGTAGCATACGACGGCGAGGTGGGGGGGAATTGATGGCTTCCAGGGAAGTCGGCGTCCGTCGTCGGGAGGGTAGCGACTCGAGGGGCAGCAGGAGGGGAATTTAACGATTGAGTCGGATCGGAGAAAGGATCGGAATGAGCGCGGCCTCGGTTTACCGCAGTCCGGAGATACAGAGAATTGGATGAATCAGAGTCGATGAGTGTGGCAATGGCTGCTACGGGTGGTGGTGGAGCGACGGCAGGGAGGTCAAGTCTTGGGTGCGGTGGAGCGTCCTCGAGTAGAGAAGAATCTGTATCTGAGTCTGAACCTGCAGCGTCGTACGACCGCGACGCGTCGTTATGTTTCCGGACGTCAAATCCTAGAACCTAGGTGGCCACAGTCCTTCAGTGAGTGTTGAAACCAGTGGTGGTAAGTACGCACCCCTTTCAGCTGCAAGACAGATTCTGTCATAAACTCTTTTCCTCTGCCGGCCAAAGTTTAGACAAGCCTAGCGCTTTCCAAAGGAAACTAGACACACCCGCTTTCCAAAAATACGGCATCGTCGACCTCCCAACAGATCCTTCGTCCGCCCGCACCCCCAAGCGTTTCCGGTAGAGTCTGTAGCCTTAACACAGCGTACAGGGCTTCAAAGAAGGGATGGGTGCCAGGGGCACCCGGCGAGCAGGACAGCTTCACGAATCGAGCAAAGCGATCAGCGCGTTCACTCTTTGCAATGGACGATGATAGTGATCCTGAAACGGATAGGGATGAACCCGGTGCGGTTGAGTCTATAAGAAACTGGAACTGCACGCGACGTCAGGAATGCATTATCTACAACTGACGTGGCTTACGTCGCGGAGTCGATTGAGACTGGTCCAAGTGTGATAGGCAGAACGGACAGAAGCCTGGAGTTTGGTATATATGGCTTTCTGATTAGGAGGTACAGCAGCTAGGGCGGAGGTCATCGCTTTTCCAGCAGCCGCGTCTTGGTTGAAGAACCTGTGTACGAAACGGCAAAGGTGTTAGCGGTTGCCAAATTCAACGACAAGAAGAAGCGCACCAGGCCTTGCAATTGAGAGCGAATGATTCGAGGTCCGATCGCAGGGGCGCTATGAGGGAATTGGTGTGCGATGGGGTGAGGGATCGCGGACGGTGATTTCGGGATAGTGGTGAAGTGAGTTCCACTTCATGGTCATCGCCGTTCTCAAAGGCTTTCCATGATGGGAATATAAGTGACTATCCTGGTTACTGGAGTTCATGGATCGATGCGTACCATCCTGACCTCCCAATGAGTGCATTCGCCGATAGTTGGTTTGCCTCGTACGACTGTTCTCTCTGCTACCTCGGATCTTGGGTGAGCTCGACGAGGGCGGTAATTCGTAGAGCAGTCTATGGTTTGCAGTAGGAGTAGAGGCGCCGCTGTTGGTGGTGTCGAACGTAGTCTGTTGGTGGGTGGCTGACGGGCTGCGACCGTTGGACGACGAGCTGAAAGTTGAGGAGTGGAGCCTCAACGGAGGTGGGGGAGCTTTACTCTTGAAACCACCGGTGCCCGAGGCTGCCATACTTGATAGCCTAGGGTTGAAAGAGTTGACGGGTTGGGTATTGCCAGGGAGCGCCAAAGCTGGTCGAACAAGGGACACCTCACAGGAGTCTTACTCGGCTGTGGAGAAGTCAAGCGGAATTGCTCTGTAGTGAACTTGAAGAATCAATTCCCATTCAATGGGGCGTCCTTTCAACACTCAGACACGGGAGAGAATGAGCTGGCTGCTTGTGGAAACTTAAAGCCAGGGGTCGAGAGGAAAGGTGAAAGGAAAGCCGGTTCAGGGGAGAGTGCAACGAACGACGGCAAGAAGAGACCCTGAAAGGATGTTACAGCCACCGGGCTAATTCGATACTGTCACACTGCGATCTCACTCCTTTTATTGGCGCTTTCATTGGATTTATGGACAGACACCGTCTGGGCTCTAGGCATACTCAATTAGAGGTAATTTTCAGGTCATTCAAACTGAAATAGGGCAAACCACAAATGAAACGACAATTGAAGAAAGTATAGAACTGGGGACCAATGAGTCCAATGTGGAGGGAATGCAAATGGAAAGTAGAGTGAAAAAACGCGACAAAGAAAGCATATTGGGATCGTATCAAAGGACGAGAGAGCAATTTGGGGAAATGGTGATGATCAGGATGGACGAGGGGAGGGATCAAGGATGAGGACCGTGAAGACAAAGGAAGCCAGAATGGGAACAAGTAGCGTTTATGAATAATGATAGTAGCAACCGATTCGATGAAATCTAAACTTGGCGGAGTGTCTTCACATCACTATACAACAGCAGCCCTACTTGTGGCCATTAGCTCCTTGTTGAGGGGCGGCAGCGTTTCCACTCACCGACCGTTTACGATCGCTATTAGGATCATTAGCCAACGCCAACAATCGGATTTGCTCGTCCGTTTCCGCATTGATCTGGTGCACGTCGTCCGCACGCAGGGGCCGAACGGTCTGTATCGTAGTGGAGCAGGGATGGCGTCGCCCAAAGCGACCACACTCAAAACAAGTGTGCTCGACCAGGGATGGGATTGCATGGGAGAGTGGGCGATGTATGTGATATTCTTCCCGATGGTTACATTCGGGTCCTCCATAGGGGCAGCCGATTGAGCTCTCACCCCTTGAAGACACTGGACAATTAAAAATGTTACGAGAGCCTCACATTGCAACTAGAGTGCTTACTTCCTATTCAGCCAAAAGGGAAAGAAACGTGGAAGGTTAAGCTTGTCGTGGTACAACCGGATAGAAGCCCCCAGCGGGGCTGCGCGCCTTATAAAGTATTTCCAGATATGCGGTGTGAGCGAGTCCAGTGCATTCCAGAAGTAAAGAAGCGGTTGCGTGGATTGTTGGAAAGGACCGTCGATCTAGAGCGGATCCGGATGGCGGGTAGATCGGTCCGAAGGGAGGGGACGTAGAATAGAATAGCGGAAAACGAGCATGGAGGGCCAGAAAGATCTAAGATTAAAATGAGGCTCGTATGTGAGGGCAAGGCGAGTCATTTGAGCCAGTGGGCCTGCCCGAGTGTTAGACATGATTCAAAAGGAGGCGACGAGAGCACGCCTGGTGCTAGACGAATGTTCGATCTTAATGACGAGCCGTATGAGTTGCTGGAACTGCAAAGATGGGCATGGAGACGATGAGAGCTTGGAGGTCCTTGAAACAACCGTGGATGTCAAGGGGTTTAGGAGTACCAACGCCTCGGGTCGGTTGAGGACACATAGAAAGCTGGACCATGCAAGTGCAGAAACAACGCAAGCATAGCATCGTGAGCTCAAGTGTATCTCATCGACCATTTATTGATCACTTGGGCGAGATCTGGGCCGGCACCGCGCAGTTCATTCCCCTCTCCCTTCCCCATCCCTTGCCCTCTCACCGCTCGACCTCAGAGGCAATTCACGATGGGGTATCGCCAATCAATAGCATTCCGAGATGTTGTATACGAGGCTTCTCGCGCGGAAACTGAGGTTGGCTTCGGCAGTCCTTCTCTGCAGGATAGGTGTACACAACCGTCGCAGCCAACGCGCAGAACCAGTGACCGAGTCTCTGTTCGCATAAAAAATCTTCAAAAAGATAGTCGAGTCACCCTGTAGGCCTTGAAAAATGCAATCGCATCTCCCAATCGGTCAATTGGCCATAAAATGCCGTACATCTGCTAGCCAGTGTCTGGCCGAGGTCAACAAGCCCAATCAGAATCGACTCCAAGTAGCCGTCCCATCCAATCACATCGCCGAGTATCGATAATAGTGATAGAGAAACGAGTGTTGCAGAGCGCGAAAAGCTGATCATCGTGGTGGAAGAAGACAACATCAAAGAAATGACTGGCTTACTCAGCAAGCAAAGAGGTTGATCAACTCAATGCCTCAGCAGACGGACTCGGCGAGACTGGCGACTACTGCGGATCTAACCTTGGATCTTCTGGGCCAAAAGATACGAACAGCTGGAAGGTACATATACTTGTTGCCCCAGTCCGTCCAATTTCAAAATTCAGCCTCTTAGAATTGTCTCTTATGATCCAGCAACCCGTCTCCTGCTTTTGACGCATCGGACCTCATACATACTCGTGGATATAAATTTATGCCTCGATCCAAATCGCAGCATGTCTTTCCTCTTGGAGACTCGAGCTTTGGTCGTTGTCATTGGATACTTAGAAAGTAGTCCGTTGGTGGGTCAGAGAATCCTGCGGAGAGCACTCACTAACTCGATCGCTAGCAACTTCCAATACCGGTTCTTCCTGCCTTCGAAGAGCTGCCTGAAGTTGATACGCAGCTCGTGCTGAAGGCGATCCTTTTACTCGAATCACCCGATTTGGATATCGATTTATGGGCTCAATCAATAACGGACACATAAAATCCCCTGTCTACGGATCAACGGCAAGTGTATCCAGAAGATCTCGTATGCCTATATGAATTGAAGACCGCGGGCCTTTCGTAACATCACCGAATGTGGCTATCAGTGACATCCAGGGTAATCAGGGCCCAAAGTCATATTGTGCACGTATTCATGACCCCGGACCGTCGAATCACGAGCTTGGACACGCATGAGGAGTCGTATCTCCGCAGGACGCAGGCGGTTTGGGCCGGCCGATAACCAAGAAATTACTCAAAAAGGTAGTCCACTTAAGGGTGGTGGCGGATCCGTAACGTAGTCATTCTGGCCAGGGTCTTGGGGATGAGGGAATTTGATTACGCAGATTGACTCCCCAAGCAGAGCAAGCCAGACTAGAGGACATGGTGAATCGAGAAGCATCCACTACGAAAGCTAGAGCCTGCAAACTCCAGGAATATGATCACGATGAACAACACCTACGCGTTCAAAGCAAGAACGGTCACGTGGATTTGATCGGCGATCGTGGCTGTGATGGCGGCGATGCATGGTCTGGCCGGAGCCGCCGACCGTTGCTACGTGACATCCAGCAAAAAAAGTCACTATACTGAGAGCTGGGGCCTGTCTGTGACTCTGCACTGCGTTCCCCGTCCTCAGCGCTTACAAAAAGCCAAGACCATCTGCCTCCTGCCTGCATCCCCAAACCACTCAACGACCACCCGCAGATGGACAATCCCGTCCTCTCCTCTGCAGAGGCCAGCTCCATGGCTCTCAACGACACCATCACTTCCTCTGCCACAAACGCCGGCGGCCTACACTACTTTGGCTTTCTCTACGGCTGGCTCTCATTCCTTATACCGCTCATCAATAGCTCCCCTTGGATTCAGGATTCGTTACGATTCTTCCTCCTGGGATCAGTCCTTGAGACTGGACGTCGCCTCTTCCAATGGACAATGGACAGGTTTACCAGCGGCTTCTTTGTCACTGCCCACTTTCAACAGGTAATGCTCGCAACTTTCCACCTTTCGCACGTCTGATTAGTTTTTCATAGGGTGACTGGGCGTGGGACTGGGTCAACGAATTCCTTGTACGTATTAGAAATAGCTATGTCATT
>FSVU01000512.1_pt1 | contig 13647 bp, 18 predicted proteins | sample 1637581 | NCBI WGS metagenome assembly FSVU01 (sample SAMEA3914814, study PRJEB12502) | metagenome | biome: forest; material: soil | place: USA | collected 2011-09-16 | depth 0.1 m | reverse complement strand
GTCAACTTGTCCTCCTCTGACAACTCGTCCATTCCGAGAATGGCAATGATGTCCTGGAGAGAATATCAGGCACTGCTCAAAGTGGAACGAAGTAACTGCTCACCTGGAGAGACTTGTAGTCCTGGAGGATCTTTTGGGTGGCAGTGGCAACCTCGTAGTGCTCCTTTCCAACGATACGGGGGTCCAACATCCGTGACTTGGAGTCCAGGGGGTCGACGGCGGGGTAGATACCCAACTCAGCGATACCACGGGACAACACGGTGGTGGCGTCCAAGTGAGCGAAGGTGGTAGCCGGAGCAGGATCGGTCAAGTCATCAGCAGGGACGTAGACGGCCTGGACGGAGGTGATGGAGCCCTTCTTGGTGGTGGTAATGCGCTCTTGCCTATGGGATGCTGTATCAGAGTTTGCCATTTTAGGCATTCGATTACGACATACATCTGCCCCATGTCAGTCGAGAGGGTGGGTTGGTAACCGACAGCGGACGGGATACGTCCGAGCAAGGCGGACACCTCGGAACCGGCCTGGGTGAATCGGAAGATGTTGTCGATGAAGAGGAGCACGTCTTGACCCTCCTCGTCACGGAAGTACTCGGCGACGGTCAAACCGGTAAGGGCGACACGGGCACGGGCACCAGGGGGCTCGTTCATCTGTCCGAAGACGAGGGCGACTTTGGAGTCACCGTCGAGGTTGATGACACCGGTCTCAATCATCTCGTGGTAGAGATCGTTTCCTTCACGCGTTCGCTCGCCGACACCTACGTAAATGTCAGTTAGACGTTAACGCGTCGATCCGTACTACGTACCGCAGAAGATAGAGAAACCACCATGAGCCTTGGCGACGTTGTTGATGAGCTCCTGAATGAGCACAGTCTTGCCGACACCGGCACCTCCGAAGAGACCGATCTTGCCACCACGAGCATAGGGAGCGAGGAGGTCGACGACCTTGATACCGGTCTCGAGGACTTCAGCAGTGGTGGACTGCTCGACGAAGGCAGGAGGGTCGGCGTGGATAGGGAGCCTCTTGTCCGCCTTGATGGGGCCACGTTCGTCAATGGGCTCACCAATGACGTTCATGATACGGCCAAGTGTGCCCTTGCCGACGGGGACGAGAATGGGGGAACCGGTGTCGAGGACCTTCTGGCCACGGACGAGACCCTCTGTACCGTCCATTGCAATGGTGCGGACGGAGTTCTCTCCCAAGTGGGAGGCGACTTCAAGGACGAGTCGGCCGCCGTGGAAGTCTTGGACCTCGAGAGCGTTGAGAATCGGGGGGAGGTTCTCGGTCTCGAACTGGACATCGACGACAGCTCCGATGACGGTCTTGACTGAGCCGACGATGGCCTTGGACTCGGTCGCGTAGGAGCGAGCTGAGCGGGTTGGATTTCCGGGTGAGAAGAAAAAAGTCCGAAGACAACCGAGAATCGGGTGCGACGCAGAGCACGCAAAACGGACAACGAGGTGAGTTGAAAAGTCAAACCGTCAGTCCCACGACTGTAAGAATGCACCAGGACACGTACAAGACTGTGCAACAGTGGTCGGTGCAGCACGAGGGGAGGGTGCACTCGAGTTGGCCGTGGGGAGGACAGCTCGGTTTGCGAGGGTCGCAGTGCTGAGGAGAGCGTTGCGAGGGACGGCAGCCCTGCGAGAGAGTCTTGAAACACCCCTTGAGATCATCGCAGGCTTAAGTGAATGGGAGGACGAGGAAGGGAAGATGATGGGAGGAAGGAAAGAGATTTCGGGAAACGGGACAGCAAATTCAAACGCAATGAGAACTTTCCCGCGGTTCGACTTGCCCTCCGAGAGCAGCCGACAGTCAAGGGCGCGGCCGAACACTATCCAACGGGTGCCATCTTCTTGTCAAGTAAAGGAACTTGCACTTCTGGACGTACTTGGCACTCCGTTGATTCCATCTGCAATGGGCCAGCTACCCGATGATTTGTTTCTGGTAATATTTGCTATCCTTGCTCCCAATGACGCCCTTTTTGATCATGTACTCTCGTGGCGAAACTACGGCTCCTGCTATGTCACTTCCCCAGCAGAGCACCCTCGATATGCCGATGAACGAAACCCTTGGCTGGGCCTTTCTACAGAGCGTTTATCAACATTGCGAACGCTGAGCTACGTCTGTAAGAGATTCAGAGAGCTTACGGAACCATTGCGATGGGTTCATGTTACTCTACATGGATCGACAACATCGTCATCGGAAAGGGCCCTTGCTTACCCGCAGCTACGCCGCAGGCACACTCGGCGGCTCACAATTAGAATGACTCCCCTTGACCCCTGGCAGGATGGAGGGCCTTTCCCCTTTGTTTCCCTGATGTCCTCGTTCCGCAAGGTAGAGGTGGTCACTATCATTTTTATGGACCACAGAGGTGTGTCAAACTCGAACCCAAGCTCTCTATAAGCTGACCTTTGAACAACAAGAAATACCGACGTCAATTCTTGAGATACTATACGGCATATCAAGACATTGCCCTCTCATTCGTCGTCTGCATATTCGTGAGCACGTGCGTGCAATACGAGCCGGGGGTCCCGCTACTCAAATACCCACTCGCATTAACTGGACAAAGTCATTGGCGCTCATGCCAAATCTCGAGGCTCTAGACATTGGTCAGAGCACGCGCCTTCCTAATTTCCCAGATTCACCTCACTCGCTTCCACCTTCGATCCGCTCTCTACGAATCTTCGCATGGCCCCTACAACCAAGTATCCTCGAGATGGTGGTTATCTCAAGCCTTCCATCCCTAGAACGCCTCCAGATCGAAGCAGACGGCCCTAACTACCCAACCTGCCCAGCCCTCGTGCGACAGATCATTGAAGTGCACGGACACAAGCTGAAATCATTCTACGGTTTTGGGAATGTCTGGTATTGGATCAAGGCTCTTGAACTGGGATCTTACTTTGGGCCGGATCTTAAAGAGTTGATTGTGGGATTCGACTTCTTTCTGGGAGACCTTGAGATTCAGAGTCCTGTAGAAACAGTGGTTTTTTCCTACACCTCCAGCCGGCCACGGAGATCGATATCCGCAGCGAATCCAAGTCTTGGTTTCTGGCTAATGCGGCCAACACTTGAACGACTACGAAGCTCGTTGAAGAGGATCGTAATTGCAGATGTGGAGCACATTGGGGAACCGCTTACCCTCCACGATGTAATACGTTCGCGACCTGAACCTGTCTCCATGCTCAACGAGATAGAAGAGTCGTTTGGATCATATTTGAGGCAAGGAATCGAATTTGTAGATTTCTATGGCCAACCTGTCGTTCAACTCGAATCCGTCTCACTTACACTCTGAATGCCTCATCTCCGAGCCATGCTAGACGGTACTTATAGATACGCTGCAGACCATTCAATACACCTATTTACCGATATGTCGTAGGCTGAATAGTTAACACATAAGTGATTGGTTGGTTAAAATACTTCTCTTTAAACGAACATACCCTATCAGTCGTTAAGGAACTACTCCATAAATCGGCTGTGAGACCTATGCACCCGTAAACTCTCACGAAGATGACTCGGATTCTTCTTGCACACCTCTCGTCAACTCTATCCTCCACCATGGATCAATTACCTACTGAAGTCATGCTCTTGATATTCAGTTATCTTGCTTCGTACGATGGTGCCGCCGACCATACATTTTCGTGGAGAAACTATCGGTCCTTCAGCGCCGAGGAGGCGGACCCCTTCGAAGATGAATGGAACCCATGGCCAGTATCGCGCCCCTCGGTACTCAAATGCGTGTCAAAGAGGTTCCAAGAGCTCGTCGAAATCTCACAGCTACGAGATTCCCAGATCTCCTTTAGTGGGTTGGAGAACCTGTTCTACTTTGACCCGATCGCGGAAGCACCACCTGTTCTCCATCTCACCATCCGCAAGATAAACCCGCCGCGGAACATAAATGATCTTAAGTTCATGTTGGATACACTTACGTCATTTTCTCTCCTCCAAGTGGCTGAGATGGTCCACTCTGAAGTTCATGGTATGTCCAGGACGAGTGCTGGCTCTCGTCGGGTTGACATTAAAGAATTAGACGACTATACACACCCTATCGTCTTCCTTGGTTTCATCGCAAAATCTTGTCGCTTCATCCAGCGAATCCGGATTAGGTCACCCGATGCTGCCTCGCGTTATCGCAGCATGTTTAAGTCAAAACTCGCGAAGAACCACAGACCCTACCTTGGGACGATCCCATTGCCATATATGAGTGAATTTGGGGCCAGCTCTAATTGGGTTGAATGCCTATCCGGAATGGAATATCTTGAGGCCCTCGACATCAGTCCTTTCACCCGCCTTCCGGATCCTCAAGGTTTATCATCCGCCATTAGCCTACCATCTTCCATTCGTTCGCTTCGACTTCCTATAGAATCTTCGCATGGCAGGTTCCTTGAGCTTGTGGCTGAGTCCAATCTGCCGCTTCTCCGCAGTCTCCAGCTCGACCGGGCCTGGACCTCTCAGACGTGCCCGGCTCCCGTGGCCAGAGTACTCACAGCACATGGGTCAAAATTAGAGTTTTTCTCTGGAGACTGGGGCATCTGGACCTGGATCTTCGGCTCTCATTTACCGCGAATAGGAGGCTTCGGGAGGAACTTGAAGGAGATCGTCCTCGACATGGACACTATCATCCCGTGGGCTGCAAACTGGAAAGTTGAAACAGCAGCATTCGTCATCTCTACGGAACCAAATCCGGAGATGCCAGCGTTATCGGATAATATTTTCAGGTGGTGTATGCACACATGCAAGACCGCTGCACGTCTCCTTCCGGCTCTGAAGAGGATTGTACTGCTTCACCCAAGCGCATTACATACTAGAGAGTCATTCACATTCACCGATCTGTTCATCTCAGCAAAGAGTCGAATCGCGAGCACGACGAACGCCTCTACCGCTTTGGAGGAGGACGCAACAAGAGTGGAGTCGTTCCTGGTGTCAGGAGTCAGGATTGTCAACGCCGACGATCACGCCCTGGTTCGAATTGATGGGCAATCAGTCCCATAGACCGACGCTTCGCATGGTGACCGAGAAGCCACCATAAAATGCCTCTCGTGGGAACACGTCATCGACAGTGGATAGATCTGGGTCGTCGCTGTTCCACAATCATTCATCCACTCTCCTTTCCCCTCGAGGCTTTGTGACCGGTCTGGCTCGTTTGCCTCTAGTGGACACCCGTAATCTATGAAGCTTTTCAAGTTTCACGCACCTCCGGACGGCATAGTACCTAATCATGCTAGGAGGGGCGTTACGTTTGTAGCACCCGCGAGGTGGCGAATCACTCCTCAAGCGAACATCACAAATTTACCAAGGCGCAGTGTTTTGCATCAAGCTGAGGGTCGAGACACGCAAGCATGAAGCTGCGATGAGCGGGGCGTCGAAACCGGGAGCGTGATCGTCAACTCTGAGACCGCTCTCTGGACCAGGAGGCAGGCAGGCTGAGGATTGTCAACGCCAAATTTCACAACCTCCTTTCAATTTGACGGAGCATAGATGATGTGTATTGTATCGGTGGATACTCAAATATTAGGTGGGCGTTCCCTACATGAAGTTTGATATCAACAGCATCCGATGCAATTACAACACTTTCAAATACAATTATCCACTTCGTTGTTGCCTATTTGTAGCTATGCTTCCTTCGGCCCTCGAGTTTAGTGATATCTTCTCTGTCGAAGTCGCCGTGCGTGTTCCTCTAGATCTCCGCAAGAATGAACGACGACCGTGACCCAACGCCCGAAGTGCCGCAGGGCAAAGAGTGGACTCTTGTTCCGCAATCCGAGTATCGCTTTGAGCTTGATCCCGATGTGACTCTGGCCATTCAAGTAAGGCTTGCTCGACCTATGTTCCAGCCTCTAAACGATCCCTCGTTCCAGTTGGTTGCCGGACGCGCTGAGGTCTTTGGTGCCGAGCTCGCATTGGGCCGGATCTATATCTTTGGAAATGAGTGTAAAGCAGCTATATTTACGTGGCATGGGTGTACCATAGAGATGAGTGGTTCACGCGTCTTATTATGGATCGGATTTATTGACCTTCCTTCATACTTACGTTACAGGGCAACCCTCCACAGAATATGTGTCTGAAGAGACGCCAATGGTTCCCTATGCAAACCTCCACCTCGCTTTCGAGCAGATGCGAATCAAGGCCAAGAATAGTGATCCCAACAGCCGCAATGAGCCGGCCCCCGACCCACCACGAGTTATGATTATTGGGCCCGAGAACTCCGGAAAAACGACAGCCAGTAAAATCATTGCGAACTATGCGGTGAAAGCCCCACGTTTATGCACTCCAGCGTTAGTGAATCTTGATCCCGCTGAGGTGAGCAACCTGATCGACCTATATGGGAAAGCCATCCGACTGTAAACAATGTAGGGAGGCTGGACTGTTCCAGGAGCACTCTCAGTTGCGGTCATATCTTCTCCTATCCCCACGCAAAGCCCAGCAAATCCCTTCGGTAGCACAGCAACATCAGCGCCGACAGCTCTGTCGTCTTCCGCACTGCTTCCCATTGTATATTGGTATGGGCATAGTGACCCGAAGCGGAACCAACCTATGTACGAACGGACGATGCAGAACTTGGCAATGGCCCTAAAGCAGCGGACAGCGATGGATGACATTGGTTAGTGTCTTCCTCTCAGGGAGTGGCTACCCTATCTCAAATAACGCTCAGTCTATCAATCCGGGGTTTGTATTGACACTCCATCAAGCTTTGCAGTGGCATCACGAGTTGGTACGGAGATGAGGTATCCTCTGGTTGAGATTTGTGTGGACCTTTTCCAAGGTAAGTAATCGGATAGATACTCGAATAAATTTTCATGCAAGCACGCTGATATGTACTGCGTGTTCTAAAGTCAATGTCATTATTGTCATCGGTCATGAGAAGCTGAATGTCGAGATGCAACGTCTCTTCTCGGGCGATACAAGGACATCACATCGCCACGTTACTGTTGTTAAAGTGGCTAAATCTGGAGGGGTAAGAGAGATAGCACGGCTTAATTCTGATGCTCAGAGAACTTCTATTAGGTGGTTGACATTGATTACGCCTATCGAAATCGACTTCTGTCCTTGCAGATCAGGACGTATTTCTACGGCCAGAATATGCAGATTCCAGATTGGCTGGACGTCTCCAAACTTGGCGGCGAGGCATCATTAGATTTAGTGCTGTCGCCATACTCCAGCACCCTCAAGTTCAGCGACCTCAAAATATTCCGCGTTGGAGCTGGTGCGTTCCCCTTAAATCTGACCTCGCCCTTCTTCATCTCCCGTTCTTCTGCCTCAGAGAGTATGGCCCCATCCTCGGCCTTACCGATCGGAGCATCCCGTGTCATAACTGAGCTTGAGCCAACAAGGGTGAATCCACAAGAAGATGGACTACTTAATGCTCTGCTTGCTTTGCTCCCTCAACCATCCAGCAACCCAAGCGCCAAGGACGTCGTTCTCTCCGACGAAGAGCTGCTTGCTTCAGACGTTTCAGGGTTCCTGCTCGTGTATGTCAAACTGTCAGAATCACGACGAGCTCATCGAACTTTCTGTGATCAGCACGTCCATGGATACTGCCAAGCAAAAGTTCACATTACTCTCACCAGGAGCGGGAACGCTCGTGGGCAGGACCGCACTGATCGGTTCATATGAAGGGCAGGACCATTAAAGTATGCAATAACGCTACGACAGCGAAACCGTACGGCGGGAAATAGTAGCATATAGACCGTTCCGGTACACTATCTACTGCGGTCGAGTTGACTCCGTGGCTAAGGAATCTGTGGCCAAGGCTTCCGTCGACGGGGGGAAACCCAATTGTTGACTGAGTTGGTCCAGCTCCAGCGCCTTCTGCCGGATCTTCTCGCCCTTGATAACCTTCTGGACCTCCTATAAATACTAGTCAGAAAGAAAGCCAAACGACGCGTGCCATATCAGCGCGTACCTCCAAGTTTAGCGTCTCGTGCTCCACCAAAGCCTCGGCGAGCTTTGTGAGAATCATTAGCTATCAGATCGGATGGGGAACAACGAAGGCGAACCTTGGTCAACTCATCTCGTTTCCCTTCCAGAAGACCTCGGGCGCGTGAGAAGCCGTCCTTGACCAGTCTAAGTAGAGTTGCGTGAGGGAGTAAACCCAAACAATCCTGAAATCACTCACTTTCGAATCTCCGTGTCGATCTCGTTGCGTTTCGCAGAGCTCACATCATCTCCGAAGAAAACGGGACCCAACGCATCAGAATAGCCGTAGTACTGGTCAAATCCGGTTAATAGGAGAGAGGGAGAGTAAAATGAACCAGCATACCCTAACCATGCCGGTAGCTACATTGGTGGCATTCTTAATGTCGCTAGAGCAACCGCTGGTAACATTTTTGGGCCCATATACTGTCCATCCTATTAGAAAATTCGACGACGCCGGTCGATCTGGCTCACCGATCTCTTCTGCTGCCCGTCCGCCCATTGCGACGTCGATCATAGCCGTATAGTTGGTGTAACTCTCAGATACCCGATCTGTGGTCGGTAGAAGTTGAGTCTGTAATAGTATGTGAGCATCGTTCAGTTGACAGGGGGAGAATGCTAACCAGACCAAGAGAGTGTCCTCGAGGCATACAAGTCACTTTATGCAGCGGGATGGCGCCTTCCGTGTATAACGCCACCAAGGCATGTCCAGCTTCATGATAGGCGGTCATGCTCTTCTCCTTATCCGATATGACGGCGGACTTTCGCTCGGCACCCATGACAATTTTGTCCTAGAGGGTGAACATCAGTGAATAGAACTGCCAAGGATTAAGCGAGGCAGTCACCTTGGCCCATTCGAAATGTTTCAATCCAACATGAGGAGCTCCTTCACGAGAGGCATGAATCGCGGCCTGATCTGATGGTCAGTTCGAAGTTCACTCGGCCGAACGGACACGTACTTGGTTTACAAGATTCTGTAGGTCGGCGCCAGAGAAGCCGGTCGTCCCCCGTGCAAGAATAACCGGATCGACGGCTGAAGGGTGAGATCAGGGGTGCATCATATGAAGAGAAAATTTGTTGCGTACCGACGTCGGAAAGAATGTCGCGCATGTGATGTGCTAAGATTTGGGCTCGTCCTTTCACATCAGGGAGGGGTACAACGACCTTCTTATCGAAGCGTCCAGGTCGGACGAGAGCGCTGAGAAGATAGTGGTTAGCTCGGTTACACCGAAATACAACGCTGATTCCTCTCACCTGTCGAGCGACTCCGGGAAGTTGGTAGCGGCAATGACAATAGTTCCCTCTATCCGAGTATATGAGTAAAGCTTCCGAGCTAGCCGCTTTATTCTTACCAGACTCTTTAAAGCCATCCAACTCCACCAGGAGCTGGTTGAGCGTTTGCTTCATGTAATGTTGGTCCTTGGCACTTCGCTTGCTGCCGATCGCATCCAACTCATCGATAAAGATGATCGCGGGCTGCTTCTTGCGAGCGGCGGCGAAAAGTTCTCGGACTCGCTTGGCACCAGTTCCAACGAAGATCTCGTCGAACTCGGAGCTATGAGTGGCCAGTCGTGAGGGTCTTGTAAGGAAATCGCAGTTGTGGACTTACCCTGACGCAAACAAGAATGGGACTCCAGCTTCTCCAGCGACAGCCTTGGCGAGCATAGTCTTACCCGTACCAGGGGGGCCGGTAAGGAGGACACCTTTGGGCAGACGCCCTCCCAGAGAGGCAAACTTTGTAGGATCCTTCAAGAATTCGACGATCTCCTCCAAGTCCTATCAGGCATGTCAGGTTGGATACATCATTGCACTCAATGTACACTTACCTCCTTGGCCTCATCCACGCCATGCACATCGCTGAATTTGACAGTCTTGCCAGTTGCGGGTTCCCATTGCTTCTGCGCCGGTCCTGCCTTCATCACTCCAGAGTTCTCGAGCATCATAGATAAGAATGTAAGACCAACTAAGCGGTGAGAGATCAGCTAAAGTCCGCGTAAAGTCGGGAGGACTTACCGAAACCAAAGAGTAAAGTCAAGCCAGTGAATCGGACAATTCGCCACACCATGAACCCTCGCGCTGTGGAGGAAAACCATAGTCAGGTATATGATTATCGCCCAATGTGAAAATCGCTTACACTCCTCCAAGACGACTCGGATCGGACCAGTCTTGCCATCAGCCGCCAATGTAGTAGACGCAGGAGCAACCGAAGAGAAAGGCCAACGTGCCGGGGCAACCGTACCCTCTCCAAGAACCTTGTTGGCAATAGCTTGGGATGCAGAGACAGACTCCACGACCGGTGCGGAGGCGGGCTCGACGACAAGAGGGTGGGTAGCCAAGACTTCCTCTCGCCGACGGACGGCGGGTGGTATCGAGGCAGCTTGATCACTTGCGATAAGGGCTTTCAAGTAAACTTCAAACGCGGCTTCCGAATGCAGGACCGGGGACGAAGGTTCCTATCACCCCCTCGAAATGAGGCCATGATCATCACAATACCCAGCTGGAGACTCACAAATTCCGCGATCCTCTCCCATTGCCCAATAACCTTGCTATATCCATCCTTATGGGACGTAGTGAAAAGCGCCTCCCAAAGGGCGACCTGCTTCGACACGTCCTTCGGGTTCTGCGCCACGTCGACCTCGAGTAACCGTATCTTCGCCAACTCTTGAGAAGTGATACTGGACCCCCCAAATCGACTCCATATCGAGATCGAGCGCCGTGAACTAGGGAGAGGCTGTGGTCGGGCTGAGGCGGAGGAGTATGACCGGGAAAACAACTGGGAGGATGCCCGAGATTGCCGGGGACGGAGGAAAGGGTAGATAAGGCTCTGAGCGGATTGAGCACGATGGAGGGATTGAGATGGTGGGGCGGAGAAGAGCTTCCGAGAATCGAATGAGCGGAGGACATCCCGGGCTGCATCCGGGATGGGCGGTGGTGCGGTCTTCGATAGATCGATAAGCTCGAGGCATATTGTAAAGACCTTGAACGTACCAATACTGAAGCATTGGAGACTTGAGTCGATACTGCTCTTGCGGTCAGTGGTGCGACGAGCGAAAGAGCATTGCTGAACGAATTAAGGGAGGGTGGATTGAGGTTACTCAGCACCTGAAAAATCGAGTCAGTACGCATAATACCAACAGTAGGACATACAATACTACCTGAGCGAATCCGGGCCAAGCGAGAGCCTGCATCGCTCGATAGGCCGTCTAGGTTAAAATGGCTGGACTTTTTCGGACTTGGGCGGAATGAGGACGCGTCAACGGCGTCACAAGTAAACACGTGCAAAGGAACGCTGAGGCAATCCAACAAGGGTCGAGCATACATATTTTGGTCAAACCGGAACTCATGGGATTGGGAAGCAACTACTACGCTAACTAACTAACATCGAGTGGAGACGACATTCGAGTCCGTACAAGCCAAGCCAAAAAATAGGGGAGATGAGAGTAAAGAAGATGATGGGGGAAAGAGCGAACGGTCCTCAGTGATCGAACATCGAAAGACGCCATCGACCATGCACGGGGCCAGCCAAGACATGAGATCGAACGAAGAGAGAGCACATCTACCATCGGAACCACCGTCTACGAGAGCGACCGTTGGTGATGGTCTCCACCACGGACGTCTCCTCGGGGTACTCGACAAACACTTCCATGGTCCTGCCAGGATTTGCTGCCGTCGCAGTGGTCACGAACTTCTCGGGGGTGGGCCGAGCGGCGAGGCGGGTGCCGGCGGGTGGTGGTAGAGTGTACATGGTCTCAGTCGTGGTAAGAACGATGGTTTCCTAAAGGAGAGGGAGGAGTCAGTGATGCTGTTCAAAGACGAAAGTACCCGTGGATAACACCGGAGGGAGGTAGACACGAACATGATGGACGAATGGCGATTTCAGGCGTTCGAGTTGAGGTCCGCAAGCGAAGGGGGATGTGAAAGAGTAAAGTCCTTTGATACGTGTGCCAGTGCCGGGTGTGTTCGTCCGTGTCCGTGTCCCCTCCCTCACTTAGTTCCGGGCGGGAGTGCCACCAACCTTGGAAGGAGGGACCCGACGGGACTCAGCGTAGTAGTGACGCCTGTCATTGCGGTCGTCGTAAATGACTTCCTCCTCGATGATGGGGAGACGGCTAAGAGTTGAGGTCAGATAACCAGTCTATTTGGCGACGACCGACTACTCACTCAATCTGCTCGTTGAGCCACGACTCGCGCTTGGTGGAGTCGGCCTCGCGCTTGCCAACGTTCTCCTCGCGGCCTCCGACTTCCTTTTCGCGCTCAGAGATCTTGTGCTCACGATCGACGAGGCCGTCAAGGCGAGATTGCAACCAGGCGGGGTTGGAGGGTTCGACTTCCTTGATGACTTCCTGGATGATAGTGTGGGTTGGAATGGGGGGCTGGGCACGGGAGACGAGTTGGATTGAGGGGGAGGACTGAGTGTACTCCTCGACGACTGTCTCGCCACAGACGGGGCAGGTGCTGGCCCAATCGGGACGAGCGACGAGGAGCTCGGACTCGCGCCTGGCGACTTCAGCTTCACGGAGGGCGACATTGGATTCACGTGAGATGAGAGCATGGCTGCGTCGAGGGGTCAAGTATCCCCAGAAAGAGTGGGAGAGGCTCTCGTCCTCATGAGGGGTGATTTCAATTGGCTGAGCACCGGGAGTGGCACGGGGAGTAGCCGTCGAGGGCAAGACGGTAGAGCTCCTGGATGGGAGAGAGAGCATGACCGCGAGGACAGCTAGGATGAGAGAGAGGACGAGGAGAAGGGTCGTTGAGGAGATCGTTCGGTGATGATGATGCGAAGAGGATGTCCTGTGGGTTCGTTCACGGGGCGTACGGCCTTCATCGTCGCGGTCACGGTGAGAGCTGGATGGGTGAGCCTGAGGGTCATTAGACGAAATTAGAATGTTGATCTCGACTGGGTGTCAATGAAATTAATTGGTCTTACCATTCGTGGAGACTTGAGGGAAGAGTGGATGGAAAGGTCTTCGTCTGGGGATGGGTGGGATGGCCTTCTCGGCGAGAAAGAACTCTTCAGATGAGACGAAATTGTGGGCAACTAAGGGAGGCGTTCGGCGTTGGGGGTCGTAGAAGGGTAAAGGGATGTACAAGGGAAAGAGTAAGGGAAATGTAGGAAGGGGGAGAGGTGGTAGGAGGGAGGGGGAAAGAACTTGAACTTGAAGAAATGAGCAGCTATTTGAACCTTGGGCAAGGCACAACGAAAGAAGGCAACGAACAACCCAACCGATGTTTGAACATCCAATTGTTTGCATGCTGTTTGTTCCCGCCCATTAGTGGCCCGTGCACCCCGCGCGGCGCACAACAAACAACCCCTGGACACAACAACCTCGCGCTCGCCTCGAGGCAAGTGCGTGTTCGCGACCTTCTTGTATCAGATGATGGCTGTTTCATTATCGAACAAGACGTCTTGATGGGCTGATAACACAGTATGAGTTCTCATTGGCCCCAGCGATGGGCTCGTCATGGAGCATAGTGCTGCGCCGCACCTCTACTCCCAAGGACGTGATCTGTTGGTCACCGATAGGCAATGATAGACGTATGCATACAAAACACCAAGATATTCGAAGTGAGAAGAATCGATGCCACTCTGCATCTTCTGTGGTCTGGATCCGAGCGATTACTGCATTCGCCGTTATGCCGTTGTGATGAAACTGGTGATGAGATGAACATGTCCGGTCGAGGATTTCTGGTCGAGGAATTTCAATCGAGACTCTCTTCAGGGGTCTTCTCCGGCC
>FSVU01001969.1_pt1 | contig 13752 bp, 25 predicted proteins | sample 1637581 | NCBI WGS metagenome assembly FSVU01 (sample SAMEA3914814, study PRJEB12502) | metagenome | biome: forest; material: soil | place: USA | collected 2011-09-16 | depth 0.1 m | reverse complement strand
CGAATGGCACAACCCTCAAAATGCCGACCACTTGCCTGGAGAATCTTTCTCTGCATTGTCTATAGGACGATCGCTCTTGGCTTGGGCGTCAATCCAGAATGTAACGCGGGTGTGGCACGAGAAAAAATGGCTACAGAATATGAAGGAAGTGGAAGATTGGGAATGGAGAGGGCTTCAGGACCCTACCACGGTGATTTCAAGAACAAGGGTAGAGACCAACACCTCGAGGTTCTCGACAGTGCGATCCAGGACAAGTACGATATCTCGCAAAAGATTGTCATCCGTGCATGTCATATCGGACGTCCAGTTGCCTGATCACGGTGGAGAACTCCTGACCGCGGAGATTGGGGAGCGACTCGAAGTTCCAGTCAATGCTTCCAATAGGCTGTCTCACGCATCATTTTCTCGGCATTCCTTCATGTCAACATCGTCCGCTGATTTCCCTCAAACTCTCCCGGAACGCGTACCGTACCCCATTCTCCGACACGCATTAAGGCGATTTAGCCGCATGGTCCTTGGAGGATACGGAGGGGCCGGGATGGTTTTGTTCGGAGTCCAAATCCCGTCACTCGTGAACCCTGGAAGTCTCACGGCGGGCTTCAATGAGGATGGCAAATCATTCAAAGTTGGCTATGTGGCTCCTTCGGAAGTCAGGGCTAGGAGTGACACTGAGAAAACATCTGGCGCTGCGACATCTCCGGAGAATGTTGGGCAACCCAAGTTCAATTTAGATGTCAACCTCCCATCGTTCTCAAGCCGGAACAGTATGCAATCAGAAGGTGCTTCATCTTTGCAGAAAGACTCGATCCCTTTCCCAGGCTCACCTCAATCGGACTGGGATGCGAAGAGCACGCTCGAATCAGTCGTCGAGGGTGCCGAGGAATCTGAAGATGACGAAGACGAATCCTCAGCCTGGGACATGCTGGACCCACCGTCGCCAGAGCATTCACCATTGCATAAGAATCCCTCTATACCTAATCCCGAGCCCTCGTATTCTTGGTGGAACCTTCTTCTCGGACGACATGACAAGGAAGTCTTTGACGCTTTCGCCGCTCACCCGCCAACGTCTCCATTCACGTCCACAGCGAACCTCCCTATGTTTGCGAGACAGCAGCAAGCGAAGCAACGGGCCTTGTTGCCTCGGAAAAGCTTACCACCGTCGTCTCACGCAGTGGATACGGCGAGCCTTCCCAGATTCTGGGTTTTGACGGACCACGGTCGTCAACAGATCGTGCTTGTCCTAAGGGGTAAGCATATCGCGAATAGCATTATCGATGCTGAGTAGTGTCCCGAACGACTCATAGGTACCATGACATTGAACGAGGTTGCAATCGTAAGCATTCGGTGATCAGGATCCACTGAATGGAGTAATATCAATTGATCCAGGACTTGGCATGCGAAGCCACCCCATTCGTTCATGCGAATACATCTTCCGGAATGGGGACCCCTTTAGGACACCCCGACCTGTCCACAACACTCGAACATACTGTCCACCAAGGAATGTATGCATTGGCCAAAGTAACAGGAAGTATTGGTCGGCCAGTCCACAACGCGGTAGCGAACGCACTTGGGCAAAACGAGGGTTATGAATTAGTGTTATGTGGCCACTCTCTAGGTGCGGGAGTATGCGCGTTGCTCGGCCTTGTGAGTGGTTTCGACAGCACCCTGCTTTTAGTTTGAAGGGATGCCTTTAGATGTGGGCGGACCCCGAGACATGTTTGACTATTGAAGCCGGCGGGCTTCCAGAGGGGAGACCTGTCTCGGTATTCTGCTTTGCTCCTCCGTGAGTAGCCAGCCAGATGGTAAATGTTGATTAATCGATATCTTCATCCTGCTATAGATGCGTCATGTCTCCGGCGTTGTCACGGCTATCATCATCTCTGATAACTTCGTTTGTCTACTCGCACGACCTCGTCACGCGCCTGTCTCTGGGAGCAGTACGCGATCTGAAGCGCGTTACAAGCTGGCTGTGCCACGGTCAAACGGATGGGTCGAATTCAAAGGAGAGCCCGAGTAGTATCATCCAGCGAGCTTTGATGTTCGAGAAGGGATTTTCTTTCCTTGGAATGGGAGCTGACAAAGAAGCGGAGCGAGCCTGGGTAAAATCTTCCAATTGTATAGAGTCTTGTTGATTTAACTCTTGCTCCTTAGTTTCTGTCACTGCGCAAGACTCTTGAAGCAAATATGCAATATGCAGATCTATTTCCTCCTGGCAGGATCATCTGGGCCATGCCGGACCATCAGTTCGACGAAAAGAACCGTAAAAACATCTCTTCAACCTTCGGTTCTCTAGAAGAGCAGACCAGCAACAGGTCGTCCCCGAATGTTCTCCGGGTATTCGAAGTGCAACGCGTGGAAGATATCTTCGGGCAGGTCATGTTTGCCAAGGATATGCTCTCATCGCATTTCGTTCAGAACTATGACAGCGTTTTGCACGATTACTTATAGCGGGTATTACATTATGTGATTTGAAGTGATGAAGTGATGCCCATGATGTCTATGGAACGCGCAGCGCTTCAATCTTTCCGTGGCGTGGGATTGGAACTTCGCTGCAGTCCGATCCACGACCAAGACCTCCTAGACCGCAGCATCTACCCACAATGCGCAAATTCTGGACCAGTTTGACTGTTGCATCTGGCCTTCCATTGATAGCCCTGGGCTTTACAGACTCCCATCCATTCCTGGCATGGTCGTCGCCTGTGTAAGCCAGCCAGTCCTTTCCGGCCGTTATACGCTTATTCTGGAATCGCAGATCGTCCGCATTCAACGCACTGTTTCCGGAGGATACGTTGATGATGCAAAGCAACGAAGGCTTTGGGGCCCTTGTTGACTCAGGCCTGTGCAATTATGACGCAGTGGTGTTCATCGAGCAACCCGGAGTGCGGCTCTCCCCTTTTCAGCTGACTTTTGTCACTCATCCATTATTCAATTATAGCTGCATGCCTCTGATCTGAGAAACCTGCCCTCCAGTTCTTATCTTTACGAGGCGATCAAATCGGCTGGTTCGTCAGTTAACATCCCCTATGTACAGCAGCCGCACGGTCATGCGACTGCCAAGAAGATAGCGGAGACATGCAAATGGGAATACAAAGAAGTACTAATGGACAACATTGGGAGCGCGACCTTTTCCGGCAAAAAGGTGGCTCTGACAATTGAGCTACCAGAACTCCGGAGCGTGGGCCGGACCAGGAAGGACTTCATGATCGAGATTGGTGAGCTACCCGCGTGGCATGGCCTTTGCTTGAGCTTATTCTACTGTGCACAGACACTCTCCTCTCCAAATATCTGCCGCAGATCGCCGCTAGCTACCCGTCTCATATCTTTGCCTATATGGGCACAGCGCCATCAGAATTCTCACCTGTCAAGCGGCAACTATCCGATGTTCAGCGAGCACTTCCAGAGACATTTGTGGACGTTCGACTCCCCTCTATCTCCAACACTGCCAAATCCCACAGCGGCATTCTCCACCGATACCAACTTCTCACCCCTGGTCTAATAACCTCCCTTGGTATCGCCTTCCTGGTCATCGCTCCTCTTATGCTTATTGTCGTCAATGCCCTTGCGTCCATCAAATCGCCGGTCCGCTCAGAAGGCATCAAACATTCGCAAGATAAGAAAACCCAATAGCCACTTCCATCATCCAGTGCTCATTGTATTCGATGGCTATCCTGCTGTGCAATGCATTCTTATGATGCCTTTTAAAGTGTCTAGCGCCCGGCATTCGAAGCCGATGTCCTAGTGATATTTGAGCAGACGCCGTGATTTAGATCTGGTTATTGAACAGTGCACAGCTCGGTCTTTTATGCCGCCATCGCTTAAATATCCTGAGTGCCCTCGGTTTGGTGCCTCCCAACGATCACTACGTCCCCAACCCTCCGCTACTGCACCATGGATAGACTACAGCCTAGCTCTGCCTGGGTGTACGGTCGATTTCCTAGCAGAAGATCCGTCGTATATGGCACAAAGGGCATGGTAGCATGCTCCCAACCTCTTGCGGCCGAAGCAGGGATGGAGATACTAAGAAACGGAGGAAACGCAGGTACGTGGCAGGCTTTGGGGGCCTTCTTCTTCAACCTCACGGGAATGATCACAGCGGATGCTGCAATCGCCGTTTCAGCGGCTCTTAATGGTACGATAGTGTTTCTTTGAAGGCCTAGATATCAATCAAATCTCCGAATGTAGTTACCGAACCCAGTTGCTGCGGTATTGGAGGGCAAGCAAGTTTCTTCTACGGTGTCGAAGCTTGAATGACGTGTCTCCAGGGATGCCTTTTGCTTATACTACGAGGCCAAGAGTAAATCTGTGAAGGCCCTGAATGGCTCTGGGCGCGCCCCGATGGGATTGACCATCGAATATCTTCGTGCTCGGGGCCTAAGGGGCAGTAGCATCCCCTTAACGGACTTGAATTCCGTCACGGTACCCGGCGCGGCTGCTGCTTGGGTGGACAGCGTGTCTGCATTCGGATCAGGTAACGTATCATTCCAAGATATTCTTAGCCCAGCAATCCGACTCGCGGAGGAGGGGTGAGAACTTTGCCTGACCCCATCGTGACTTCTGCCTGACCGTCCGATCCATAGCGTACCAACCTCAGAGATTAACAGCCATGCAGTAAGAACTCCTGCTAAGATGGTAAATTAATCCGAGCTCATAATATGCTCAGTGGCAGCGCTCTGTGAACTTGATCCGGGGTGCTTCACCAGACGCTCATGCTATGCTCCTTGACGGCCGCGCGCCTCAACCCGGCGAGATCATGCATTTCCCGGACCTCGCTCAAACCTTCCGAACCCTCGTAAAAGAAGGAAAAGAAGGCTTCTACAAAGGCCGAATAGCGCAAGCAATTGTGGATCTTATCAAGGCGCAGGGTGGCGTGATGTCCCTCGATGATCTCTCAACACACGCGAGCACGCACGCCGATCCTATTTCGTACGCTTACGGCGACGTGACTGTTTATGAGGTAGTTCGTGGTCTCTCATTGTGACACTACTTTGATTGCGTTATTAGTGTCCACCAAATGGCCAAGGACTGACCGCTCTGATGGCCCTCGGGTTATTGGATATTCTTCAGAAGGAGGGAAAAGTCAAGCCTCTTTTGACAATGGAACACAATTCTGTCGAATATCTACATACGCTTATCGAAAGTCTGAGGTATGACCTATTAAAATACATCCAAAGCACAAACTGAACAAGACTTTCTACCAGGATATCATTCTCAGGTTCAGGTTTGCTCCCAAAGGAAGCCTTTGTGCTGACAAGGGTCCCTCATTCCAGATACTCGATATTATGTGGCAGATCCAAAGGTCGAACACGTTCCTGTGAGTAAACTTCTGAGCGAGGTATGTCCTCATGTCCTATTCATCCTTGTCAGGCGTATTAAGAGTCTTCAGGAATATCTGTCCTCCAGGGCACAGCTCTTCAACCCGACAAGAATGAATGACTCTATCAAACATGTAAGATGCTTCCTGCACTTCTTCGCTCGCTGCTCATCCGAAATGACAGGGTTTTCCAGCTCAATCCTCGGATACCGTGCAGTTTTGCGTGACGGATCAATGGGGGAATGCAGTGAGAATCTTTATACAAAGAGTACACTTGGCCCCTCAAATTTCCATCAAAGTGTAGTTTTATTCAAAGCAACTACGCTGGGTTTGGAACCGGTGGTATGCGAAGAACAACACATGCTTCAAACCGACTGATACCGGCTTGTCTGAGCAGCCATACCAAAGGGTTGCGGCTTCACCTTGCAAAACAGAGGGACAGGTTTTTCGTTAGATTCAGATCATCCAAACGCCCTAAAGGTGTGATCGTACGGGTATCCACTCGAAGTAGATTTGACACTCTCAATAGCCCGGCAAACGTCCATTCCACACTATCAGTCAGTACTGACGAACACACCCTACATGCTTACTTATAAGTTGGTAGTCCCTGCAATTGCGACTAAAGACGGCGAACTTTTCCTCACCTATGGTGTCATGGGTGGCTTCATGCAACCGCAAGGACATGTTCAAGTCCTGCTTAACATACTCCGAGGATTCGACGTTCAGGCGGCACTCGATGCCCCTAGGTTCTGCATATCTGCTGGCCTTCCAGATGCAGAGGTTTCAAAAGGGGGAGAAACCAATGTCGGGGATATCAACGCCGAAGTATACTTTGATGAAGGGATCGACGTGGGTGTTATAAACAAGCTAAATGGTTGGTATTGACACCTGGGATCTATCGAGTTGCTCAACTTCTGCTAGATATGGGCCACGATGGGCGGATAGTATCTGGATTCCAGAGGGCCATACTCGGTCGAGGACAGGTGATCCAGAAGGTTCCGAATCCTGGCGGGAGGCTGGTCTGGGCCGCTGGGAGCGATCCTCGGGCTGATGGTCACGCTGTTGCTCAAATTTAGTCTGCATGTCAATGTTATAATCAAGGAAGAATATGATATGTTGTGAAGGTTGTTGTCTGTGCATTCAGGGGCAGAGCGGAGATTACGGTCCGAGTCCCATCTTTTTCTTGGAGGGCCGACCGCGAACGACGCCTCGACCTTGCCTCCACCCCGCAACGAAGCGCTGAATTCGAGCTTCTCCCACTCAACTCATCCGAACCAACAGCTTAATTTCAACTTTAAGATCCAACACCAAAAGTCCACTTGAAATGGCCAACCCATCGTCAACACGATCCGGTCCCTCACCCCAGCCAGGTCGCTCGATCCTTAACAAGATCATCAGTGGCCCCGGAGGACGAATCCTCTGCCTGGCAGACATCAGGGGACAACTCTCCCTCATAAATCAGCTTGCTCAAGAGTCCAATGCTGTTGCCGTCATACACACAGGCGATTTCGGTTTCTTTGGTGCGTCACGGGATAGGCTGGTTTGAGCGGTGAAACGGAGGTCCCTGATACAATTTTGCTTTGTTTGGTGGTTGGTTCGCCCTCAGATGACTCCAGCTTGGATCGGATAACCGACAAGTGAGTATTATCTCTCCATTCGACGCGTTTCATCCTGTCGTCAGGTCGTACTTACTGACGTCCCTCCGCACATCAGGACGCTCAAGCACATCACACTCTACTCCCCACTCATCCCCACCGACCAACGCGATCGATTAAGCAAGGACGACAATTTACGTGGTACTATTCAAAAATCACAGACACCTCTGCTTTCAGAATTCCCGCTCCTCCTGTCAGGCAAACTCCGGCTCTCGGTTCCCGTCTACACTGTCTGGGGCGCCTGCGAAGACGTCGCGATCTTAGAGCGTTTCCGGAGTGGAGAGCATGATGTACACAATCTTCATGTTATCGACGAGGCAACATCTCGTACGCTAGAGATCGGGGGCATCAAACTTCGCCTCTTGGGGCTGGGAGGCGCGTTCGTGCCGCACAAGCTGTTCGATAACGGAGATGGAAAAGCGACGATTGCCGGCGCTGGAGGCACAATGTGGACAACGGCATTACAAATTGGCGAGCTGGTTGACACGTCCCAGAAGACTTACGACGCCTCAGAGACCCGTTTACTCGTCACCCACGCGAGTCAAGGGAGGGAAGGCTACCTCGCTCAGTTAGCCCTTGTCGTCAAAGCCGACTTAACCATCTCTGCTGCCCTCCACTTCCGGTATACCAGCAGCTGGAACGACTTCAGCGTCATGACCGGTCCAGAGACTTATCACGGAAAGCTGCAGACCGGCAGCGATAGCTTCCAGAACGTTTGGAAGACCGTCAAGACAAAAATCGAATCTGCTGTCGAGTAAGTTGATTCGATTTCGGATGGTCGAAGCATGATTCTAAGTCAATGATCTTTCAGTGACTCCCAAAAGGCACTCCTCGAAAAGGCGCTCATGGTTTCAACGCGAGTTCCGGAAGCCAAGACGCTCGAAGCTGAAGAGCTGATCTGGAAGAACACGTGGAACTGGAACCTGTGTGACGCTGCCTTTGGCCATCTGATTCTGGATATCAAGGAAGGGCGTGTGAGTGCCGAGTTAAAGAGCCAAGGTACGTCGCAATGGCGGATACAGGCTGGAATCGGGTTGACACGCGGTCAAAGGTTTCAACTACGCATACCGTCGATTGCCACCCAGTGGAGCCACGGCAACCTCTACACCCGCGGCTCCCTTGAAGGCGTTGTCGTCACAGGTCGTCTCAGCCGTTGCCTCCCCAGCACGGGGCGCCTCTCCCGCTCTTGCTCCTCCTGGACACTCCCCCCAAACCAATGGGGTAGCCACACCATCGACTGCGGCCCGCGCTCTTCCAAAGGCTCAATCAGACAACAACGGATCATCTAGCGCCTCTCCCGCTAACGGAACCACAAATGCACCTACGTCGCCGACCAGTGGCGCGGAGAAATCTGGGAAGAAAAAGAAGCCCACGATTGCCGAAAAGAAAGAACGCAAGGCTGAGCGGGATAAGGCTGCATCTGAGGCTGAAGGGACGAGCAACCCCACGTCTCCCGCCCCCAAGCACGGGCGCAACAAGAGTGGTTCGAAGGGGGCAATCAGCCCTATAGCATCCCCAGCTTCTCCTGCACCTCTAGCGACTGGGAATGACTCTGAGGCGTCTCGCATAAAGAGCCCCAAGCCAAAGAAGCCCCGAAACCCTTGGACTTTGATTGTCAAGCGCCTCCCTGTTCCCGTTTCGGAGCAAGAAGTACGCGACATGTTTGACGGGACCGGTGATTCTGTGAGTGATTGATGTGAGTTTGCTCGTGCCCTGAATTGACATGAGGATCCAACAGATCACTCGGATTAACCTCACGTTTGGCCCTGGAAGGAACCAGAAATCGATTGCGTTCGTCGAATTCAAAGATGAAGCGTCTATGCATTCCGCACTGGGGACTTCGAAGGAATTTGTGAGTGACCATTGCATCAATGTCATCGAACGTGTGCTAACTCCGAACTACCATGCAGACCATCAAAGACAGAGTCGTCTCTGTAGCCGTCGCTGATAACCGAGACGAGCCCAACGTTATGAGCGACGGTGCAACCTCCGACGTGCCCAATGGCAACGCGAATGGTCATCCTGGTTCCGGATTTGGCCGTGGTGGTCATCCAAACCGAGGTGGTAACTTCCGCGGCCGAGGAGGTCGCGGGGGAGGTGGTGCTATGTTTGAGCTTCGTCGGTCGTTGCCGCCGCGGAAAGCGTCTGATGGGGCGAATACCAACGACCTGAGGCCGGCGGCTTCGTAGGGGTGCGGTTTGTTTTTATGTTTATGACTTCCTTCTCCTGTTCATCGGCGGTGTCGCCTCTTATTGGATCCTTGTTTGCTGCTACTTCGTATCCACCGTACATACCTTCCATGCACACTTTGTCGCTCTTTACTTGGATTCTGACATCTTGCGGCGACCACGGCAACTTGAGGCCCAATCACGCATCCACGATTTCCCTTCTCTCCCCTGTCTCTCTTACTTCCGTCTATCATGGTAAAGAGCCGGTATGCAAAAAAAGCTAAACCCCAGTCTTCGACAACTAGTGCGGCGCGCCAGGTCGTTCTTAAATCAAATGCAGTCGCAAGTGCAGCGAGCAGGCTTGAGAAGGATAAGCGACGTGTCCGAAAACAGGCTGAGAAGGCCAAAGTTTCACAAGATAGAGAACAAATGGACAGCGGCCAGAGCATGTTAAATTTGTATACGGGCTTAAATGTGAGGAGTCAATCAATCGAAGGCAACTCATATTCTCAAAGACCCATCAGGTTCAACAGATTCCTGCCAAGCACTTTGCAACAACGCCATCAATTGCTAGCGAGACCCGTTCGAAGGTGGATGTGCCAGGCGAACACGATCGAGAGTTGAACAAAGCTCTGGACGCTTTGGCTGCCTTATAAGCCAGCCGTCGTTGGTACGGAGGTAAGCGAAAGAAAGCCATATTTCGAATACATTTTGGTGTTAAGATGAATTAAGATAGAAGATTGTGAATGATTCGTTGGTCTGCATTACCAGTGAAGCAGTATGCGAGGCCTCTCGCTTCCCGCAATGGGCAACGATCGATCACTGCTCCACGTGACGATACATTTCAATCGCGACGACAACACGTCGCTTGGGCCGACCCGACATGATGTTGGTTAACTTTGTTACTTCCCTCCCCTCAAGAAGGAACCACCACCTGCCCCTTCTCTGTGTGTTTCCCCCGCCTCCCTTCGTACTCTGCTTCAAGACCACACCGAACGATTCTGTAGGATGGATGCCAACCGAACTTATGCCTCGCCACCGAAGCTACCCCATCGCGGTCATGCCAGCGGCCCACAAACCCGGTTCGAAAAGGAGACCGCCGCTAACGGCGGCCGTATTGACACCTATGGCGACCCACCTGCACTTGGTCCTTGGGTACTCGGTGATACAATTGGACAAGGATCTAGCGGTAAGCCGCCTTGGAAAACGTCTTCAGTCTAGATTATAATAAACTTCATCCCTATCTCTGCTTCATAGGCAGGGTCCGTCTGGCTCGACACTCCCAAACAGGCAAATTTGCCGCCGTTAAAATCATCCCCAAAAACATCATGTTCTCTTCTCGACTTTCCCTTTCCAACGCTTCTGCCAAGCACGAAAAGTTGATGCTCGGAATCCGCCGTGAGGTCGTCATCATGAAGTTAATCGACCATCCCAACATCATGAGCCTCTACGACGTTTTCGAAGGCGACAATGAACTATATCTCTTACTCGAATACATTGGCGGTGGCGAGCTGTTTGACTTTCTCGTTTCCCGTGGTCGCCTGCCGCCTGCAGAGGCCCTCAAATACTTCCGCGAAATCATCTTCGGTGTTGATTACTGTCACCGGTTCAATATTTGCCATCGCGACTTAAAGCCCGAAAATCTTCTACTGGATTCGAAGCAAAATATCAAGATTGCCGATTTTGGTATGGCCGCTATGGAGATCCAGAATCATATGTTGGAGACAAGCTGTGGATCTCCTCACTACGCCTCTCCCGAAATCGTCGCTGGGAAGGCTTATCACGGCGCTGCCTCCGATATATGGTCGTGTGGCGTAGTCCTATTCGCACTTCTTGTTGGCCGCTTGCCATTCGATGATCCCAACATGCGCGTCCTCCTCCAGAAGGTTCGGGCGGGAAAATTCGAGATGCCCTCCCATATCCCCGTCGGGGCGAAGGATTTGATCAGGAGAATGCTAATCGTAGACCCTGAGGCTCGCATCCAGGTATTTACTACGAGTTCTCGGTTGATCTGATTGTTCACCGGTTTGCAGATGAACGATATCATCGCCCACCCATTTTTCACCTCGCCTTCCGTGGCACGGTCCATAGTGATGCCTGAAACACCGAGACTTGATGAAATTGCGCTTCCGGTTCGATGCGACCAAGAGGACATCGATACCGTCTGCTTAAGGAGTCTTGCGATCCTGTTCCATGGCACTTCTGAGGCAGAAATTCGAACGCAGCTTACTTCCCCAGAGTACGCAGGATTGTCTCCTCTTTCTCAGATTGCTTTGTTGATTCTGTCTCTAGGAAAAATTGGCACAAGGCGTATTACTTCCTTTTGATAAAATATCATCAGAAGACTATGGAGGAATACGACGAAGGATACTCATTTGGCTTCTCCAACGGTCAATTCCGGCCTCCAGCATATCTTATCAAAGCGCAAGTTGACAAGCGAGATATTGCACGCCGCCAGAGAGCTCTGGAAAGGGAAGCGATAGCGTTAAGAGCATCGTCCGGTAACACCACTACCCAGTCGCGCGATCGCGTCCGTCAAGGAGAAGCAACATCGAACGCCGCCAACTCTCCAAGTCACAGACGCCACGCCCAATATGGTGGTTCTGAGACAACATCCCCCCGAGTCCCTACTTTCCCTGGAGCATCCCCTGACAAAGCGTCGTTCTTTCCCAACGTTGTGGCTGCTCGTGATGCTCCGCCCGCTCCATCACCGATCAAACGGAGTGCTACTCCCGGAAGCTCCCATGTTCGCCCCAGGCCCTCTTCCGTGATTGGCGGGCCCCGTCCGCCATCATCCAGCGGTAGAGCCACCCCGGGCAGTGCATCTGCCGAAGATCGGGGTCGACAGCTCATGCCCCCACCCCCATCGCCTCGTCGCAGACGCACTGGGACTGAACCATCTCCTCGATCAGCGCCAACCTCATCACAACAAGGAGGATCGGCGGAGCAAGCTATTGCTAGTGCTAACGCTCAAGTCGTTCATGCTCGTTTCGGCTTTGGTCGTCCAGATCGAGCTGAAGCCTTCAACACGATCGCAAACGCGCATACCCGGTCGAATAGCCGCCACAGCGCCGAGTCCAGTACGCGAGATAGGGACATCGGCCCACCACGCATTTCGTTTCCTTCCGTCATTCCACAGGGCCTGGGTTTGTCTTTCCCGGGGACCGCGTCCTCCTCCCAAAGTTCAACTCCAACATCTCCTCGCTCAAGAGTGGGGACCCTACCTTTGGAGCCCCAGGCCCTCAATCCGCCCACTGTCAATGATCCTGCCCTTCAGCGATTCCTCAACGACGTAGCGGTCACGCTGAACAAGTTGCCATCTCCAACTAAATCGACTCCCTCAACGCCGGGCTTCCAATCACCAACCGCTCGGATGTTCCCCGCTGGTGGGATTTTGGATACCACGCCTTCTACGTACTCTTCTTCTCGCGAATCGTCCACTACCGATGGAGAGTCTGATGGATTTAACACGGCGACCCCGGTCAGGCGACCGCAGGCTGCTGCCCTTGGCCGTCGCATGTCCAACAAGGAAAATGAGCTCGGTAGTTCTGATACCAAATCGGTGGACGGCTACGTGCTCGTTAAGGAACAGGACGCCCCAGAAATGAGAGGCCCGGGCAAAAAACATCGACGTATTAAACATTTCTTTCATTACATGGATATCGAGGCTGAATTTCCCTATCTGTAGCGGCTCCTCTTGAGCTCTCCGATACCAACCGGATTTTGGCTGGTCATCAAATGTCTCCCGCCCCCTCTCCTCTCCTAGTACCGTACTCGGATTACTCAAGAGGTACTGGATGGTTCTCCAGTCTCTTCAGCCTCAAGCCAGCTTCTTACTCTCTTTTCTCCGCCCTAAATGTTGCTTCCACTCGTATGGAATGTTCCCGTGTTCTGGAATCTTTCGGCGTGAGCGTGGGCCTAGAGGAAGGTGCGGATGGCTTCATAGTCTTGAAATGCCATGCGGAGAAGATCTACGGTGCGCTCTCTTTGTGCATATCCTTCATATCCTGATTGCACCCTTAGATATACACGGGAGCTTTCATGGCAAGTCAGTCCGCTTTCGAGTTCAATTTCAAGCTGGATCTACCGGTGGGAAGAATAGCTTTTCTGGCCCCGGGACTCCAAATCTTTCCGTTGGGTCATACACCCCAATGCCGTCGCCGATGCTCAGCCCGCTTATCGCTGGGACGCCATCGGGATGTACGATGACATTGGTACAAGAGCGCGGAGCACGTTCGACCCTGGAAGTTGTCTCTCAGTCGCTCCAACAGAAGTGGAAGTGAGTCTTGGGAAGTCGTATTGTGATCATCGATCTTATTCCTGGCATAGTGCTACTTCACCAAATGTCCACGGATCTCCGGGAGTCTTTAGCAGTAGCGAGATTACGTTCTGATTGTCCTTCCGCCTAACTAATCCACAAACTTTCGTTTCCCCTGATGACGCCCTGTACCACACATTTCACTAATACATTCGCGCTTCTGTCTCAATCGCTCCAGAGTCCACCGTGCATTGATGCGGATATTCCAAAGGAAGTTCTGATCTAGGGTGCTTCACGGTTGATAAACTACAAGATAGGCGGGGCGAATGGCATCGTCGTTATAAAGGACATCTTCTGGGT
>FSVU01000433.1_pt1 | contig 13890 bp, 18 predicted proteins | sample 1637581 | NCBI WGS metagenome assembly FSVU01 (sample SAMEA3914814, study PRJEB12502) | metagenome | biome: forest; material: soil | place: USA | collected 2011-09-16 | depth 0.1 m | reverse complement strand
GTACTTTCCAGCTTGGTCTTTGCTCTTTCCGTTGTCGCCGTTCCAGCTGCAGAGACCGATGCCTCGGCCACCTCGGCCACCCAGAGCAGTTCGTCAACAGCTGCTCTGATCGCTGCTGCACCCGGTATGGTCGGCACCTACAATGTAACAGACGCTATCGTCAAGTCTGTGAACCGTACGTATCCTATCGCCTTGGTCATCTCCGGTTGTTTGACCTGAGCTTCTCAGAGGGTATCAACTTCTCGTCCTTGAACGTGTCCTTGGACGCCATGAAATATATCAAGCAACTCGTTCAAAACTCTACTGTGAAGGCGACCCGCCGGAATACGAACCCCGGGAATGGCATCGATGTTCACTGTCAGTCGTCCTTCTCTCGCTCCGCTTCCAATCCCTCTAACGACCATTCTAGCGCATCTTGTATTTCCATGGTACCGTCAATTAGTGCCTACAACGGGCGGAGAGCCAACGCCGGACTGGGATACGGCCAGCCACTTGGCTTTCGCGGCGTCAGAAGGTCAACTCAGTCGCCCAAGCTTGCATAGGAAACTGAAGGAGGTTTTACAGGCGTAGCGCATACTGTCTTGGCAAACAGCGCCCCTCAAGCCAACGTCTTCCTTGGCGACCAAACGAAGACGATTGCGATGGCGCGCTTGATCAACATCTGCACTGCTGTCGTACGTGGGCATTACTATCGAGAAGCTTTCACGACGCTTATGTTTCTCATAGATCGCTAAGCTGGATCCCACTCACTTCGACTTCTTTGGCGTTGTGCCCTTACCTTACGCTTCGGCTGCCGCCACAGAAGCTGCATTTGTATGTCTTACTATAGTCCCTCGCACTCATGCTGACGCGCCATGAGTAGGCTCTTGATTACCTTGGTGCTGTTGGAATCACCACGACTACCAATCACGAGGGTTTATACCTGGGCAATCCCCAAATTACCCCCTTCTTCAAATACATGAACACTCGTGGTCCCAATCAGATCGTCTATATCCACCCGACCGCTCCCTATCACAAGATCGGTAATACCTTCGTCGAGTACAACCCTACACTTTACATGACTGGTCTCGTGGAGTTCTATTTCGAGACGGCTAGGTGCCTCATGGACCTCACCTATACCCAAACCTTAATGAACTTCACAAACATTAACGTATGTCCATCGCTTTGTTATGTCAGGACTTGTTTACTATTGTTCTTATCGTATAGTACATCTCTGCTCATGTCGGAGGCTCTTTCCCTTCCATTCTTGATCGCATGATCAAGAGCGTCCCCCAGTTAGAAGCAGCTGCGAAGGCAATCTACAGCTCAAGGTAAAGTTCAAAGAACTCGACGAGGAATTCGCTGACTCACGAGCCATTGTAGGATCTGGTGGGACAGCGCTGGACCCACATACCCCAACCAAGTCCGTGGCCTCCTCGGATACGGCATCCCGACCTCCCAGCTTGTCTTTGGAACGGATTACCCTTATGCGCCACCTCCGAGCTATGCCGGATCTCTGGCCGGCCTCATCAACGACCCCGACTTCTCGCAGGCTACTCTCAACCAGATTATGAACAACAACACTGCCAATTTGTTCAAGGGAAAGCTGCACCCTTTCTGATTGTCTGATGAACTCTATTTCCGCGTTCGCTCCCCTTACTACTATCTACGAACTCTTCTACTTGTAATCACTTCGCGTAGTGTCGTTATGTTACGGTTTGATCGGTTTTGTTTTGCGCCTCGGCGCCAACGCTCGCAACCATCTCCACCTCCGGTACAGGGTATCCTCTCGGTCACTATGCCAAAGCGTCGCACGAAGGATATGGAAGGGTCTTCTGCTGAAGATGATTCAGATGGCGAGCCAGTATGCCCAGTCGGCTTTTCGGTCGGGTCGGTCACTGAAAACTTTGCCTCGAAGGATCTTATAAACGTTGACTTTGACTTCTTCGATCCGCGGCCCATCGATTATATCGCTTTGAAGAGACTTTTGAACCAGTTGTTCCAGGGCGATGCGGAGACATTTCATATGAATGATTTGGCAGATTTGATTCTCTCTCAGCCATTGCTTGGGAGCACGGTCAAGACAGATGGCATTGACAGCGATCCATTCGCATTCCTCACGGTCCTAAACATGAACGTCCATCGAGTGGGTTCTATGATATACTATTGGACTTGGTGATGCTATCCATGGCATAGGAGCATCCATCTATAAAGGCGCTAGCCGCATACCTACTTGCGAAAGCAGCCTCGGATCCAAGCGCTCAAGCTGCACTACAGAGTATGATTGGTCCCGAAGGCCTTGCTTCAACTCGCCATGTCGGACTTCTACTTGGGGAACGTCTTATTAACATGCCTGTACAAGTTATACCCCCGATGTATCGCATGCTTCTCGATGAGATACAATGGGCGAACGAAGAGGTTCGTCATGCATTATCTTTAAGTGCACATATCTTCACTTAGTTCTCCTAAAGAAAGAGCCATACACCTTTGAAACCTACATAGTACTGTCTCGACTCTACCGTCTCACCTCGTCCGATGTAGCATCGATGATGGAGGAAGTCGAAAATGCGCCGTCTCCGAACAAGAAAAAGAAGAGGTCTAAGAAATCCTCGGCCCAGTCGGCGGAAGAGCAGTTTGAAGCAGGAACATTCTCGTTTCACGGGGAGGATGATCAGGTCCAGAAGGTCGAGTGAATGATATTTAAACGCAGAATCCGAACTGACGGCCTGTCTCTAGGTGGCCACGCACACAATCAATTATGAATTCTCTCGAAAAAAGGAGAGGGAGGGATCAGATTCCTTGGGACTAGACGTCGCTGGTCGGATGATGATAATTCCTGCGGCTAGTTTGCCCCAACTGGTGAAGCTCCTCCAAGACGAATATCCTTTACCAGGTAGTTAAGTCTTCGAATCGTCGCTTAAGTATTGGCTTGCGTGTTGTCGAACGCATACGTTCCCCGTCCTGAGAGTAAGGAGTCCAGCCTCCTCACGGGCCAATACTTGCCAATACTGCTGAGGTTTGAGGTTCGACCATAAGTTTCAGGATGCCCGAGAGTTCCTCGTGCAGTTTTTCTGCGGAAAGTGTCAGAATTGAGCAGTAGGTAGCACCAGGGGGAATCTCACTAGCTCGGGCAAGCGCTGCTCTGTATTCGTCGTTGGCGGTCTTCATCTCGCCATCCAAATAACTGAGCCGCTCTGCCTGACGCACAAATGGTTGAAATTGCTACATTTGTATGCGACGTTTCACTCACCTGTCGCTCAGATGTCTCTGCGGCTGGAAGCGAGTCAATGAGGGTCTCAATCTCCATTGCCTTGGAGATGAGATCCGCAAGGAGTTCCTTCTGACTTTCTAGGGAAATTCTCGTCAGGTTTAACTTCATGGAAGCATCCGTCCTCGAAAGAACCTTGAAAGACTTCGGGGGGATCTGCTTTATCTCTCGACTTCCAGAGAGGTATTTGGGGGGATATTTGAGCTAGGCTGCTCTTCGAAGTCAGGTAGGTGAGCACAGCCGCCATTCTAAGGAATAGCTGCAGATATTTTCGCGTGAGATTGGAATGACCCTGGTCTTCCATGCTTACCTGTTCGAGGGCGTCCTGAAGTTGTGTGATGCGGTCCATCTCGGATAGTTCGTCACTCAGCATATCGCAGTCATGAAGTAGCCCCCGGTTTCTTTCTCCGCGGCCAGCAAACACCACTGGACGATGTTTAATCTGCCGGCGGTTGGGAGGGGAAGTGGTCGGTCCGGAGTGTCTGCTTTCCGAGGATACAACAAGGGCAAACAGGACGCCTCGCGCGTTTTCTTCTGAACCGCAAACCACCAACCCACCCACCCAGTCCCCCCACTTCCTTACCCAAAAAGCTTGCATTTCTGTACCTTTGACGTGTCGAGAGACGTCTGGTGCAGTTTTAGAGCAAGTTCATTAGACGACTTGACCGTCTTTCGCGACGCGTTGCCACCACGTTCCCAGTCCCCCCCTTCAGATAGCATCCCCGGAGAGGGTTGAAGCGACTTTTGGGCTGGTTTCGGGCCATACAGGTCGATCTATTGGTTCGCCATGACGACTTTCGCGTACTCCAAGGCGCCTTTGCGCTCAATAAAAGAGGTCCAGTTCGGCATCCTGTCACCAGAGGAGATCGTGCGTTTCTCTTACTATTCGCTTGCGATTGGCTTCGGATCACTGATCGACGGTTTTGACCGCTTCCAGAAAGCCTATTCCGTGGCTAAGATTGAGTTTCCTGAGGTGATGGACGAATCCGGTCTCCGCCAAAAAATGGGCGGTTTGATGGACCCTCGAATGGGCACAATCGACCGGAATTTCAAATGTCAGACATGTGGAGAGTCCATGAGCGAGTGCCCTGGCCATTTTGGTCACATCGAACTGGCTCGTCCAGTATTCCATGGAGGTAAGGGGAGGTCACCCCGAGTGGTTGATTCTCCGTGCCCGACAACCGGCATCATCAGAATGCTGACGCCGTCGTTACCAGGCTTCTTGGTCAAAGTCAAGAAGATTCTCGAATGTATTTGCGTTAATTGTGGTAGACTCAAGGCAGATCTTGTGAGTTGAGGATCTCTCTTTCGCTCTCTTCGTACCCCGCGATGCGATGCTTTTCTGGGGGCTCTCCACATCCTATGGATGGCGGAACCCCAAACCCTCACAAGAGGTTTCGACTAGGCGTCGATCCCATCCCGCCGGCGCGGTTGGGGATGTTCAGGAGATGGGCAGAGGCGTATTTTTCGATCGCTTGATCACTCCTCTGCCTTGATCCTTTCCCGCTACACACAACCCGCCGGCGAGTTGGCCTCTTGGCGAGCGGTGAAAATATGGGGGAAGAAGACGAGTTGACTGGCATGCTCCGTTCTCAGACGTGAGCATGCCCGCCTCGGAAAGTGACTTGTGTCAATTTGTTCACTTTCCGGTGGTGCGTCCGAGGTCTCGTACGCCGTTCCGCGAATCGAGCCTTAGCCTGTCACTCTAGTCACGACCTCTTTTCTTATGCTCTCTTGAGCTGTTTTCGTACCCCATCTTAGACCATCGAAGCCAGGGCGCTGACGATCCATTTCGCATATGCCCGATCCTCATGTCGCGTCCGTCTGACCTGTGACTGCCTCTCGTCGTTAGAACGACCCTGATTTCAAAGCAAAAGTTCAGTACGCCGATCCCAAGAAGCGGATGGCACGTGTGTGGGAGCATTGCAAGTCGAAGATGACCTGTGAAGCCGACGAACCTAAGGAAGAAGACAACGATCCAATGGCTGAACCTACTCGCAGTCACGGAGGGTGTGGCCATATCCAGCCACAAATTCGCAAGGAGGGCCTGAAGTTGTTCCTGGTGTACAAACGACGAAAGGACGATGATGAGATGGTAAGAGATGATACGACCGAGCTCTCGGCTGTAGCTCAAATGCAACATGGTTCTTCGATAGGATGTGAAGACCCAGCAGCCAGACAAGCGCCTCTTCACAGCGTCGGATGCCCACGCCGTCCTCAAGAAAATCTCCACCTCCGATCTCGACATTCTTGGACTCTCGGAGTCATACGCCCGTCCCGACTGGATGATTCTGACCGTCCTCCCCGTTCCACCCCCACCAGTGCGCCCAAGTATTGCAGTTGACGGCGGTGCCATGCGCAGCGAAGACGATCTTACCTACAAACTGGGCGACATTTTGAAAGCGAGTGCGAACGTCAAACGGTGCGAACAAGATGGGTCGCCGGCGCACGTCACCACCGAGTACGAACAATTGCTGCAGGTTGGTGCAATTGTCGCGCGAGCAATCGAGTAGCGTTTACGCGGTCTATTCAGTACCACGTCGCCACCTATATGGATAACGACATCGCTGGTATCCCGCAGGCATTGCAGAAGTCCGGCCGACCTGTGAAGGCCATCCGAGCTCGGTTAAAGGGTAAAGAAGGTCGCCTTCGTGGCAATCTTATGGGCAAGCGTGTAGACTTTTCTGCGCGTACGGTTATTACTGGAGACCCAAATATCGAGCTTGACCAGGTCGGCGTTCCCCGGAGTATCGCGATGACTCTGACCTACCCCGAACGAGGTGAGGACTATTAGACATACTTGGAACCTTTGACCAATCCCTCACATAGTGACTCGCTATAATATCGACTACCTACAGAACCTCGTTCGAAATGGTCCCAGGGAGTACCCTGGCGCTCGTTTCGTCATTCGGGACACTGGAGAACGGATCGATCTCCGATATAACAAGCGTCAGGATGCATTCTTGCAGTACGGTTGGATCGTTGAGCGGCATCTCAAGGACGGCGAGTGAGTATATAACATCTGTTACGTTCAGGCGATACTTTGTCTGACGCTTGGAACCTCAACCTCCGTAGCTTTGTGCTCTTTAATCGGCAGCCTAGTCTTCACAAGATGAGCATGATGTGCCATCGTGTCAAGTTGATGCCATATTCTAGTGCGTACGTTCGTGTCCGAACTCGGTTGTGACTCACATTCATTCGCAGCTTTTCGTCTGAACCTTTCCGTGTAAGGATATCGTGACTGAGCCTGTTCCTGAGACTTACATTTGACTCAAGTACATCCCCTTACAACGCCGATTTCGATGGTGACGAGATGAACTTGCAGTGAGTAAGCTGCTCGTGTGGATGTTGCCCGAGGCTTATCTCCTGTCAGCGTTCCGCAGAGCGAAGAAACGAGAGCAGAACTCTCTCAAGTCGCTTGGGTTCCCCGGCAGGCACGCCCCACCTCCTCGTTGCCGCTTTGTCACTAACGTTTCACGCAGATCGTTTCCCCGCAAGCGAACAAGCCGGTGATGGGTATTGTTCAAGACACCCTTTGTGGCATCCGCAAGTTCACACTCAAAGATACTTTCCTCGACTGGCAGCAAGTCCAGAATATCCTGCTCTGGGTCCCAGAGTGGGATGGCGTCGTTCCAACCCCCACAATCCTTCGTCCGAAACCACTTTGGACGGGCAAGCAGATTCTTAGCATGACGATCCCGCGAGGGATCAACATCAGTCGTGCAAGCGAGTCGAAGAAGTCTAACCCCGTCGAGGACGATGGCATGCTTATCGAGAACGGAGATATCCTGTATGGGGTTGTCGACAAGAAGACTGTCGGTGCAGTCCAAGGCGGTCTGGTCCACGTTACGTTCCGCGAGAAGGGTCCAGAGGCGTGCCGCGATCTCTTCACTGGCTTGCAGAAAGTCGTCAACTACTGGTTGTTCCACAACGGTTTCAGCATCGGAATCGGCGACACTATTGCTGACAAGGCGACCATGGCGCACATCACAGATCGTATCGCGACGGCGAAGGAGAGAGTCCGTACTTTCATCCATGAAGCCCAGATGGATATGCTCAAGTCCAAACCTGGGATGTCCATTCGAGAGTCTTTCGAAGCATCGGTCAACCAGGAGCTGAACAAGTGTCGCGACGATACGGGCCGCCACGCCGAGAAAAGTCTCAAAGATGATAATAACGTCAAGCAGATGGTTATTGCTGGTTCCAAGGGTTCCTTCATCAACATTTCCCAGATGTCCGCTTGCGTAGGGCAGCAGAGCGTTGAAGGGCAACGCATCCCTTTCGGGTTTCGCCACCGTAGCCTTCCTCACTTCACTAAAGACGATTTCAGCCCGGAAGCTAGGGGCTTCGTCGAGAATTCATATCTCCGGGGTCTTACTCCTCAAGAATTCTTCTTCCATGCCATGGCTGGCCGCGAGGGTCTTATCGATACTGCCGTCAAGACTGCGGAGACTGGTTACATCCAGAGACGACTCGTCAAAGCACTTGAGGATGTTACTGTCTGCTATGACGGCACTGTCCGAAATTCCCTTGGCGACATCGTTCAATTCGTGTATGGCGAAGACGGCATGGACGGAGCATTCATAGAGCGTCAAAGAGTCGACTCTTACTTCGGATCCAATAACGCTTTCCGTGCCAAATACAAGGTCGACGTCCTGACCGGAAGTGGATTCAAACGCGGCACCCTCCAAGCTGGACTAGCGTCTCGCTCAATCATGTTACAGAACGAACTTGATAAGGAGTACACGAAGCTATCCGAGGACCGGGACCTCCTCCGTACCTTCATCTTCGCCTATGGCGATGGAAATCAAGCACAGTACCTTCCAGTGAACCTACGGCGTGTTATCCAGAATTCCCAACAGATGTTTCAAATCGATCGACGCAAGCCGAGCGACCTCGATCCCCTCGAGATTATCAACGCGGTTCGGGAACTATGTACCCGCATCCGAATTGTCCGAGGAGAAGATCCCCTATCATTGGAAGCTCAAGACAATGCGACGCTTCTATTCCAGATCCACTTGCGTTCCACCTTTGCCTCTAAAGTCGTCCTAGAGGAGTACCATCTCAACAAAAAGGCGTTCGAATGGGTGCTTGGAGAGGTTGAAACCAAGTTCAATCAAGCGGTCGTGAACCCAGGAGAAATGTGCGGGACGTTAGCAGCTCAATCGATTGGAGAACCTGCTACGCAGATGACGCTCAACACTTTCCACTACGCTGGTGTCTCTAGCAAGAACGTCACTCTCGGAGTTCCCCGCTTGAAAGAAATCATCAACGTTGCAACTAACATGAAGACCCCCTCGCTGACTGTCCACTTGACGCCCGAGAATGCCTATGATCAAAACCTCGCGAAGGCAATCCAGACAGAACTCGCTTATACTACGCTTCGGACGATCACCGCATCAACGGAGATCATCTTTGATCCTGATCCGTCGGCCACCGTCATTGAAGAGGATAAAGACTTCGTCGAAGCATTTTTCGCTATTCCCGACGAGGACGTGGAAGCCAATCTCCACCGTCAGTCGCCATGGTTGCTCCGATTGGAACTGGATCGTGCCAAGATGTTGGATAAGAAGCTTGAGATGAGTTATGTAGCAAGCCGAATCGTTGAAGCTTTCTCGTCGGATCTCTTTGTGATATGGAGTGAAGACAACTCAGAAAAACTCATCATCCGGTGTCGTACAATTCAATCGGACGACAAGGACGACTTTGACGCCGCAGAAGAAGACATTTTCCTTCGTCAAGTTGAGAACAACATGTTGAACTCCGTCAGCTTGAGAGGAGTAGAAGGCATCCGAAGAGTGTTCATGATCCACCAAGACGTCGTCAAGATCACTGAGGCCGGTTTGCACACTACCAAAGCCGATGACATTCAAGAGTGGGTCCTAGAGACCGACGGGATCAATCTCAAGAAAGTTCTCTGCGTCGACGGGGTTGACTTTACTCGAACAACGTCGAACAGTTGCCCCGAAATCTTCAGCGTTCTCGGAATCGAAGCCGCCAGAGCGGCATTGCTGAAGGAGCTTCGAAGTGTTATCGAGTTCGATGGATCCTACGTCAACTATCGGCATCTGGCACTTTTATGCGATCTAATGACCAACAGAGGACAGTTAATGGCCATTACTCGTCATGGTATTAATCGTGCAGACACGGGGGCACTCATGCGTTGTTCGTTCGAGGAGACAGTGGAGATTCTGATGGAGGCCGCCGCCGTTGGAGAGAAAGATGACTGTTATGGCGTGGCGGAGAATATCCTGTTCGGTCAGATGGCACCGATGGGCACCGGAGCGTTTGATGTCACTCTCGACGGGGTCATGCTGAAAGACGTGGTCATCGACTCCAACATCAACTCGATGATTGCGATGGACGAAAGTGGAATGACGCCGGCTCCTGCAATGACACCCTATGACTCCGGGGCGTCACCCATGCGCATCGACTTCAAGGCCGTCGATGCAGCCGTCTTTTCTCCCTTGGCGAATCGCGGCGCGGACGAATCAGGGGGATTCAACCTGCTTGCTGGGTTTGGCCAGAGCCCCATGGGTGCTGGAAGCGGCGGTGCATCGCCGGGAGGGGGCGTGTACAGTCCAAGCTCACCAGGGCATTACTCTCCGACGTCCCCCTTTAGCGCCATATCTCCTTATCCTGCTCGGTCGCCTCATGCCACATCCCCCATGTCATCCACCTCGCCGTACTGGGATCGTAGCCGCGTTGGCCTTACGTCACCGAGCTACTCTCCTAGTTCCCCAATCATGAACCTAGCGTCCCCTGCATTCTCCCCAGCCTCACCTAACTTCTCACCTGCGTCGCCTAGTTTCTCCCCTGCGTCTCCTGGGTACAGCCCCGCCTCTCCCCATTACTCTCCAGTGAGCCCCGCTTTCAGTCCTGCATCTCCCAATTGTAAGTCGCCAGCGCCCCGAGTTAATAACCTACTGAATAGTTCCGTTATTTCCCCAGACTCTCCCAGTGCGTCTCTCTCGTGATACTGGTTGCTATATACTAATCTTTCCTGCTCTATCTTCCCTTCACTTCATAGGCTGTGAGTCTTACACATTTCTCGAGCGATTTCGTTGCTGATGTCGTTCCCATCCAGCCCCTGCCTTCCAACGATCCCCTGCATCGCCTAAGTATTCGCCGGTGTCACCTCGCGGTATGACCTCACCGCAATCGCCCCGATACTGTAAGTACTCAGCATTTTGTCTTTCACTTGCGAACGTGCTAAACCTGCATCGGTATTAGCGCCGGCATCCCCTCATTACTCTCCTGCATCTCCAGCGTACTCTCCGGCATCTCCGGCATACAGCCCAGCCTCCCCCGCTTGGGCTCCTGGCGATCCACCTCCACCCGCAACTACGCAGACAGGCCAGTCTAACAATAATCCTTGGAACTACTCCGCGAGCCCGTCGTGGCAATGACATCGTGGGTTCGCTTGATGAACGCTTCATTGCGATTTGTCTTCCCAATGTAACAGCTGTCCCTATGCCTGTTACTACCCTAGCTCTTTCTCCTATACATTCGAGTTGCCTCCCTTGAACGATTGTGCCTGACCCGGCTCACCGGATTTGGTGCCCGATTAGATAACTTTTTTGGGTCACACTGACTCCCAGATTGAAACGACTAGCTCCTTTAATCTTCTCAACCATCATTCATCAGTATGAGTATTGACGTAAGAGATCAATGACATCCGATTGACTGTATCCCTTACCCTCCTCCCCGTATCAGGTCTCCAAGTTGCGAATCTTTCGGACGAAGACACCGAAGCCGATGCCTGCGCCCGATTCTTTGGTCTTTGGCCAGGTTCGAACTCCACCCATATCGCTTGTGCTGATCTCATGGGCTTAACAGTCTGGATCGACGGACCATATGCTCGTGCTCGATTTTGATCCCGAGGCGGGCTGGTCTGATCCTGTCATCACGCCTTACGCTCCCTTCTCCATGGATCCATCGTCTTCAGTGTTCCACTATGCGACAGCTGTCTTTGAAGGGATGAAAGCCTATCGAGGCACTGACGGCAAGCCATATCTATTTCGCCCTGAAATGAATATGGAAAGGATGGCGAAGAGTGCGGAGAGGATTGCATTGCCGGTGCGTGGCTGGTTGCTGTGGTACGCTTCGCGCTAACGCTCCCTGATAGCCCTTCGACCAACAAGCTGTCTTGACGCTTATCAAGCGTCTGGTTATTGTAGATGAAAGATGGATACCCAACCTCACAGGATACAGTATGTACATCCGCCCAACCTACATCGGAACACGCCCTGGTAAGTTACTTGAGCGACGTATTTTCTTCAGTTCTCTGAATTTCCCCCATTTTAGCGATTGGTGTCACTGCCTCTACACACGGGAAGTTGTTCGTCATCATGTCTCCTACTGGCCCCTACTTTCCGCACGGATTCAAGCCTATATCTCTGATGGCCAGATACGATGCGGTCCGAGCCTGGCCAGGCGGCACCGGCGAGTATAAGCTTGCGCTCAACTATGCTCCATGCTTCAAAACACAAATGGAGGCAACTGCCAAAGGTTACCATCAAATACTTTGGCTGCTAGGAAATGAGAGGTCTGTTAATTTCTTTGAATGTGACAGCTTTTCAGACTCTCGTTCACAGGAGAGTGACAGAAGTTGGCCAAATGAACTTTTTCGTATTACTCAAACGAAACGACGGAGGTGCGTTGCCTGTTTACCGGACGTCTATGCCCTGATCTATTGACAGATCTCGACCTCATTACTCCCGCTCTTGACGGTACTATTTTGCCTGGGATCACACGAGACTGCATTCTCAAACTCGCTGCTGCTCATTCCCCAAACAACAGCTCGTCAGACGCGCTCTCTCCGACGATACCGAAACTACATGTTCAGGAGAGAATATTCACCATCGACGACTTATGTCTTTGGCTGAAGGCTGGAGTTCTCCTTGAGACGTTTGGGACTGGTACGGCCTCGATCCTGTGCCCAGTGTCAAAGATTGGATATGATGGAAGGGATCTGGATTTACCCACCTACGATGGGGGTGTGGGCCCGGTGAGTATGGCCCTTTGGGAAAGGATGGTCGAGATTCAGGAGGGAAAGAGGAATAGCCAATGGCTTGTACCATGTGAATAGGTCGCAAGATATACGCGCAATACCATTCTAGTACACGTTGATATTTTTCTGTCCCGTGACCATTACGCACGCTAGGTTCTCTTCGTCTCGCTGAACAGGTTTCGCGGCGTGGTTCCTGAAATCATCGGTTGACATGATCCAGACAGAACCAAAAACATTATAACATCACTTCACAAACCTTACATAATGCATATTACCGCGGAAATTTAGACCGAGGACACTGATCTTCGTTCCGTTGACCAAACGTCTTCGTGAAATCGTTTATAAGGTTCCTGGTCGACTAGTGTGTTTGGATTATAGGATAGCCTCATTAAATGAGGTTTCAATAAGTTCCTGTGACCCCGCCGTCGAATATTGGTTTGAATGAGGACGAAAGCCCTTTTCCCTTGAACGGCGCTTTGTTTGTGCTTCGAACCGGTCACGTGTCGTCCCTAAATCCAGTCTCAACCCAAACTACGACCGCAAACGTGACGAAGGCCTTTAAAATACGATGGCCCACCAACCTATAAAGCTCGAGGACTTATTCAAGGATGCGGCTGGTCGAACTCCTATCATTGACACGAATTACACGGAATGTGCAACCGCCCAGAGCGTGTTTATGGCAGCCCTACAGGTACAGAAGACAATTTCGTTCTCTTTCACTCTTCTAAAGATGAGCCTAGGGTTGGATAGGGCACCACAGAGGAGAAATAAAGGACTTGAAGGACAAACACTTGAAGAAGACGGCGGATTATGAAGAGAAAACGAAGGAATACGAACGAGAGATCCAGGAGTACGCCGCGCGAGAGGTCAAAATGATTGAACGTATGTTCAACCGCGTATCTTGTTGGAGTCTCGTTGACACGACGAAGAGGTTCGAGGCGAGAGGGACGCTGTCCAAGAGATGGATAATATGGTCCAGTCGTTGGAGAGGCAGCACGCCAGTCTAAAGGAGGATCTTGCTCGACGCGAAGATGAGATCGAGGACATGAAGAAAAAGATTGTCCTTCGTAGAGGAGGTGCGTGCTCGTTTCGGGTGAGACTTAACCCGGTCTGAACCCGGCTTCATAGTTCTCTCAAGGGATAAGGAAGTTCTAGACGAATATGCGCGTCGGACAGCAAGAGAAGCCAAAGCTCTACAGGACGCACTTGGATGGACGATCGAAGGTATCCAACGTACGTCCGATCCATTCACCCCGCTATTATTCACGGGACTAACCGACACCTGGTATTCGTCCACGCCAGAGAACGTGCTACTGTTTCGATTTACACACATCGACCCTAATGATCCGGAGCGAGAGTTCAACATCGTCCTGGACGTGACCACGTCCACTTATCGAGGTTGGTTTTTCCCCTTGAACCGGTTCCTATCCCCGCGATCGGCTGCACTATTCCCTTTTCTTGCCTGTCTTCGGTGTCGGCGATGCGGCCCCGGCGCGGTGGGAGGATTGTCGGTGGAAGGAGTGAATTCCCCCTATTGGCTGGTTCGCTGACGCCTGGCTTTTTAGTGACCTCGTCGACGCCGCTGTTGGGTACTCTACCTACGTTACTGGAGGAATTGAATCAGACACGG
>FSVU01000715.1_pt1 | contig 14068 bp, 21 predicted proteins | sample 1637581 | NCBI WGS metagenome assembly FSVU01 (sample SAMEA3914814, study PRJEB12502) | metagenome | biome: forest; material: soil | place: USA | collected 2011-09-16 | depth 0.1 m | reverse complement strand
TCCTTCTGCTGAGACGCTAATCATCTGACGATAGTGACGTTGGCTGCAAGACCGTTGCCAACATGATAAAAGGAAAGACCCCTGAGGAGATCCGCAAGCTTTTCAATATTGTCAACGACTTCACACCTGAGGAGGAGGTATGTCTATATCTTATTTTTGAGGTGTCGCGCGATCTCACTTTCATCACAGGCGCAAATCAGGAAGGAGAACGAGTGGGCCGAGGATCGCTAAATGCTTGATCTTCGTCATTTCTTGGCACGTTATCCCGTTATACTGTTTCTTGTTCTCTCGTTACATGTAGATAAAACCACCCACAGTTTGAGAAGCCTGACTCCTTCGAGCGGTGCCATTGAATCAGATGTCGCTTCTGCGCGCTATGTCCGGTTGTCCGCCGTGTTCTCATGCTACCAACCCTACCTGGAGAGGTAATCGGCAATTGGGATGAACTTCGATACCTACGCGATTGTGTGAGAATTCTCCTTGGCCTCGAGACTACAAGGTAAGCGGAATTCTTTGAATGGGTTATTGGATCTCAGCCGGGGGAAATGTAGGTTTCCTGGTGCTCAACCTGTCAGTTTCCGGTCTGCTGATCTTCAAAGACTGAAGAACGAAGAGTACGCCTTCAATCACCACGTAGTGTTGGATAATAATTGGATACTGGATTATCAGCTACTGGGTGTGCGAAAAATCTGACGGAATCCGCATCCTTGTCTATATCAAACTCGTTCCAGAGACCAACGAGCAGGAAGTGTATCTAGTATGTAACCTTATCACCACAGTGAAATTGCTTTCATATCAATTGCATTAGATTGATCGCAAGAACGACTATCGACGAATTCATGGGTTGTACTTCCCCCATTACGAAGATCCTCGAATGGGGCTTCGGGATACCATCCTGGATGGGGAACTCGTGGTAGACAAAGAACCTTCAGGAAAGGTACGCACAAACTAAGTCACTAGGCTACCAATCAATAGTCCGGCTCGCAGGAGATGTTACGTTTGCTTGCCTTCGATTGTATTGCGGTAGACGGCACACGCATCATGGACAAATCGCTTACTTCGCGGTATGCTGTAAGTCCACCGGTGGCATTAGATGGCATGAACCGAGGAGTACCTCGTAGAAACTTCAAAAGTGGGTGGCTGAGCCCTTTCAGAGGATGTTGAAAGAGATCCCGTCTATGGCCGATAACCTCCCGTTTGAGTGAGTGGTGGATGGCAAGGAGATCACCTCCCTCTAAATGCCTCAATTAGTGTGAAGGTCAAGCGAATGGAGCGGTCGTACAGCATTGAATTCGTGCTGCATGACATCGTTCCCCATCTTCTCCACCTTCATGACGGTTTGATCTATACAAATGCATCCTCTGGGTATGTATGTGGAACTGATACAAAGATGTAAGCCGCATTGTATGATGCTTGTATGCAATTCAACTGACGGGACGTATAGCTTGAAATGGAAACCACCATCAGAAAACAGCGTTGATTTCAGACTCGAGCTGCGATTCCCTCCGTCAAAGGCCAATCCTGAGACCCTGGATTACTATGCCAAGCCGGTTTTTGTACTCCTCGTTTGGACTGGAGGCAATAAATACGACTACTTTGACACAATGAGGGTCACCGATGAAGAATGGGAGACGTAAGTCCTTACTTTGGATCGAGGTCTCCCTTAGATCCTTACCATGCCTGAAGGATGAAGGAGAGTGGCACTCAATTTGATGATCGTGTTGTCGAAGTTGCTTGGGACTTCTCGGCCAGAAATTGGAAGATTATCCGGATCCGGGACGACAAGCTGCACGGAAATCACAAGGACGTGGTAACGAGCGTCATTGAAAGTATCATTGACGGTGTCGAAGTCGATGCGGTGAGTATTATTTCCCCTCATGGAGCCAATGTATCTGATGTACACCCAAATAGTTAGTCAAAGATGCGCCTGAGGTGCGGGCGGCCTGGAAGTACAGAGAGTTGCATGGGGTCACTCTTCAGCCATCGACATCCACAAACATTCCTCCGCCCACACCTCACACCAATTCACTACAATCCGCTCTTTCTGCCTTAAAATATGTCCCCATGCCGCCAAACGAGTACGGCAAGGTCAGTGGTCCTTTAATTGTTGCGGGTATGATGAGGTAATCCGTATGAGATCACGTGGGTGGAGCACTGCGTCTGTTTACATGCTGAGATGCGGTCTTGGAGCGTGTCTGGGCTAGATATGACAGCTTGTACGATCAGCTTAGCCTGGAGTAGATCTTGACTGCAATTCATGAGCTGGCGACATTGATTGAGACATCGAGTACGACGGCGCCACGATTTAATTCGCGGGTGAGATTGCGGCTGGCATTACACGGTCATTGCTAGATGAATCGCGGCCGATCCACCTGCGTATGGCGCTGCCGGGCCTTGAGTACTTTGGCGCGCAATAATCTCGCCTTCAAGATTACTGAGCGGCTGGGAATATCGGCCTTTTGGTTTGTTTTGATCGTTGGGGTGTTTGTTGATCGGGGGATTTGAGGCGCATCCCGCGCCCGGTCAGGTTCAATCCCAACCACCATCATCCCCATCCCCTCCTTCGGATTCTAGCCCTCAAGACACTTGCTATTCAAGCAAAGACCTTCTTCAACCTCTCAAGACAATTTATCAAAGTATCAGGCATCAATGGCACCCGCTAAGAAGAGTTCTGCCCCGAAGAAGCCCACGAAGGTCGAGCACCCTCCCTTCCTCGATATGATCAAGTAAGTTGCCCTGTGATTAGGCTCTGTAACGGGCAATGCAACGTCTGCGTGTGTACGCCCTGGGTCTATCACACCCGTGTGGTTGCCGGTCTACTCTCTTATCACCAGAGCGTGCTATCGTGCAAGTGGAGGGCGAGAGGGTGTCGGGTGATCCCCCCTTGTTCGCGCAAGCCGCCCATCCTATTCCCCGTCATCAATTTCGTCATCTGACATATTCAACCTAGGGAATGTATAACCTCTCATCCTAGCGACGCTCGTGAGGGTGTCTCCCGTCCTACCATCAAGAAGTATGCCCTTTTCACTATCGCTGTCGTACCTCACTGATCTTCATGACACTCGCTCCTTACGACATTTTCGATTACTTTCAACAGATATCTTGAAGATCATTACAAGATTGAGGTCACTGCTACCGTTACCAGTAACATCAACCGGGCGATTCAGCGAGGGCAAGAAAGCGGGGAATTAGTTCTTCCGAAAGGTAAGGGGCTACTCCTGGGTCCTTACCTAACTTGATAATCCCTTTCCCTGTTAAGGCCTTTCCGGTAAAGTCAAGTTGCCTCCTAAGGGTAGTCATCATGATGACGCGAAGGAAGTAAGATTTATCTCGTCGCCGTGCGTTTAGTTTAGCCTCTGACAAATACCTCGTACAGAACAAGAAGCCTGCAGCGAAGGCGACTACGACTAAATCAAGGGCGGCCCCGGTTAAGAAGGCAGCGGTGGCCAAACCCGCTGCAAAGACCACCGGTCGTTCTGCGAAAGCCAAAGCTGTAGCTACCAAGGCAGCCCCGAAGAAGGCCGCTCCCAAACCCGCTGCTAAACCCGCCAAGGCTGCACCTGCGAAGAAGGCTTCAACAACGACCAAGGCTAAGGCTGCTCCAGTGAAGAAAGCCTCGCCCACAACTGTATGTATGGTATCAGTTCTCTGCACGCTATGTTCATCTTCTGTCATCTGACAGACATCGACTAAAGCGGCAGCGAAACCTAAGGCTGAGACGAAAACCAAGGCTGAGCCCAAACCTAAAGCCGAGCCTAAACCCAAGGCCGAAGTGAAACCTAAGGCTGAGGCGAAGCCTGCCGCCAAGCCCACAGCGAAAGCTACGGCAAAGACCACCGCCAAAGTAGCTCCCGCTAAGAAGGCTACCACTGCAGCTACAGCAAAGAAGGTTTTTACACTGAATATATTCCCTGAGTGTTTGGTTGACGATCCTTTACTAGACCGCCACTGGCACGACCAAACCCAAGGCGGCGCCCAAAGCTAAGGCGACAACTACCAAAAAGAAGGTTCGGACCCAATTTTTCTATCACAATTGATCTTTAATTCTTCACTCGTTTCCAGTGATCATCACATCTTGAGACGTCTAGAGGTTTCGATCAGTTATTGTTCTCTTATACCGACCTCCTGGTCCGAGTGCCATATGTGACGATGATCTCTGTCTAGTCCCCTTTGCTGTCCGGCTCTTCCCATACTGTTGATTTTGTTGTTGTATTTCGTATTGGATTCTATCTCGCTATCTTGCCAAGTCTGCCCGTCCGATCAGAGCACCGTGGGGCATGACATAAGCGGTATCTTCCGCGTTCGAGAATGGGCCGCCTAACGTTTCACACCTGTCAAGCCGCTCTTGCGATCACCCGGCGGCCGACGTGCCTGCAGTGAAACCAACTCAGCTCATCAATAAGAGACAACTAGGCAAGCGCTGACTCGGACATGGGCAGCGCGTCCAGCAAGGATCGGCACGATGATACCGTGGACTTTGGCGCCCTGTGGCCTCAGGGCATCTATACCGGCCCCCAGGACTGGAACAAGGAGACGGTGGGCAGGCTCATAGTCGAGAGGAAACTTGCTCCATTCTATCGACCCTTGGAAGATTACGAAGATGACTGGGACGACGAGCGCATACTCGCTGCGCGGAAAGAACCCCCGCCACCTCCCGCCGCAGCTCCGGGGCCGGCCTCTAGCGTGCCCTTGGAAGCATCGCATTCCACGCCATCGACTCATTCGCATTTGCATTCGATACCTCATAGATCACATGCAACCAAATCGGCGCGAGCTGCATCCAAGGAACCACAACGACTAAACGAAGCCACACTGTACAGGGGTGCGACAGAATGTCCCATCTGTTTCGTGGTGCGTTCTAAGCTCCCGAAAGTATCAAAATAACCGATCTGATGCGATGTTACTTACAGTACTATCCACCCAACATCAATCGCTCAAGGTGCTGCGACCAGGCCATCTGTACTGAATGCTTCGTCCAGATCAAGCGATCAGAACCCACCCCTACCCATCTCCAATCGGACCCCGCATGTTGCCCGTATTGCGTTCAAGAGAACTTTGGAGTTTACTATTCCCCTCCGTCGTGGCGCGCCGGTATTGGAAGCGATATTCCTGTCCGTGGTTCTCTCGTTCTGCTGAAAGTGTGTATCAGATGCTCACGTCTCGATCTGTAACAGGGCACGCCCTCTCGACCAGAATTTCCCAAATCCCCCAACTCAGGCCAGTCAGGAGATTCACTAGCCCCATCCGGGGCAAGCAAACAACGACGCAAAAGTATGAGTCACACTCAGAAGGAAGTAGTCACGACAGGTTAGCCTTCTTGAACATCTGCGAATCAACTAGGGACCTCGAGTGACACGAAACAATTGATACCGCAGATCAGATTCGACCCGACTGGGAGGACAAGCTTGCTGCCGTTCGCGCTGCAGTGGCCCGCCGGGCGAACCGCCGAATTGTCATGCGTCAAGTTGGCGATCGTCTCATCCCGGTCGGCGTGACAAGCGGCCGCGTGCATGCGATAGACGAAAATGGGGAGGGCTCGGAGGATCCTTCGGGGAGACGCCCACGGAGACGGAACGGCGAAATCCTTCTACAAGGGATGACGGGACAGGACCTCGAAGAGGTAACTTGCTCGAATTGAATGGTCATGTAATCCACTTCTGACATTTCCGCGTCCTCAGTTACTTCTGCAAGAAGCCATGCGATTGTCCATGATTGAACACGAGGCCGAACAGAAGCGACATCACCAAGAGAAGCAAAAGGAAGAGGCTTCGATTGCCAGATTGGAGAATGCGCAGGCCAGCTCCTCAGGTGGTCCGAGTACACGCCCGGAAGGCCAATCCGCAGGGCCTTTACTATTCCCACAATCCAACTCGGCCCCAACCAGTCGCCCATCCACTCGCTCGCCTTCTCCTCGGGGACCAGTGGCTGTCAGTCCTTCACCTTTAGCGAACGCGAGCGCGGCGATTGCTCTCGGGATCGGCATGCCCCGCTCGTCGCTGTCACTAGGAGAGTCTCGCCTCACCCCTGACGTCGCAGCGAATAGCGGTTCCCAGCCTGGGTCTCGCTCTGGCGGCTCTTCCCGAACACACTCGCGAGAAGGGTCGCAAACGACTCCTTTCAGCACGCTCGCAGCCATCGCAAACGCGACCCACGTCGGCAGCTCCCTTGTCCACCCTAACAATCACCCATCTACAGGCTCCAGTAAATCTCGGGAACAGCCGACAGAGACCAATGCAAGTGTCCACAATGCTTCACCTCCTGCTCTGCCTGTGCCCAGCCCATTCGAAGGTGCCGCGCCTTTCATTGATCAAACACCGGCGATTTCGACCTCTTCTGGGTTTAATGGTGAACTACCGCGAGTCGTGCCCGGTGTGACCCTCACGAGCACAGACATACCCCCTCCACATACTCTCCACATCTCGGAGGGATCATCCGGAGGGGATCGCACCCCCATCAGGAGGGTTAACGCGCCAACGTCTATCCCTATCCCTCCGAATTCTACCACTCCTGACATGTCAACTCCGAGCATCATGGTACAGCCCTCTCCGAGTATCAATGAAAGCTCAGATAGCGAGAGCCTCGATCAGAGCAGGCAATCACAGAATAATTACAAGATTCTCCCCTCGACTCCAAACCTCCAAATGGAAGAGCCCCTTATTCCTGGAAGTTATGTCCACGAACAAGACAACACTTGATAATGGGGCGTGTCATCACTCCAGCATACAGGCTTTAGCCATAGACATTAGCGTTCCGTATCCCGATTTAGCTCGTATGTAATATCACGGTCATCCCAGTTATCTCATTGCATGTAAAACAACTACCCTTGGTCGAACGTTTCCAAGTTTGGGATTTCGTTACTTGACTATAACGCGAGAGTCCGACGGCAAGTCCCGACTATCACCGCGTTGCATCACCTCTGCTCTACTCTCATTCCACGCTACTGACGCTCGTTCGCGATGTCTCATGAGCGACCTCAACCCTGGAGTCCTTCGGGTTCTTTCTCGCAACCATCGTTCTACGCACCTGGTCCAGCTGTCTCTACCCTACAAGAGCCTTTGTCTGTCCCGGATACGCTTCTTGTACAACTTGACTTCGTACGCAAGGGCTTTCAAGACGCGCTCAATCCAGGCCCTTTCCTGACTGCCGTTCAAGAGTAAGGTTTGAATCACTCTATGTGACTTCTCGTCCTAACTGATGTGTGTACGTGACTCTCAGAGATCCAGAGATCCAGGCAAACGGTGTGTCCGGCAGAAAGAAGTCTCTAGTCCATTCTCACTCATAAACATCGACAACTTAGTCGTCAAGTCGGCTGTATTGAACTTTCTCTGTCTGGTATCGGTAGTAGCTTTCAACTGGTCGATTTCTCCCCTCCTCGATCCGACTGGTAATGGTTGGTGGCACCGTAACTTTGAAGCAATCTATCAAGGATTGTGGCTTTCACCTCTGGTGGCCGTTTCTTTATTCCTTAATGTAAGCAAACTAAATCTAGTGAGAGTGCAGAATGACCAACATTGATCGCTACGGAACAGCTGCAATGGATTTCCGCAATCGCGAATAGAGCCTTCGGCATTCGGCATGGCCGGAGGGCGGTCAGCGCTACGCCTTACACTGGGTACTTCATCTTCCTGAATCAAATATCAGTCTGACTGACTAGCGACCAATAATTTCAGTATGGTAGCGCACATCGCTTCGTCTGCGTATCGAGCGATTTTAATCGCGTCTTACCTGATCTTGACCTTCCTCTTGCAATACTTGCCATACATTGGGACATTCCTATCAACACTTTACATATGTTGGGTGAACTCGTAAGTTGTACGACGGTCCTGAAGCACCCTGAGCTTAGCGCGTTCCAAATCTAGATATTACTGCTTCGAGTGAGCGGATGCACTACTTCCCTCTCTCAATTCTTCAACTTTTGAATAGGTACCTCTGGATATCCAAGGGTATGACTTTGTCACAACGCGTAAAACACGAAGAAGAGCGATGGGCATATTATCTTGCATTTGGTATGGAGGCGACGTCCTTTCACGAGACGGATGCTGATATCTCACAGGGATCCCCTCTGCCCTTACTTGCATGTGGGGGTCAAGTCTGACCAACGCTGCTATATTTGCCCTACTCTTTCCCTACGTGAGCTCTTCCGCAATCGCCTTTTTTATGACTGAAGGTCGTGCAGTTTGTCGTGCAAGCGACTAACGCTTCCCCAGTTCCTCAAAATCCTTCGGATCCTTCTGCCTCTTCAAGTCGACCTGACCTTCCTCCTTCGTCTCCTCACCCATACATTCCAGTCCGAATCCCATTCTTTGCGCCCGTCATAATCGTGAGTCGGATGAAACGCAATTCTGATCTTACACTTCCACCTAGGTCAACGATGCTTTGGTCAAGCTTTTATCAGTCACTGGAGCGTCCCGTGCCACCAAGCGTTCGCTGGGTCTCAACACATTCGCTTCCGATGGTGATGGTGAACTGATTGGCGGTGGAACTCGTGGTCCGACATCGGCCCTCGCCCCGACTTCTGGATACGGATTTGCGGGATCCGGAAATCCCGATACACGAGTGGCTTACCGTGTGAGAAGGTCCCAGGAATGATCCCTGGATGGTCTAGATTGTGTGTCTATTCATCCCCTCAGCTCAGTCGTGTCGATGACGGGTGACTGGGACAAGTTTGATATGAACTTACTACTCAAATTGTTGCATATAATGGTTGCCGAATGATCAATCTTTCTGCTGATACATTTCTATGGAACCATGGTCACTCCAGGCTGTGGATGGCGTCGAACACCTGCTGATGGAGACAACGTGACACACATTGACAACCGCGTAGACCATGTGCACGAGCTGTATAATTGTAGGTACTGTAGCGGCTCCTAGCAATCTGTGCTTGAATACATTGGCATTTATTTACGACTGAAATCGACGCGAGATGAATAGAACGATTGGGAGCCACTGATGCAACCACCTAGGAGGGGCCGAAGGACTCTGATACTACAGAATGCAACGCCCTTCGAAGTTTTTCTGACGGCTGCAAGGTCGAGGTACACACGGGATTATTAGTTCAAGCAGAGGTCGTGGTCATTCTGGAAGCCGCGGTTACGGTGGTAGATGGACGTTGTGGTGGGCGTCGTGGTGCGAGTGAACAAGGTGACGTTAGAGAATAGGAGTGGTATCGTTATAGCAGGTTATCTCTTCCATCGCTAGTAATGGATATATCTCCTCTCATCCATCAATGAGAAACATCCGTAGCAACGCTCAACTCCGGTCAATCCAATGGCCCAGGCGTTGAAGCCAAGTCTGATAGCATCTTTGCTCATCATTCGAATGATACAGACCGGCAACTTATCCTATACGTACAATCCAACCGAGGAAGCTCCCAGAATACACTGGTGGGCAACATTCCAGGAGCAGGGTTCGGCTTTGGGAGTCCTGAACCATAACAGTCGTAATACAAGTTATGAGCGCCATAGAAGTATCCGCTCTCATCGCTTGACATGACACCTCTTTTTTCAGTAAGATCTCCGCAACTGGCGGCTCTCGTCGAGCTAGTTGCGATACAGTGACGAGCTCAGCGGACAGAGCCTGCACAGCCCGTGATCGGTGCGATGCACCTTAATGAGGCCTTCTCCCAGACATTAGACGCCCATTTCCCACCAAGAGCACGCGGTTAGATCTGCAATGATATCTGGCTGCATATCGGGTACTCGGGGTGTACAAACAAAGTTATAAGGTCCAAAAAAGTGTGTATGCGATGAGTTACGAAGAGGAAGTAGGTTCAAAAAGGGTGATGATATCGTCGAAAAGTATTGCGTTGTGGCAGATTAAAAATTACTCCCTACCCTCCATCTCAGGGTTCCCTTGGCGTCGTGGGGATGAGTGACGGACGTGGTGAGGTGGCGCGTGTGGGTGGTGCGGGTGTTGGTGTGGGTGCCGGCCCTCGACAACAACAATCGCTCCCGGAGGCAAATTTGAAGGATTCGGTTTCTGGCGTTCAATAGGATCTTCATTATGACCTTGTAATGGGTGATGGAAAGTCTGAGCTGTTGGCGTTCAGATAAGCGACTGACGCGATCGAGGAGACGAAGCTACATACTTGGGGGTGATTGTGTGTTGTAGCTGGGATACCCTTGGAAACCGCCGTAGTATGGGGGACTCGTCGCTGAGGATACCGAGGTCGAGTTCTCTCCAGGGTTAGGGTTCGAGCCATCCGAGGGCCCGGGAGTGGCGACGTACGATTGAGGACCACCGGGAGCCTGTTCCGAGGAACCGACGGGGGAGATGGTATAGTACTGCGTGCCCGTGCCTGCAGAATTACCGATCGGGAAGGCCTGGTGTTGAACAACGGATGAGGAGGAAGGCGAGCCACTGGGCCCAGCTCCTGCTGTCGAGGAACCAGGGGCAGTTCCCGGAGCCGGATTGAAAGAATAGATGACGGCGCCTTGGGCCATCGCCTGGAGAGCAGCGGCGTTCTCGGGGCTCAATAGATGGGCTGCCGCGAGGGCCGCCGCGGCAGCGCTAGTGGGATGGGATGGATCTGGATCTTCTGCTTCGTGGTCTAAAAGGGGTATCTCAAGGTCAGAAGGGGGGATGTCCATATGGGTGGCGGAAACGTACTTTTCTGCTCCCGTTTCTTGTAAGGTCCCCGCTTGATCCCCTTCTTACGTTCCTTCCGATGGCTATCGTTACATTCCTTATCGATGCCGTACTTGACGCATCTCGAGCAAGGCCGTTCCTCGTCGCACTTTTTGCAGGCCTTCTGGCAGTTGGTGCACGCGTTCTTGACTTGGCGTCTCTTTGTCTTGAGCTGGGGAATCGCAATGATGCTTCCTCCCGGCCCCGCAAAGTAGGCGACTGGGACCGTTCCTGGTGGTGGGAAGGGTACAGGCATTCCGGAACCACCTAGATTGGGAAGGTACAAAGAGGCGCGACGGTCAGCGGGAAAAGTGGGCGACGATCGGGGTGGTTATGCCCCCACCAGCATTGGACGAACCGGGTTCGTTACCATCATGCAAAGGGGTCCCATCGACTACGGGGTGCGCGTTGACCGCGTTGACGGGGACTGGGTAGTAGGCGAACGTGGACTGCTCCTGCTGTTGAGGTTGTTGCTGCTGTGCCTGATAGTTTGCCTGGGACTGCGATTGGGGATCGGACTGATGGTCCGAGACGGATTGGGGCATGATGGCCATCGATGAGATTGTTGTTTTTGTTGTTGAATTTACTAGCGAATCTTCTGAGGTGGGCCGTCGTCTCCCTAAGTGGGTTAAAGGGATCTGGAGAGCGGATATGGTGGGAAGGACGGAAATGGATGGTGGAGGCGTGCTGCAGGTTTTTATCGAGTGGCTCGGTGTGGGCGACGGCAGCGCAGTTCCCACTCGATGAGGCCCAAAGCCTAAACGTCTTCCTTTCTTACGGAGGCTGATTAGACCTCGATCAGAAACTCAGGAGGGTCCTCCCTGTCGACCCGTTACCCTTCCTTGGGGTTGATTTACGTTTCTGGATCAAGCGAGTGCAGCGATTAGGCGCTGGGAGATTACTCTGGGATTTTGATCGGAGACTGACTTGGCTCTGGAGGGAAAGGGGAAAACACGGGCGTGTGGCGTGGACGCTTGGGGAGCCCCGATTTCGAGAGGAGGTTGAAATATTTCGCACTCAGTTGGCTCCGACTCCGACCGCTTATATGTACCACTACCTCCGACGGGACCCCGGTCACCAACACACTCCGGCTCTCACTCCAGCACCAGATGAACCCAATCCGCGTCTTCTGTGACGGACCCCATCTTATCGCTTAACGCCAGTTGTTGGCCGTCTCGCCTCATGGCGATCCGCTAAATGAAGAGCGAGTTGCACCTCAGATGTCACCCGGATGTGTCAAACGGCATGCAAATACCTGGCCGTCCCGGACCTGCAATCCCATAACGCGCACGATCCCATCCACAGCACGCCCCACAGAGGACTCTAGCGTCGACCAGACTTCCTTCTCCCCAATCTCGTCGTCACCTTCAACCGTGACTTTGATGAACCGTCTCTTATCCAAAGGTGGGAGCGTGGCGCCCTTGGCTTCATATCGTTTCTCTAGGGGCACTGCCCGATGCCGCATTCGCATTAGTTCGACAGCCTTCTTCTTCGAATTCGCCTTTGCCTTGCTCGAACTGCCCTCCCCCGTTAATATCTGCGTTGTGGTACTTGAACCACTGGCTTGGGGGAAAGCAGCGGCGAGGAGTTCCTTTGCCTTGGCGTTCCTGTTGAGCGTCCGATTGGCTTCCGATGAGGCTGTCCTTGGACAAGAATGTGCAATTGGATCCCTATGACTGTCACCCCGACCAGATTAGCGTCAGTACCTGATTTAATCTCGGCCATGGACTTGACCGTGGTCTATTTTGCTCTCACCTCGCACAGAAGCCCTCTCCGCAGTCGTTGCACAGTGCACCTGCCTCACCGGCGCTATCGAGACTGGGTTTCTCGCATCTTTCAAAGGCACATTTTGATCTAGCTGTCCAGTTATTTCCAATTCGCGGTCTAGCTTCAGCCTCGACGCAATCGTGTTCGCCGATGGGCGCGTGGTCCCGACAATACGATTTGGTGCACCTCGGACACTGGATGGGGAGAAAATCTTGAGTTCTGCATGCCGGTCTGGCACACTCTGATCCTGCCGAAAGAAGGCTCATGGTTCTAGTGGTTGTCGCGGTGATGGGAAACGCAGCGCGGGGTCTACTGTAGCGTCACGGGATTGCCTTGGTGGACTTTGATTAACCGAGGTAATTCAAATACGTGTACATCATTTCACATCTCCATGGTCCCAACACGACATCTCCCAGGTGTCAGTGGAAGGCATGCGGCGGCGGCGGAAGCAGCAGCAGCAGTATTCTCCTGCGTAAGAACGTTCAGCATGGCTTGCTCGCCCCTTTTCAACCACTCCTGCGGTGTGACTCCGCGCTCTCCACTTGCGGAAAAGATGTTCGTGTTTCCCGGGTTCAGCGCCCAGTCGTCCAAGCGCGGGGGAGGGCGAGACGTCAAAGCTTGTAGCTCTCTCCGAATAATGTCTATTCGGAACGGTCAGTGGCGTACAACAATGCTTAGAGGAAGCTTACGGTGGCAAAAGTGGTCTAGCCCGAGATCATTGAGATCATAACCGAAGGGATCTAAAACGCGAGACCGTGAGCGTCGGATGGCGGTGAGTTATCACCGCGACGTACTCTCAATCTCTTCGCCCGCCACCAAGAATCCAAAGAAGACAAATGCCTTGAAAGATTGAGAGCTTTAGAGTGGATGCCCACTGTGAATCTAGTTACACATACCGCGATGGCCGTGGCCGGGATCGTCAGCCATTTGAAGAATTGCCAAATCTGGAAAGGCTAGAATATTCCGCATTAGGAAATGTTCCTCGCCACCGAAAAACCTCACTAAGAGCGCGATGTAGAGGCTCGTGACGGCCCAAAGTTGGATGGAATATGAGAAGGGGATTGGCGTGGTGAGGATCCGTTCCAACCCTGTGAGGGAGTCAACTAAAAGGTGGACTTGGTTCATGGATGTGACTAGGATCAAAACACCATTAAAATGGAGAATTAGGTCCGTGTCCCCAAATCCTCACCGAGTGTCGGTACATCCAGGATCTTTCGCTTTTGCAATTCCACGATATATGCGCTCTGTAAGATGCATTCTGAGTCTTCAGATTAATAGTATAGTGGTGCAACGTACCAGATAAAACGTAATTTCAAGAGGAATGTTGTGATTGAGCCCAGCTTGTGCCTTGACGCGGGCACTCGTCTTTCCCTTCACAGTCTTGCCGCGTTTCGCCAAGAATCCCACCAACAAGGACAGTGGGAAGACGTCAAACAATGCATACCGAGGTGGGTTATGTGAGGGGAGTAGAGTCGTCGTACGATGTAAGGTTCCTCCAAGACTGTTGTACGTCCGTGCCGTCGGTGGGGGCTCCGCATTATCTCGGGGCGTGGTCCCTTTCTCGAGATCAAAATCGTGACCCTGGACCTGGATGGTTCGACTTCGTACAGTCGCGCTTCTACTAAGATCTGGTGGTGTAGAGCTAGCTGTCTGCAAGGGAGGTGGGACGTGAGAC
>FSVU01001621.1_pt1 | contig 14864 bp, 18 predicted proteins | sample 1637581 | NCBI WGS metagenome assembly FSVU01 (sample SAMEA3914814, study PRJEB12502) | metagenome | biome: forest; material: soil | place: USA | collected 2011-09-16 | depth 0.1 m | reverse complement strand
CCCTCATGTACACTTGCATGTCGAATAATACCTAAATCATTCTAATAATATGCGGACATTTACGACTTGCGTTTACGAGGGTCGCCGAATTCAGACTACGTAAGCGGGAGGCGCTCCACACCAGTCCACAGTGAAATCCTCGCCCAGAACCACCATCGCACAAACACTCCCATCGTCAGAATGGCATCTTCAGAGGAAGAATCCACTACAATTACCTTCAACTGGACCGTTCGAGGTTTAAGGACACTCTTCGATAACAGGTACGTCCAGAGGTGTCTCTGGCGTTCATGGGCGCCTGTTTCGCTCACCCCGCGTTCTTCCTCTGCTCCGTCAACGTTGACTTATAGTCGTGGAGATCTCAAGAGCCAAGTGACACGTTCAGCAAGATTTGGGGGAGGGTTCGTCGTCTGGTCACGTTGTCATACGACTAACGGTCTTTCGATAATATAGCCGTTGGCAGGTCCTTCTATACCCTAACTCTGGTCATGAAGGTGGATATCTCAGTCTTTATCTGAGTTGCGAGGTAAGGTAGATTCCTGTCGTGTCCCTCCCCAACTCCAATGTTCGAATAGCCTACGCATGAGGAGAAAGACAATGCCATAAACGGAAAGTTAGTGCAGACCGACGATAGTGTCGCGCTTGAACCTACTCAATGACTTTCCTAGGTGGATCCGTGATGGTCTCTTCAAATTCTCATTTGACCTCAAGACGGCCAATAAGACTTCCGCGATTTTGTTTAACACGAAAGAGGCGTGTGACCACGCGTTTTCGTACAAAACAATGAACTGGGGCTGGGCGCAATTTGCTAAGCGGGACGCTGTCTACTATTCAGCCCCTCAGGTCAAAGCGGCCGATGCGTTCCTCATTGTCTGTACCATCACATCCTCCCCCAGTCCACCGGCACCAGTATCAACAATACCGCGCCGTCTTGTCCCAAGAAGTCTTGTTGATGCCATTGGGAAGACCTTGGATGATCCGTTATACTCGGATGTTGAATTCGTTATGCCGGCTAGTGCTGCGTCTAAGCGACGAAAGACAAGACGTATCTATGCAAACAAAACGATTTTATCGCGTGCAGAATACTTTGAAACCAGTAAGCATGCTAATCTGTGTGCCAATCAACCCGCTTATCTTAACGTTTAGTGTTTAAATCTGGGTTTGCTGAAGCCTCGATAAGCCGTAGAAATTCAATAATAGCATCTACGGCACGATCGCGTTCACCAGCATCTCTGTCGGAAGAAGTGAGTTGAAATAAACAATAAACTTCCTTATTCATTTTCTCCCAGGAAGGCTATGACAACACGGACGATTCAGACGCGGACTCTGACTCCGAGGGCACAGAAGAGACGACCACTCAAGTACCTAGCCTCTCTGTTCCTACGAATCGCGATGACAGCTGGGAGACGCAATCAGATGTCAGCGCACCAGTCAGAGGGGCTACTCTGGACGGCTCCTTTGTGCATTTAAAGCAACAGGCGAAATCAACCACCCAAGGAGCTGTCACAGAGGACGAAAGCGAATTAGAAGGATCAGCGTAAGTGTCTCCAAGAAACCAGTGGCCATTATGAAAGAAATACCTGCAGAGATGCAGTCCAACCCCAGCCTTCAGATGGCCGCCCTGCCATCACTGATACTTTAGGAGAACCGACGCAACAAGCTTCGGCCTCTCGAACCGTCCCTGGACCTCCAAAAACCAGAGTCATCATTGATGATATGGCTTACTCGACCTACTACGCCTTCTTATACTATGTTCGTAGCCAGCGCGTCTTCCTCGGCTGACGAGACTTACCTCGTGCAATTAGCTCTATACCGACTACATCACCTTTGCTCCTCTTACGTCCACCTACCATAATATCAAGTCCTCACGGCAGTCAGTATCCGCTCAGTTGACTCCGTCCACCGGACCTTCCGCCTCTCAGGCGCGATCCTATTTTGAGAACGGAGTTAGCAACAATCGGCCTAGCTTCCGCGGGCTTGGTCTCAACCTTGCGCCTGGCGCGTCCGTCACTGGAGTCGTTAAAGATGACGGTAATCCCCGTTCTAGGAAGGACTGGATAAAGCAATGGATGGCCAACAATCCAAATCGACCAGCGCCAGTATCCGCAAAGGCTATCTATCGAGTGGCTGACAGTGAGCGGCATGTCTCCGAACACGAGTAAATCTAATCGTGGCATACAGTGATTGGATTGCTTGATCTCAAGCAACGTGCTTGTCAACATATTATACGATCCCTCACGGTCTCCAACGTACCATACGAAGTATTCTCTTCGTTCTCAGCTGCTTATGACGAAGTCAGGAAGGTCGAAATCGAGTTCTTCTTGGAGAAGTGGGACGAGATTAGGACTGGAGATGGTCTTAAGACCGTCTGGCAGCAAATCCGACATGGACGTCACCCTGGATTCGAGGAGATCTGGCCCTTGATTGCTCAACACCTAGTGTACAAGCCTCTCCAAGACCCCACGGCAAGGGAACCAGTCGGAGTCGATAACCCTCCTGCGGAGAACCGAGATAGGCAACCTCCAACTGAGGGGCTATAGTTGATGCTCAGAATTAGTTCACACCCGTGCCCTCGCCCTGCGTGACACTATTTACGATCAACCAAGTTATATAGTCGAATATCTGTATCATACATTACGCACATCTTATGAACGACTGGAATCAGGGAGTACAAGAGTTTAAAAGTTTGGGAACACGAATTCATCCTCGATCGCTTTCCGTATGACATCTTGGATGAACCGTTCCCAAGAGTCAAAGCAATCTTATCTGCACCAATAATCACGATCCAATAGATAGAGGCGAGCACCAAAACCGCAGAACGAGCCACAAACTGGTGGTGAGCGTGGGGGTAAGAAGACAGGAAAGGAGTCGCAGAAAAGTTAAGGACTAGGGTCGAGTTGCCATTCCTTGACCTAAGGGCTGTTAGTACTGGTAGGTACGATAAGATAAAGACGGAAGAAAGAGACGAACCTAGACCACCGCTGCAGCCAAGAAGGCCGGAATGTCGTCCCAGTACAAGCTTGCACCAGGGAACTCCGCAAGCACAAGCTCCCACACCCACTCGAACATAGTAGAGTAAGTGATATCGGAGCCGTCAGTGCCCTTGTTGGTCCCGCCGGTGAGCAAGGAAACAAACTCGCCGAGGGGGGAGACGATGGTGGACCCAGAGTCACCTCCCTTGGAGAACGTGCCAGTCTCCTTTTCGTGAGGAATAATGGGCAACTCGAGCGACTCTAGATTGCCGGTGGGGAAGTATTTTCGGACAAAGGACAAGAATCTGGTGACTGTGCCGACGGTCGTGTTGGTAGTGGAACCGCGCTTGAGAACACGACGAACGGCGTCGCCTTGGAGGCTATTCGTGTCAGGGTTCCTGACCTGCTCGGCGGTGAGTATGCCTTGGAGAGGAAGCAGACCATCTTCAGGGTACTTGAAACCGGATGCGACATTGTCGCGTTCATACAGTAACCCCTTGAGCTTGAACGGGGTGTACTCGGGACCTAGAAGAGATGCCCATTTCAGATTAGCGCGTTTAATGAGACAGAACCAGCACCGCACCGAGACTGAGCACGTTCCCGATGAGATGCATGAACCTATCCTTATACAACTCAACCACACAAAGGTCGCGCGTGTACTGGTGAGGTGCAACACCGACACCGATAGGGGGCGCCCAGACGACGTATCCAATGACACGCTGCTTGATCTTACTCCACCCTTTCTTGACGTTCACGTAGAAGTCCTTGAACAAGTCAATCTTTCTGCGGATCTTCTTAAGATCGGCCAGGTTCTCGTCGAGCCTAGTCTGTGACTCTGGGACGTTGATTCGATCCCGCACCCTGGTTGTGAGCGTGTTGATTTTCCCCTCGATATATTCGGCAGTCTCAAGCAACGTTCCAATATGTGCCTGTATGGAGCGCAGGTACTTCGTGAAGGCAGGGTTGCCCATCAGAACGACGTCCTTCTTGGGTCCAGACCCTGAATGGTTAGAATCAGAAACATCACAGATGCTCAAGTTGAAAGCAAACGTACTGTGGTACCTATACTCTGCGTTGCCCGCTTCGGGACGGAACAGGTTATGACGGACGGTGATGGCAAAGAGCCTGTTGCCGGCGTGGAAGTAAGGTCCCATAGTACCTTGCATCGTGGTCGTCAGACCAGAGATAGGAAGACTGAGCGCGACGGAGACATTGCCGATGACCTCCTTGAGAGGCTCGTCGTATTCAATGGTAGGGAAGAGAGCTGGCCCGTGACCGGTTGAGGACTTGGGGACTGTCTCGCGATATGCGATGTCGATTTTGGTGACATTGAGACCGTCAAGGAAGGCGCGAATATCTTTGGTTACGTTGAACGCAGCGGTAGCGGTGAGAGCATCGGGCACTATACCCACCCAGATGGTAGGGTTGGTGGTGTAACGGTCGCCGTCTTCGACAGGCATGATGGGAGCCGTGGTGTCGTAGTCGACATCTTCTTCATCGCCTTTGTGGTCCTCGTCCTCATCGATCTCCTGGTCCTTCTTCTTGTTGAGCCAGGTGAATCGAATAAAGTCGACACATGTGGGTTGAATATTCTTTGCGTCGAGTAGCTCCACGACCTTAGAACGAACGTTAGGCAAGCAAGTGCTGCGTCCCGAGAAGGCCACGCACTTTATCACGAACCCTATCCCACAAGCCATCCTTCCCGAGCTCATGACCGTCTGGAACGGTAACCAGTCTCATGAGTCGCTTGTATTCCTCGGGGCCCCAGGGTTCCTCATAGACATCAGAGGAATCTCTATAGACGAGCTTGGGCCCGCGACCCTTTGGACGGAGACCCGCATAATAGAGATGAGCTTCGATCCTGGAAGGCTCGTGGGGATCACTTTCAACCGTGGTGGCAGTGGATTCGCCGGTAGAACTGGACCAGATGCTCTCGTTGTCGGAGGATGAGGCGTGCACGTGCGCCTTTGCGGAACACTCCTGGTCGAACCGGGCTGTCTTCACGTAGTCCTCGAGGTTCTCCTCGATGGGAAGGTCAACCTCTTCGCTAAGTAAAGAATACGGGGCGGATTAGTAAGGATGAAGAGTAACAAACGTCAGAAAAAAAAACTCGCTTTTAGGGTTGAGCGCATTGGTGTCAGGTGGAGCAGACATAGGACTAATCAAGTGAGCTAAGGGTTGATAGAGCGAGTTGATCAAAGTAACTGTATCGGACTTGTTGCGTCTGGGTTGCTGCGTTGGCGATTATGGGCTGGAAGCCGACCTCTACGTATTTGTTGAGCAGAGAAGTGGAGGGGGGTCGGGATTTGCCTGTTGTGGGGCTCGGCGTCAACGCTAAACGAGATGATGGGGATGATGACTTTGATTTTTTTCCATCACAATGACCCTGACCCCGGGAACCGGAACCCCGCTCACCATGGCCCCGGAATACAGACCACCTCCCCATCCCGCTCCACCAGACCTCAGCTCTCTATACCGCAGGTGGAAAGACAGTACATACGAACCTTGGCAATACCGCCTAGCTATTATGGCGACATGGCTCGAACGTCGCGATCTCGGCGCTGCCAACCCCGATACGACAGCTCTCTTGGGATAACTCGCCCAAATCGGCCTCGTTTCGGGCGATTAAACCACTCACGGGCGTGAAATTGGTAGGTAATTACGAACGACACGCTTAAATGGCCTCTGGGTGCCGCGGTTGCTGCGGATAGCGACACTACACCGGCCTGTACTGGACCCCAACCCGACTCCCCACATAGCCTCTCAAAGCTCAGGAGGTCAAATGACGGCTATCATTGCCCTATCGGAACCTCAGCGACCTCATTGGACACCCAATCCACGTTCAAATGGGCTGGCCAGCTCGTCCTCTTCCCCAGCTGGCCTGTCTATTTTGAAACGGACCTCGTGCAGAGCTCAAATCGCGACCGTTTAGGATATGGAAGGAGTCGTTATGATCACAAGAAGGTATGATTCACGAACGCCCACCTAATTTCTCCGTCCACAACACCAGTGAACCCGTGCTCGTCGATTTGGACAGCGACGGGCGACCTTCTCTCGCAACTCGGGCAAACAAAGGCCGTTCGGGACCATACAGGGTCGATATGACACTATTAAGTACTCTATCACGTTATGATAGCTCGATCTTGCGTTACGGCACTTGCTGACTCGTTTTTGCCGTCATAGCCGATTGCAACCGCAACTCCCCCGGATGGAGCTCGTAAAGCACGTAGCCCCACCTCCTAGGACGTTCCATGATGGTATTTAAGTATAATACTACAATAATGAACGTACCTGACGTCGCTTTAGATGCTGGAGAGGCCGTGATCTTGATTAGAGACCCCCAACCCACCTCCCTTTCCAGATCACCCAAACCAGGCTCGCTCGTTTGGGGCGATCTAGGGGTCGTTCTGGACGTTACTACATGTAGTATATAGTTATATATTCGTTTGAACTTCAGGAGCTCGCGCTTCATGTGTATTCGCCTCGATTTCCATTTCTTAAACCAAGTTAACCAGCTAAGGCAAAAGCGAGCCAAAGGGACTACATAGCGCTGAGGGGCTTTCTCGTTCTCTCTCGCCCGCCGCGATTCTCTGTCTCATTCGGACAACAAAATTATTAACCCTCGGGAAACATGTCTCTGCTTGGTTAATGGGAATTAGGTGTACGGGCTTGCCAATTCGTTGTCCGGTGTGTTCGGGATGATCCTCCGGCCGATCGACGTGGTCGTCAAGACTCAGTGGGGAGGTGACTACGTGCTGGTCGACGAGCCACCCAGCCTGGTAGGGTCTCCTGCCATACGAGGAAGAGGACTGTGTGTTTTAGACGGCTCAGGGAGTGAGAAGAAGAGAAAAGGTAGAGAAGAAAGAAGTGATATCTCTTACAATCGTCAAGCATTACTCTGCATAATATCAGTCACAATTTCCTTCATCTTCGCGAAACCCTCTTGCGATAGAATATCCAAGCTCCATTCCCCTTCCAGAAAATCCCGCGGCAGTACGCAATTCGACGGTGAAGGCGTTGATACAAATGGAGGTTGAACCTCACCAGTCTCGGTATCACCGGTGTAAACTCGAACGGCGGTCCCCAAGCAGCTGAGACCTCGCAGACGAGGAAGGGGGCAGTCGTACAGCATTAATTCAAAGCGTCCGCGCATCTGCTCATCGGCGCGGAGGCGAAAATCTGGTTTGCCAACCCACGAGTCGTCCTTGACCTCAACGATAAGAACCGGCTGAAGGTCCTGGTTAAGTACGAGAATATAGACGATGAATGCACAGTTTCACGACTGTCGTCTCTGGGTGGACTTTGCGGGGCAACATGATAGCTGAAGGAATTTCCAAAGCAATAGTTCAAAAGCTTGTCATAGGGCCCGTAATAGCGATTTTGGAATGACCCCTGTTGCTGGCGACGAATATTAAAGAGGGCGACCAGGCCGTCAGGCCAAGCGGTGTCAGTCATGAAAGACATATCGGCTATCAGATGAGATGATTGCTATGAAGCGTTCCGTAAGCTGGCCACAAACCTGTGGTTTAGGTGGATCACACGTTGAGGTTTAGGACAAAAGCCAAAAACACACAGCACAGCCGGACACGAGCACGTGGTCAAAGAATCGTCCTACGTATATAGTCCAATATCTGTATCATACTTTACGCACATCTTATGAACGACTGGAATCAGGGAGGACAAGGGTTTGAAAGTTTGGGAACACGAGTTCATCCTCGATCGCTTTCCGCATGACATCTTGAATGAACCGTTCAACCCTTGACACATTCTTTAGAACGTGCTTATCCACTTGCCCGATCTCAGACTCGATATAAATGTTGGGTAAAAGCCGCTCTCCCACCGGGAGAGGTTTGGTTGAGTCTGATCTCGGAGGTAATGGTTCACTTGCTTCTCCAGTCGTCCGTTTCAAGAGAGGACCCGAGGCGGGATCTTGATCGTCGACGATACAGACGTGCACTCGACGCCGCGAGCCTTCGTATGCCATTACAAATTCGCCGTCGAAGGTGATCCCAACGATTGCCAACTTTAACGGCAATGCCATGAAGGACGGGGAAGGGAAGTTGATGAGAAGTGATGTCGAAAGAGTAATCCGCATATCTGATTCGTACGCCATGTGAAGGTGAAGTTGGAGATCGGGGTGACCCGATTTCGGCGCCTCTGGGTTAGAGTCTTGCCGGAGATGCGACGGTCGGGGCCAGACACCGTGCCCTGGCGGAGGTCCACTCATCGAGGATGGACCCTCCATGTTCCAGGAGGATGAGATGCCATCCCTTGGATGGAAGCCTTTTAGCGAAAATCAAACCGGGTCGGCCAAGAATTGTCAAGGTTCGAAAAGGAGTAGACTGACTGTCGCCAGGTGCACGACCTCCAGACACTGGCCTCGAGCCGAGGTGGCCGTGTTTGAGACTATCTCGACCAGCAGATTCGGCTTCATCAGAGTCGCTTGCGTCGTCGTCCAGCAGGAAGTCTGGATATATGTCACATATATCGAGTACTTGGACGTCAGGAGGATTACTCCCAAATTCAAATCCAAGGATCGATATGGGACCCATAAAGGATGGCCGAGTGGTGGAAGCGAGTTGTTTGTTGAGTAACTCAACGAGGGTATTGGCTAGGGATTCATCCAGCGCTGTCCAATCTAGGTCGATGCTGGCCATGTTTTCGAGCGAGTAACGAGAGATAAATTCGGAAGTGTGTAACGGAGCTAACGGGCATGGCTTGCGATGCGTGTCGCGAGTCAGCCAGCTCGCGGGTCCGGGGGTGAGCTTAAGCTTCGAACCAACGCACCCATCACCGAGCCTTTGTAGGAGTACGATGACCGAGGACGTTCCAGGCGAAAGTTACGAAGCCCGATTCACCGATGCTCGGTCCCGATGCCCTTCAGATCTCTTATCGCTCGGATGATAGGCCCGGTCACGGATGAACACCGGAACGGAAGGTGCCTGACCTGAGGACCCAATCAGTATCTCTGGAGTCGGTCACCCGACCTTGGCAGCGCCAACGACCTCTTACTGAAAATTTTCACGATGACTAGAGTGTCGACGTCGAAACGATTGACACAGGTCGTCATATCAGTCTTATTCAAGTGCGTACCGGTATCGCGGAGAATCCCGAAGTTCGGGACGCTGATGCTATACTCTCCAACGATACAGTTTGACTTGCGCGGGCGTCGTTTTTGGCTTTGCAGGTAGGCCTTGGCCTTCTGTCAGGCCTAAAGATACGGCTGCGGACCGATACTGATGTTCTTTCAGCACTAAAGCCCGTCCTCGTGAAGGAAGGTGCGCTTCTGTCCCAGATAAGATAAACGTCCTCTGACGAGCAACTCAGGCGTGTACGCGGAGTTTTGCGAAGGGGATGACTTACCCGACTATGAGACACCGTGCACGCATCAGGTACGTGATGATCGTATGGTACGACCCTCGAAAAAGAATACGATATTGACCCTCAATCGACGAAGGACTTGCGTTTGAATTACATGTTCACCGTCTCCACGGTGATCACCAACGTGGGTCCTACCAATACCCAATCAGATCATGCTTAATAACTGGCCTTTTATTTTTCATTACGTGAAAAAGATCGCTGCCTTACCGGTGGGGGCGTTGTTGGATCGTGTGGGCCCGAGGAACACATCCCTCCTGGGTGCCGCCGTCTTCGCCCTGGGCAACCTCGTCTTCCCACTAGGTTATCGAAGTGAGTCTCGTGATGGCCTTTGACTGCCGGCGGAAGGATCATACATGCTCACGGAAAGGGGTTTGACACCCTTAGACGGCGTGCTCGACACCTACTTTCTGTACGTCTTCAAGCTCTCATTCTAAAGCGCTCATTGATCACCGGCGCTTCTTTCACAGCGGATACATCTGCCTAGCCATCGGCGGACCTTTGATTTTCCTCTCCTCCTTCCACTTGTCGAACACTTTTCCCGCTCAAAGTGGTCTGATCCTCAGCTGCGTGACAGGCGCCTTTGACGCGAGTTCGATCCCTTACCTGCTATACGATTTCGCGTATGCACAGTGAGTTCGTTCACCTCTGAAAGACGAAACGTGTTTTGGCTCATCGTACGTCAACGCGCGTCCACAGCGTCGGGCCCATCCCACTGAAGACGTTCTTCTGGCCCTACGCGACGATCCCTGCCCTGTGAGTGGCGGCACGTTCATCTGGCCCTCGGTCTAGACGTCGCGGCGCTGAGGCCTTCCTGATGCTCTAGACTGGTCCTCTTCCAGCTCACGCTGGCACCCCGGGCATCCTATCGGCTCGAGGACTTTTCGGGGGACGTCGAAGAGGACACCAGCGACTCCGTAGAGGAAGGGTCGCCAACTGTGGTCGGATCTCCCCCGAGGCCTTTGAAGCAGACGGAGCACCCCCGGGACCGAGTCGTGGGGGTGATGTTCGACCGCCCTGCGTCGGCTCAGATTTGGAGCATCTGGTTTGGGTGCGTCAGGCCTTGGGGTGCAACGACTGTGCTGAATTGGGGTCCCCTCGTTTTTTTTAGAGCCGTAGTGTTTTTCCTCTGCGTCTACATGGCGCGGATCAACTACCTCATCCAGACGATCTTTTCGCAACTGTTATTCTACTTGAATGACGTCGGATTGGCGCGCTCGATCACCACGACGTTCACGATATTACTTCCTCTCGGAGGCATCGTGGGTGAGCGCCGTTATATGGAATGGGATCACTGATTCAACGCGCGCGCACAGGCATCCCGTTCGTAGGGTTCCTCTTGGACAAACGGACGACGTTTGAGGCCTCTCTCGTACTCCTAGTATCGGGCGTGGCGTTTGGTCTACTAGGGATGGTGGGTCATGTGGGCGCGCAGACCGTCTCCATCGCCCTTTTCGTCATCCTACGGCCCCTCATGTATACCTTTGGTGAGCTAGCATGTGGGTCTCGACTGCGACCGTTGACTGAGTTTTCATCTTAGTGGGCGACTATTGCGGAAAGTGAGTGCACCCTCCTCCGTCTCAGACGAGCTGAGGATGCGGGGTGTCGATCTTTCGAGACTAACGACTGACGGTGCCTCTCTCTATTAGGGTATTTGGGTTCGCGACTTTTGGTACGGTGAGGAATGCGACAGGGGGAAAGTGACTAGCGCTGACGGGCTTTCTTGTTCTCCTCGCCCGGTGTTTCTCGTTCGCTCGCCCGCTGATTCTCTGTGGACAACCAAAAATTCGCCCTCGGGAATCATCTCTCTGCTCGGCTAATGGGAATCAGGTCTACGGGCTTGCCAATTCGTTGTCCGGTGTATTTGGGATGGTCCTCCGGCCGATCGACGTGCTCGTCAAGACTCGGTGGGGAGGTGACTACGTGCTGATCGACGGGATCGGACTTGGGGTCGGATTGGTCGCGTCTGGGTTGCTGAGTTGGCAGATTTGGGTCGGAAGCCGACCTGTGCGGCTGACGTAGGCCACTTGCGTATGGGTTCGGAGCGAAAGGGCGCGATTTACCTGTTGTAGGAGCTCGGCGTCAACGCTAAGCGACGTGGAATGTAGAATGTGTACTCGTCGACGATGACGACTTCGAACGGTGGAACAGCCACGGGGGCGACTGTAGCCAATGGGAGTGTGTACAAGTAAGCAGCAGTGCCACCGACGGCCAATTGTAAGAAGCCGAATAGGTCACCGAAGACGTCGGAGTTATCTAATGCGTGACTGTTGACTCTATGATGCTTCTTGTGCCTTTCGTCGTGGGGCTGACTCTGCAGTGCCCGTCTCCATCGAATGATTCCAAGGGACCGCTGATTTCGCAGCCGAGGGGTTCTCTCCACGTATGGGTAAGAAGATAAGATTGGATTCGGCCCCTATCGCTGCGATGTGACTACGGTGGCTGCGCAGGTCATATGGGTTAACCCGTTCGGACTTTGACATTTAAGCCCAACGGAATTCGGGGCCAAGACGTGTTTTGCCCGACACATCACATATCCCCTTGCCTTCCTCCCCCTCTTGCCTCGAGGCGCTTTTCATCCCCCAAGACCAAGAGTCGGACCCCGGTCTTAACCCAGAGGCAAACGATCGAGACCCAGAGACAACACTCTCGGCCCGCGTCCTTGTTTCCCTTGTGTGATTACGCGCTCATCGCCGGATTACGTCTGAACCTTGTCGCGTCACAACTTATAACTCCAACTCCCATTCCTCGACCCACCCAAATGTCCACTCCAATGGCCTCCCCGACTTCCCTCAAGCGCGTCCGCTTCAGCCCGGATGTCAAGGACTCTGACGACATGTCCTCCTCGTCGCGCTCCGCATCCCCCATCGTTCACCCCAAGACACCGCGACGACAACCCATGTGGGATGCGGCCATGTTCCCTCCCTCCCCTCCCATGTCCGACTCGTCCTTGGGTAAGCATCCTCATCGGTCGCAGTCGACTGGTCACTCACCTTGTCATCCAGCCTCGGACATCGAAGTCTACCTGCACGGTCTCCTCCTCTCCCGTCCCTCCGGTGCACCCGCCCTCGTCTTTGACGTCCGAGGAGACGCCTCACAAGCCTTCATCCCCACTTTCCCTGCCCCCACCTCCATCGCCTCCCAACTCACCACCATCGCCTCCAAACCCGCCCTCCGTCGCATCCAGCTCCTCTCGCCCCTCCTCCCATGGGTCATCACCGTCGAGAACCCAAACGGCGTCACCGTCGGCGACGTCCTCTCCCGCATCCAAGAATCCCTCAACCGTACCGCCGCCAAATCCGAATTCGACCAAGTCCCCCAACGCGATCAGGCCACCATTCTCCGTGCCTATCAGAGGAACTGTACCCTCGGCAACCGCAAGCGGGAAGACGGCCTGAAGCGAATCGATTGGTTGGGCAGGAAGACGCTGTTTGCTGGCATCCGAAAGGACGAGCGGGACGAGCTCCTCATCGCCTCGAGAGTCAAGGACGCCTACTCGCGTTCCGAGACTTTCGTCCTCGAGTTCACGTCCCCCGCTTGAAATCGCCATCGCATCCTCGCATTCGTCTTCCTCCTGCATTCATCAGCATCCCAACCTGCATCGACATCGCTATCATTATATGTATTAACCCCATCCCTCAACTCTTGCATCGGACTCTCACATCATCCCTTCCATCTTGTTCTTCTTGTCCCTCATCATCCTAGGAAACACCTATGGCACATGCCTTCCCAGTTCATAGTCGTCGTCGAAATTGAAACGAAACTGAAAAGAGCAACATTTGCCCTCCCTCTGCATACCCCGCGTGTCTCCGAGTGTTCTTTGAAAAATCCGACCCAAGTGAACGGACGCGATCCACTCTATGATGCAGTCCCCCCACAACAACCACGGTTACGGAGCTGTGCCGTGGCCCGGCTAACGGTCCCCCACGCGTTCCCGGTCCCCGATCGTCGAGGTCGACTCCATGTGGCGCGGCACGGCGAGTTGCGATCGCACAAGGTTAGCCAACGTCCTTCGCGCACGGACCACCCCAGGCGAAAAAGAAAGTTATCCTTGCCTTCCACCTTCCGCTTTCCATTGTCGGACGCTCGTCTCTTCCGATAAGACGGCATCGAGGGACTTTGGATTGGGGGGACTAGACACTAGTGTTATCGTACTGCGGCGACAGCGTCGGTTCATCTGCGTTCTACGGGAGGCGATCCGATATCAGTTGAATAATGAATATCTAATCATTGCCTAATCTAATCAAGGAAAAGGCAGGGCCTGTGAGGCCCGCTCTCAACACACGCTTTATCAACATGGCCCCCCGTCGATCCATGTTCCTTGTTTGCCTTTGCTCTCCGACTCTCCTCGTGCCTCACTCATGCCTAGCCGCACGGATTCGTTCTATGAATTCCACCACACGCTTGAGCATGAAAGAGATCATGTGCCGCCATTCATGGGCTTTCATTTCCCGAATCGGGCAACCTGCGTTCCCTTCTCTATCGATAGCGGAATCCGAGCCAACGTGACCTTCCTCCGTTGCTGCTCTATCATTCTTTATTGCAAAAGCGCACTAGCGATATGGAATCTCAAACAGGAAACCTCGTCGCTTTCTCCTAGCAAACCAAACTCTGAACGGGGTCCGATGCGCGGATCCACCACTCGGTCAAGCGAACTAGTTCAATTGCCCCTAAACGTGAAGGATCGACAAGCTCGAGGTCAAGCTAGAGGAAGAACAGGAGGATGTCAAACCGAACGGCTCGATCGGTACCGTGATCCGATCGATCGCTCCATTTTGACGCTTTCGGAAAACAGGAGACGGAGAGAGGTCAATGTCGATGGTGGACAATATTGAAGCCAAGGATGTCAAGCTTTACCGCCCGATCAAGTTGTCGAGCTGGAGGATTCGGATTCGAAGGTGGGGTTATCTTATCCAATCTCGTAGGATGTCGCCCGCTCGACGTAAAGGCCAGCCGCGAAATCGCCAAAATCGGGTTCAAACGACAAGCATTGGCGTCTTTCCTTGGCGGATCTACTCGGCTCATTTTCAATCAACCGACCCGCCTGGTTAATATGCATGGAGTCGATCTTATCCTGTAACCGAACCGGAGTTAGACTCTCCATGCACTCCTTGCCCGTGGTGAACCCGGACTACATCTAGACCTAGACTGCTGTCGACGACGCAACGCTGGTCTTCGGCAAGATTCAGAAACGGAGCTCGCCGCGTTCCCTGGACTACATTCGATATCATTCTGGTCATTATAAGTTCCGACCTGCTCGACGTCTCGGTGTGGACGAGTGCTCTCTGTTAGCCCCTCTCGTGAGCTCCGCTTTGGACTAGAGGCTAGGCGATGGAGAGCCTAAGTGTGCAGCCAGCACCAGCGTTCAGTTATCCATCGAACGTGGACGAGCTCAGATGGGTGCCGAGATCTGACAGAGAATGAATGAAGATCATTCGAAAGAGGCTTTCTCGTACACCCAGAGCAAATCGATCCGTACTTTGAAAGTTTACAATGTTCCCTCACTCTCGCCCTCTG
>FSVU01001873.1_pt1 | contig 15667 bp, 19 predicted proteins | sample 1637581 | NCBI WGS metagenome assembly FSVU01 (sample SAMEA3914814, study PRJEB12502) | metagenome | biome: forest; material: soil | place: USA | collected 2011-09-16 | depth 0.1 m | reverse complement strand
TAGTACGTCCGTTCTCGCCGATGGACTCGGATCGCGCTGCTGGAGGAAACGATCGAGGTCATTCCTGGTAATATTCCGACCGAGCCACCCACATCGATCTCAGTTCCTGGTTCGAGTACAGATATCCAGCATGACGCTCGATAATGCCCATTTCCCTGTTATTGCTTGTTACGCTTGTAATTCGATTCGTTGCTTATGTCATCCATTGTGTGTTTTCTACGACCAAACATGTTTATGTTTCGACATGTTCGTCTTCCGTTCACGTCTGCGTCCACCGTCTGCTCTATGGACGCTACGGTTACAACACCCTAGTCGTGGCTACCTAACTGACTCTGTTTCTGTTTCTGGCGCAACCGGAAAAGTTCTTCCACCATTGGCACCTGTCAACCATTGGGCCGAACTGTATCAACCAAGTAAAATACTGGGCAATGTCGACCGACATACACTCTTCAACCCCGCTACTATATCAGACGTTGTTCAGTCATATGGGCTTGATGATGGAGGGGAGCCGAAAACTGTTATCGAGATCTATCCAGGTTCGTCCACTCGTTTAAATCCAAAACAGAGGGCTGATTCCTGAGTATAGGACCGGGGGCCATAACGAGGGAGTTGTTGAAATTACCGAGGAGTGTTTTGAAAAAGCTCATCGTTTGCGAGTTTGTGGAGTCGTACCAGCCGGACTTGAAGGTAGGCCAGCATCCCTATTCTCCATTTTATGCTAAAAAAACGCGCTTGTAGGGGCTGGCGGAGGTAGATGATAGGCTGCAAATTATGCCTCAATCAGCCTACTTCTGGAGCGTTTATGAAGACATGCAGACTCAAGGCCACCTGGATGGCGTTACCCATGAACCCTTCAATAGAGGTACTTTGCCTTTCCATGCGACGTAGCATCAAATTTGAATAACTGTTCAGTTCATCCGTCCCTGCGACTTGTTGGACACCTTCCTCTCGCTATGACATCCGAACAGTGGCTCTCCCAGATTCTTCGCCATGTTCCACCGAGAGCATGGCTATGGAGCTACGGACGGATTCCTCTCCATCTACTCATACCGCAGGGCTTGTGGAAGGCAAGCCTTTTATCTCGGACGTTGCCTCGTTCATTTACGCGATCTATGAGTAGCGGGTAACTGCGGAACCAGACGATCGCGACTCCATTCGGTGCAAACTCTCCGTAATATCCCAAGCCAATTGTGACTTGGAAGAATCGCTCCCAACTGATGGCCTTCTCCCCCACTCCGGACATTTCTTTGTTGTGGACAAATCCCCTCGCAAGACAAAGAAACGGAAGAGTCCAGATTCATTTGTGTCGGTGAAGATTACGCCCAAGGCAACCCCACTTATCAAGCCTGATGAGGTTGAGGAGTGGGACTTTGTACTAAGAGCATTGTTTGTACAAAAGAGCAAGCCTTTTATGAAGAGTCTCCCGTACGTCTGTGATCCTTTGCCGGGGCGTGCTTATTTATCGGATGGATATAGGAATCTGGCGCCTGGAGCAAGTGTTCTCTTGGAAAGACTGGCCGCCACTGCTACGCCTGAAGATCACTTAGATGTTAATAAGACCATCCGGCAACTGACGATCGAGGATTGGGCAAAAGTCATCAAGGCGTTCAAGGAATGGCCGTTCAGGCCGACAGCCTTGAGACCCCCAACAAAGGCAGATTGGAAGTTTCTCACTGAGACGACGTAGCATATATGCCCTTACTATCTATTCACTATCATCCTTGGATAAACGAGTACCAGTGTCGCGTGTCAAGTGTTCCAGCTATTTGTGCTCCTATGACCCTGACCGAACTCTTGGCCGCTTCTCTTTTCGCCGACGCCAATCTTCTTTTTCCAGCCGCTCACCATCGTCGCTCTTCACCTTCCCCCGACCACCCTTCGACGACAGCTGGGCTTGCAACGATGTCAAGTCATCCGAGGAATGCTCCTCCGAGCTCATTCGCCAGACGCATTCCACCATCGTCAGCAGGGTTGAGTGCCCAGGACATGGCCACTCGACGAACCTCCCGCGTCGATATGGACTTTGAACAAGCACTGAAAGCTGGAGGGACTGTCGTCCTTGAGGAGGGCAGACGACTCGACACTTTGGGCTTGCCTTCACCGTCCTCCAATACCTCTGTCCGCACGACTCCAACAAAATTCCCAGTCCAGCCAGCAACGCCCAACGTCGTACCACCAACGCCCACATCTACGACAACTGCAAGGAGGCCACAGAGGAAGAAGGCCCCCGATATCACTCAAGCCCTGGCAGCGGCCACAGCGGCGGGTGCTTCCTCTAATCCCCAATCCTCTTCATCGGAGACACCGACGACCATTAGCCCTGTGGCACCTCAGCCACTCGAGGACCAGGACGAATACGACATCAGGACAAGGAGAAGGAGTTTATTCAGGAGTCCAGGGACGTCTTCAAGCCCCGATCTCGCCACGCTTGTCAGGAAGGCCAAAGAGCGCGGAGGCGTCGTTGGCAGCCCGACCTTGACCGCCGAGCCTTCAGAAACTTCAACTACATCTCTTGGATCGGGCCCATCTCCGACTCACCTTTCGCCCAGCATACCCACACACCCGCCTACGGCCTACACAAACGGCGAGAGGCAAAGATCGCGCACCCAGTCCACCACGTCTGGCTCATCGTCCTACTCTCTTGTGGACTCGCCGAGCCTCGACGAACGCATCCCGGGAACGCTGAAAATCACTCGCACCGGAAAGGCAGATAAAGTCCTGGGCGTCAACGGTGGACCAATGGGGAGTGTGAATCCAGATGATCAGGTGCGGAGTGTTCACTTCGATGCTTAAACACGCTCTCACAGATGATCGCCCTAGATGCCTCGACACACTATCCGAAGTAAAACCAGCGCTCTTTGGGGCAAAATGACAGGCACCACGAGGGTAAGTGAACTAATTATTCTCAAAGTGGAATCGTTGACTGAGCTCGAGTCTCTTCTCATAGCGTCCGTCCAGCAACGCATCCCGCACGGTCCCCAGCACTCCCATCTCTCCGCGGGACAACTTTGCTCACTTTGCTAATTATCAACTACCTCCCAACACGACTGACACGCCGACGGTCTCTATAATACCCCCAGCCTCACCTGAGATATACTACGATGCCGACGACGGCGGTGCTACCTTCAAGCCCCCAAAGGGACGACTCTCCAAGCCCCTCCCACCCATTACTACTGAGCCCTCAGCCTCTCGTTCCAAGCGCTCAAAATCTCCCAAATCAAGGCGCAGATCTATGAGTGTGGACGCGGTGGACATGGGACAAATCCTGCGGGAAGCCGAGAGCAAACCGCATCCTGCTTTGCCTCCCATACGACTTGTGACCAATAACCATGACCGACCCATCAGCAAAGCCTTACCTGGTCCACCTTCCCCCGGCTTATTGGGTCTTGGAGGTTGGACACTCAACTCGGAGGCTGAGCTCAGCGACTTCCGAGGCGCATTCGCTGGGCTAACGGCTGCGGGGGACAGGGAAAGCCAGAGGGATAGTAGTCCAAAGACTGGATCTAATCCTAGCCCGAAGGCTGAGGTCACAGAACCCCCAAAATCGGGGGGTCGGCCAAGGGCAAGGTCAGACCTACCCGCACCAGATCTGGGCCTCGGATTCGAGACCTCGACCCTTTTCCCGAAGTTGGACGTTGTCAACCCAGGTAAATTCCGCCCGACATCCACACAGAGCATGCCTAGTCGTGTCCCCGCCCCTACCGCAGCATTATCACCAACTCAAGACGCCCGTTCATTTGTCTCGGAACGGACCGCCATGCCATCTTCATCTGATCATTCGACGTACGAGGACGACACACCCGAACCATCCACTCGCGATTCCTCTCCTCTTCAAACAAATCAGCACCTCCCTGGACTTCAAGTCCATGTCACCTCTTCACAAGGTTCCAATTCCGAACCCTCTTTGGTCCCCGATCGTCCTTTGCCCGCACGGCGAGGCAGTGAGGATGTTGCCGCCGCTCGACCCCGCAACCTTGCCAATACTCCATACCAGCACCATCGCTCCATCCGAGCGAATCATGGCCTACCCTTTGACCCGAGCGCCTCATCCCTGGCCGTCAACGTATCGGAATACTCTACAGCCTCGACCTCAGCGAAAACCAGCTCTGATAACAAAGATGACGTAGAGACGAAAGCCAAGGCTGCTGCTGAGCGGTGTTGGAATGAGGACGAAACCTTCCTGCCAAAGGAGAAGATAGCTGAGTGGTTGGGTGGAACGTGCGTATATTCCTAATTTGGTGCGGGATATTGCTAACCAACACGTTCAGGGGACCCGTCAATAAGCTCGCGTTGCCTCGCTATTTGAATTACTTCGATTTTACGGGTTATCGCCTGGACAACGCTTTTAGGTACAAGAGACTCACCCTCCCCTTTGAAAACTAATACTTTATCCAGACATCTTTGTGGCAAACTCTTTCTTAAGGGTGAAACGCAACAGGTTGATCGGATTTTAGAGAATTTTGGTCGACGTTTCTGGGAATGCAACCCAGACAGTCTGTTTGGCAGTCCCAGTGCGTCTCTTCTCTTGAGTATTTGTTTCTCACTGACCTTCCCTACAGGCGTCGTGCACTCGGTGTCTTACTCCCTCCTGCTCCTCAATACCGACCTTCATGTCGCTGAGCTCGCATCTCACATGTCTAAGACCCAATTCGTCAAGAATACACTGTTTGCAATTACAGAGGCCATGTCTCCTACTTCACCAACACAGAATCCTACCGCTCGTTCGTCTACCCCTGACTTGTTCGATAGCTCCAGGCAATCCGGCGAAGCGAGCGACCATGCGCCAAGCACTGTGCGGATGCGATCGAAGCGGAGTGGGAGCATTACTTCTTGGAAGAGCGATCGGGAGACTGTGGGTGGTGTGCATGGCAATGCATCAACTCCTGCGCTCGTATCTTCGCCCGGAGATCAGTTTCGTACACTAGCTTTCAGGAATGGAGGACATCCCCATGGTCGGGCTTGGGAGCATGACATGGAGAATATGCTGAAGGTTCGTACTCTCGACGAGCCACACTGAACTTGGGTCGACAGCTCCGAATAGGACATGTACTCTGCTGTGAAGCAACAGCAAATTCTCCAGCCCGTGCTTTCGACGCCAAATATGGAGCGCCCGTCTATGTCATCTTTGACGCCTGGTAGCTCGCTCGTTGGGAGGAGTCGGAGTCAACGTAGCTATGGAGGCTCTGCGAACCTCAAAAGAGGTAGCATCAGAGGCCTCCAAAACCTCCTTGGCTCCCAAAGCCCCTACAGCAATAGCAGCAGTAGCACTGATGGTCGAATAAGTCCATCGCCGAGCTTCGCAACTTCACTTGGAGAGGTAGAGTACTTTTGATCAGCGAAGATCATATGCTAACTCCTTCTAGGCTTTCTCTACTTCCTCTTCGTCCTTGTACACCCCGACCCTCGGCTTCGCTTCTAATCTATCCCACACGATCATCAAAGAGGCACAGGAAGACGATCTCAGCTCCCTGCATAGCGCTGATACAGATGACACGAGTTTCAGTATCACAGACGAAGAACTCGCCCTCCAGGGTCCACCTTGGGCAAAGGAAGGTATGCTCTGTCGCAAGTTCTACTATGAGGCACTTGGCAAGCGAGCGAAAGATAAGAACTGGCAAGACCTTTTTGTCGTCATACAGAAAGGGGAGGTTATGATGTTCACATTTGGCGAGAGTGGAATATCCGGCCGAGGCGGCGGAGTAGGTGGTGGAAATTGGCTGGTATGTGTTGTCAGTGTAAAATTGAAGACCGAGGATTGATACGTGCACCAGTCAAACGCGACCCCGATGGGCACTCTCGCCCTCGCACATTCATTTGCGAATGCTCTACCTCCCCCTGGGTACAATCGTTCTCGACCTCACTGCTTCGTCCTGACCCTCCCGAACGACACCGTCTACTTCTTCCAAGCCGGTACCGAGGATCTAGTAAACGAGTGGGTATCTACTTGTAACTACTGGGCAGCACGCACCTCGAAGGAACCTCTTGCCGGCGGTGTGTCGAATATGGAGTACGGCTGGAGTCGGGTTGAGCCTTCGTCCGGTAGCCCAAGCGGCAGCTCGGAACGGGAGCGCGTCGACAACTCGGACGCCTTCAGTGACGTCTTTAGTGTTCGCAGTGGGAAGAGCAAACTCAGCAAGAAGAGCATGTCAGACGCCATGGGCTCTTCCCGTAATAACTATTCACCTTATGCCATGGAAAAGATTTACATCAATGACTGGAAGCCCCCTATGCCCTCGACCGTCTTCAGCATGCACGACGAAGAGACACAATTGGAGGCTCTCCAGCGGCAGGTCGCCATCCTGAACAAGGAGCTGGTGAACCATCAAAGGATGCAGTTGCCTATGCTCAACCTTGTAAGCTTCAGAAGAGTATATCTTGAGAAGAGTTCATCTACTAACTGCGGCTGTTAGTATCAACCCCGTTCCCCCAATTATATGAAAGCGTCTACTAATTGGGACGCCAAACGCAAACATCTCACGACAGAGATTGTCAAGTATGACACATACGTGGATAGTCTCAGGAATGGCATGGCTCTCAGGATCAAGAAGCGAGGAGAAAAGGTCCTTCAGCGCAATCTCATCAGCCCCGTCGACGAAGCGTTCGCATCCATAAAGCCACGCTCGCACAAGAAGGGCCTACAAGATGAACCGATTCAGGAAACGGAAGAACCCACTACTCCTGGCCCGGGAGCTGGTTTCTCTCACCGACGTGAGGTCGCGACTGTCGAACGCCATCATTAGTGTACATATGATCCTGGTATCATATTGGATTTTCTTTTCGTTCCTCCGCCTGTTACTTTCTATGATCTCTCACTGGTATACTTATTGTACGTATGGGCGACTTTTTGTAATATTGTTACTTTCGAGCCCTCTGCAGACCTCATAGCAGTTCTCAGCAACCGCCCACTACGCATGGGCCGGTAGCAGGACATAACACAGCGTAAAAGTTGCCAAGATACATTCAAGGATTACGACACAGGACGATGAAGTTCGAGACGACGGAGCGTACAATGTTAAATGGGCCCAGCTAACACGGATCGACAGAAGGAACGGGAGTCAGCCAAGTGATGTGATGGATGGGGGAAAGGGAAAAGAGGTACAAAGCTAGATTCAATTCATTCAGAGAATTCATTCAGAAAAGCCTGGCATGAGGGGGCTGGAGACAGTCAGTAATAGCTTACCGCACTCTGACAGACATACTAAACAATGCAGACAATAAGACGTGTTATTCCTCATACCAACTCTGGCTCAGTCTAATCAAGAAAGCCTCAGGCATCGGATCGGTGAGTTATCGAGTGACTCACTCTACCAGCCTCCTCCTCCTCCGGATCCTTGTTGGCCGCCTCCACCTCGATATCCACCACCACCTCCGTATCCACCACCACCTCCTCCACTGCCTCCACCCCCGTACCCTCCTCCACCTCCGCGGCTCCCTCCATAGCTCCCACCTCCACCTCCGCCGTATCCACCTGAAAGTGAAGTCTGACTCTCCATGCGTACGACACATGCAGAGATTGCTCACCACCTCCACTGCCTTTGGCCTGTGCTTCGTTGACCCTGATCTCTCGCCCATCAATATTCGCACCATTCATTTCAGCGATCGCGTTCCCCATGTGTTCTGTGGCCACAGTCACGAATCCAAAGCCGCGCGAACGGCCTGTCTCGCGATCGACCATGACGGTAGCCTATGCGTTGCGGGACGATCATAGACGTGCAAAAAAGGAGAGGGGACACAATGCCTTATTAGGCAACGAAACAAGAGGTTTGGCACTTTCCACAAACTCACTTCTACATCACCGTATGCACCAAACGCAGTTTTGAGACTGTCGTCAGTGGTATTCCAACTGAGGTTGCCTGTGTACCGAGTCATCAAGACAGCAAGCGAGAAACGAACCACACCAAAAAGACCGTGATGGGTTTGAGGCCCATTTGATTATCGATGTATTGAGATATGTAGGACGTATTGGTGAAATAAACGGAAACAGAAAGAATGACGCAAAAGCGCAAAGTCAGATCTGCACGGATAAAATCCGCGTTGGATTGGGAAGGTCACAAGGAATCTGAAGGATTTGGAGGGAGATGAAGTACATTGTTTACTGACCGACGTAAAGTTTGGACATCTCTTGAGAGGGCACTAGGGAAAGTTGGTGGAAGAAGAGATGAGTTGGCCAACGGACGTAACGGTCTTTGCGGCGGAGATTGAAATTTACACGATGGAGCTCTGATTCAAGAGTCTGAGCCGCTTCAAACATGGGTGTGCGTTTAGTAGAATGAATCTTTTGCTCGCCGACTTGAAAATATCGCCTGTGAGAGTGGAGGCAATACAGCCTCGTGAGTCGATCCTGGGGTAGGATACCGTAAATATAATTATGTTATTCTGGCATTGATTGATATATGGGAAACAACCATGAAAGTGTACGAGAAGGCATAGCGCCCACAAATTTACGTTGGCAGTATGTCTTTTAGAAAGCGAAAATGCACCAATGGCTGGGCATTCCCTTGAAATCTCGTCACTTCCCGACCACAACTAGGCAACACACAGATCTAGGTTAGAAGGTCATCCGGCACTAAATAATACCATCTTCATCTCAAACTTCAGAGGCATTACAAACCTTGACAAAGTTCCGGGGTATCAATTCTGGCCATCTGTTCTCCCTTTGCTCGAACATGTATTACAAGCCCGATATTGCACCTTGGCAAACGGTGTCAATCCCGAGGACTAGCCATTGGCGAGTGCTTTGATTCTACATTGAAGGCTGTGGTCGGTCTAGTATTACCCTATCTCGATTGATCACGTTGTGGCATAGCGATCCCAAAGCGATCCCCTGCGGGCGCAATACGGCGATCTAACCAAGGATATGGCTTTGATGATGACAGCGGTACTCCCTTTCCTACCTTTCCTCCCAATTTACTCGACGTACATCGAAGTCGAATCCCGAGAGCGAGTGGCAGATAGCTGTGTACAGTATGTCCGCAAGCCCGGCCGGGCCGACTTAGATAAGACTTCTACCGTTGATTATCATTGCCCCTTCACTCCTTGGACTTCGATGAACAATTCGGGCTATAGATAGGGAAGACGAACCCCGATCATTCATCGGGGGGTACAACCCCGGATCGCGCGACGACACCAAACCCTCAAGAAGAAGGCTCTGCATGTCAACAGGAGGTCTGCAAGGAGGCCACGGGTGCCCTCAAGAGTTGTCTCCACTTGGCCTCCACCATCTTGTCTGCTTTGCCTGTTCAAGCACCTAAGGCTGCGGGGGACACGATCAAGCAGCTGTTGAAAAGCTTAGAGGCCGGTCTTGATCCTTAGTTTTCAATCATGTCGAGCACTGACACTTATACGCTTAAATCTGGATGACTCAAAATAACGAGATGGGCGAGAAAAAGATCAAGCAGGATATAAAACTCCTCTCCGACAATATCAAAGACTGTCTCTCTGTCGAGACGCTTCTTGATGGCTCCACCTCAATGAGAAAGCATGTCAAAGCACTACTAGAGTAAGGCACAATGTCCCCTTTTTGGGGCCTGAATTGATATTGAGAAGTGAGCTTTCGGAAATCTCGGATGCCTGCGACATCTCCAGCACTCCTTTTTCACGATTTATGCGTAGAGAAGACGACGCAAACTCAATTACGGATGCGGCGGAGAAGATGAGGAAAGCTTTGCAGGCGTTCCAGGTACGTGACGATTCAGTTTCAAATTCAAGCAAATGCGTTTGATTTGAACTCGCAAATGGGCTAGACAAACTCCATCATCGATATCGGACAGGGCGTCGCCTACCTGATCGTGAGTCCGCCCAAATTGTACCAAACGCCGAAGCTCCGTAGACTTAATCCATCACTAGAGTCACGAAGACGAACGACGTCTCCGAGGCGAGTAAGCCATTGCATAAGCCATTGCATATTCCTCACCATTCCCTAGAGCTACTGGATCCCGTCTCCGCTGCTCGCCATAACTCACGTGTCCGACAGGTCGCGATTGCGACCTGTGCCGACGGCACCTGTGTAGAACTCCTCGGAATAATCGATGCATGGAGGAGATCGAAAGACCCAGGCAGCCTCGTGTTCTGGCTCAACGGCCTTGCCGGTCAGGGGAAGTCTACGGTGGCTAGGACCGTGGCTGAATCTGCCGACAAATCCGGCGCGCTCGGCGGTTCATTCTGTTTCTCTCGACGGGAAGATCGTTTCCTACGCACAGCATCTCGCGTGATCCCCACTTTGGCCTATCAACTTGCCCTGCGAATCCCATCGTTCTGTGCCGCACTGCTCAACGTCCTCGATGGCATGCAATGGGCCGAGCTTCCGTTACGCACTCAAGCCCAAAAGCTAGGCTCCGTGCTTCGAAACTACACAGCACCCTTTCCCCCTCCACTTATCGTTCTCGATGCGCTCGACGAGTGCGATATTAACCATGCAGTACTCCTCCTCTCTGTCCTCCTCAGCTCGTCTCTCCACCAGACACCGGGTATGAGGAGGAGTACCGGCTGCATGAGATGGGCGAGGTCGTCGTCGTCGATATCCGACGCTACCTTGAACGCGCACTCTACCAAGTCCGAAAAGACCTCCATCTTCCGGACTCAGACCAACGTTGGTTCAACGACCACCATCTTGATATCCTTGCCGGCCGTGCAGGATCCTCGCTCTTATATGCCGCAACCGTGGTACGTTTCATCCGATCCGATTTATCCAGCGCGAAGGCCCAGCTCGAGACTCTCATAGAGCAGAAGCCATCCGAGGCATCACCATATGCGGTCCTTGACGCCGTGTATCTTGAGATCGTTCGCCGATTCTTAGGGAATCCCCCTTCCGCACCAAACTCAGTGCGGCCTTACTATACCGAAGTCGTAGGATCAATGTTGTTTCTACGCGATTTGCTCACGGTCAAAACGATTGCAGAGTTGACGATGTTGGATACCGACGATGTGATCACCACTCTTTGGCCTCTTCAACCTCTTCAATCGATCATCACCCAGATCAACAACGTCGAGTCATCGGTATCGTTCTATCATGCGTCGTTCTACGACTTTGCAACAAGCGACCGCTGCCTGGCGCCAGTCCTGCCATTCTCTCCCAAGGAGCGGGAAGCCTACGTCGCTGAGCGTTGCCTTGTCACGATGACGAGAACGCTAAGAGAGAACACGGCCGATATTCAAGCTTCGACGGCCGACGTGTCAACGATGCCAGGCTTGGCGAGGCGTATTCCGTCAGAGGTCGTCTATGCAGCTCGCTTTTGGGGATCGCATCTCCGTGGTTCGACTAGGATCGAAGACCGAGACGGTTTAATGTGGCTGACCCTCCGACGGGCCACTCGATCTACTGCTTTCATAAGTGCATGTAACAATACGATTTTTGGTAAATGGGATCAGAAGGGATTACAGAGTATTTTTGAGACGTTATTTTAACCTCTGGATGGTGATCTGTGTTGATTCGACATTCTACCCCCGGCGACACCTGTCCGAGCACTCTGTTTCATACGAGCCAGGCCGGACAGTACAGCACTTGAAACTTCGCATGTGTGGATATAATGAGATAGAGGATACAACCTCAAACTTTTGTGGTAGTCCCTTACGCAATGATCGTGCTATCGTTCATCGGACATAACGTGGCCCGTTGGGGGGGCGTCACGGTAGTCGCCGCTCTTCAGGAATTTATTGGGTTCCCACTTCTGTATTGGGTGGAGATCTGCGGGGTTCTTAACAATATCGGCCCCGCCGTCGAATGCCTCCTGTATGCATTGCAATGGATGGTATGTAATGACCGTCCAGGCAGCGTCCCGCTCATCACTGATCCTCAATCGTTAGCGGGATGCGGAAATGGATATTCAAAATACCGAAATGATGAACGATACGCATCGGCTTCTTGTGACACCTGGGAATACCATCGCTGTCAATCCACGACAACTGTACACGTCCGTATGGCTAATAATCCCCAGTGGATCGACTCTTTACGGCTTTCTACGCCAGAGCCTTCTTTCTCGGAATGGTGCTCCTCTGGTCATTGATGGCGAGAGAGTATGGACCGATGAGCTTGCAATATGACCGCGTTTCTCGGTATTTATCCTGCGGCCTCGAACGAAGGAAAGCTGCTACCCACGATATCAAAGGAGCGATTGCCAACTCTGTGATATCGACTTGAAACGAACGTGGTGCCTGAAACAAAGGGTGTCGCATAGTTTTACTGTAGTATTTTTCATTTCAAATAACATAGTAATACCTTTGGGATGGCCAAATTGGGTGTTCCCTCCAGACAGGGTCTTTTCCGATGCTACGTAGATCGCGTGTCGGCGGCAGTAGAGTGTGCATGATTAAAACAACTCGCCAATGTAGGCATATATAACTGGATCAAGTGACTTCTCACACATGTTGTGCTTCGAGGCGAGATGCTGTTAGATGGACTGATTCTTAGACACCGACATGGAATGGAGCCAGCAAGGCAAGTGGCTGAACCTCCAGCGATGCAACGCGCACGCGCACGAACCGCCAAAGACACCACACATGGTCCAGAAGCCGAATCAGTGTATTAGCAGTAAAGGTGAGAGAGGAAGGGGTAAGAAAACAGCGAGAAAGACAAGGGGGCGGGAAATGCGACAGTGGAATGCGGAGTTAAAAGATGAAGGTTCCGAGTTAGTTCAAAGCTAAACGCAACAGTGGGTATTGAATATGGAGCATTGGTTGTGATAATCGAGGTAAGGAGTAGGAATTACATTTCGTTAGACCCGGCAAGGTGAGCCAACAGCGCCTTGATTGTGGCTAGGAGTACACGTGCCGAGATGAGGTCATCAACAGTTAAAACCCGGTGTTACTCTTGGTTGGCTTCTTGCGAAGGAACCGGTTCCTCTTCTGGCTGCCCGAGAGAGAATCCGCGTCACTGCCCGCAGGTCCGGAGGAAGCCTGCGCAGGATCGGTCTGAGATCCCAGAGCTCCGATTGGCGTCGTCCTCCCACTTCCCTCGCCCAGATCGACGCTTCCCTGCCTGTCTTGCTGCGCCGAACCGGCACTTCCGGACGTGGAAGGTTTGCGTCCAACAGTAGAGATGCGGCGAGCTAGACGCTGAAAGTTCTGAGATGCGATGCGGAAGCGCTTGTTGGGATCGCTGGACTTTGCATCTCCTCCAGTCTCCTCCTCCTTGAACTTGATCGATGAGGGAGTCTGGGCTGCCGATGGCCTCTGACTAGAGCTATCGTCGGATGTCGGGAACGCGACCGTTTGACTGGGGCCCAGGTCAATAGGAGGAGGCGAGAGAACAGGGGCGTCTCCAGAAGTGACGGCGGAATACTGGCTAGCGGGGTCCACTGAAGGAGGTGAAATGGATGCTGCTTTCGCGGAAGTGTCGACCATCTGAGCTCCGGCTGATCCATCTATCGGCGATGTAAGATCTAGGTCTGCTTTCTTCTTGTCATCAGAAGTGTCAATCTGGGGGACGACTGTAGCCTCCGAGGCCATCACATCATGCACCACGTCGTAGCCCTTTCCACCTGCTTTCGAAGGCTCAAATCCATGCCCTACATGAGTCTGGTCGGCCGAGATCTGTTTCTCCCACATCGCAGCGAAGACGCCCTTCTGTGATACGAGCTCCTCGAGATTTCCGCTTTCAGCGATCCGTCCATCCTTGAGAACGAGGATGCTGAAATAAAGATGGGGTAAACACAACGTTAAACAAGACACGCGCGTGACGTACATATCGGCTGAGGCAATCGTGGAGAGCCGATGAGCGATTGAGATGGAGGTTCGGTTGGCCAACTAATAGTCAGGAGTAAAAGGTATGAGATGTTGTCGTATCGACCTTGATACATGCATACCAGATTCTGGAGGGCCTTTTGGATATCCTTTTCAGTTGCGGTGTCCAAGGCCCTAGTAATCATGTAACTTTAATAGTTGTTCGAGGAATAGGTGTTCAACACTTACGACGTGGCTTCATCGAGAGCCAGGATAGGAGAGTTCTGGTTGAATTTGTGAGCCGACGTCTCCAGCTCTGAGGTTCCCGACGCTAACCTTTAGGAAGGTCCTCGCGATAGAAACGCGCTGCTTCTCCCCGCCGCTGAGTCGAACACCTCTTTCCCCAACCTTGGTCTGATATCCGTCTGGGAAGGCAATAATCCTCTCGTGCATTTGGGCGGCCATCGCGGCGTGCTCGATCTCTGCTTGAGATGCACCGAACTTGCCGTATCTACATCAAAAGTCCGATTAGCAGACACTTGTGGAATGAGAACCAGACTCACCCAATATTATAAGCCACGGTATCATTGAAGAGGACGCTGTCTTGAGGAACGACGCCAATGGCACGTCGCAAGCTTGATTGGGTGACGTCTCGGATATCCTGTCCGTCGATCAAGATCCTCCCTTGCCCTTCCTTAAGATCGTATTGCCTGAAGAGCAGACGGAGAATGGTGCTCTTGCCCGCACCACTCTCGCCCACAAGCGCAACCGCGTTGCCCTTCGGGACGGTGAAGCTTACGTTGTGGATGGCCGTCGACCTGTCGTCGTAGGAGAAATTCACGTTTTCTAATGGACTGGCTTAAGGATTGAGATGTTCGGCAGGGTAATCGACATACCGAAGGTGATCACGCCGTCAGTTACCACAAGATCGGGTGCCCCTGGCTTGTCATTCACTTCGGTCGGCTCGTTAAGGAGATTGAGTAGCTTCTCCGTATCGACAAGATTCTGGTTAATCGACCGATAGATTGAGCCGAGCATGTTGAGCGGGCCATAGAGCTAAACCCTCTGTGAGCCACATGATCATCCTCTAGGCGCAAAGTACGAACCTGAGCGAGATAGGTGATAAAGAAGACGAAGTCCGCAGCTGTCGAACTCGAGTGAACGATTCGCCAGGCGACGATAAGTGAACCACCGAGGAGTCCCAAACACTGTGTCAAAATTCAGTAAAACGCCTTCAAAACAGCTTAGACTTGACGTACGATGATCAAGTTCTGGACAAAGTTGAGAAGGTTCAGGGAAGCGATGACCTTATACTCGAGGGTCTGGTATTCCGCGATAGCCTGCCTGTATCGTTCACCTTCGTGAGCCTCCCCAGAGAAGTACTTGACGGTGTCGTAATTAAGGAGGCAGTCTGTATGGATCCCTCGCGTAATCTACAGTGCGGTGATCAATGACAGTAGGAGAGGGTATTCAGAATCACATACGATGTCTCTGTCGTTCATGGCGCGGCGTAATTTCGTCCTCCATCTCGTTAATAAGACCTGAGCGGAACTATGAGTACAGCACGGTTCCTCGAGAACAGATAGCACTCACACTAACGGTTACTTTGGGATATCGAAGTCAGTCGTCTGTGTCAGGAGAGATTGGGGTTATCACTCACTATAAGATATCATCACAGCGCCAATGATTCCAGAGAGGACCGGACCGAAAAGATAGAAGAAAGCTCCAAGGGCGATGGTGATATCCAAAAGGGTCGGAATGATGTTGAAAAGCAAGATCTAGTAGTATTGCTTATTAGCTTCACGCTGGAGAGGCGAGTCATGAGATCCTCACCTCGAAGACGTGATTAATGGCTGCACCCCGGTCCAGGATCCGGAGGATTTCGCCAGTCTTGCGACGAGTGTGGAAGGCAAGCGACAGGTTCAAGAGGTGATCAAAGCTCAACTGTGACATTTCTAACAAAACGGAATAGCGTCAGTGTGGAGAGTTGAAAGTATGCGTCATAAGTCTC
>FSVU01001715.1_pt1 | contig 15777 bp, 19 predicted proteins | sample 1637581 | NCBI WGS metagenome assembly FSVU01 (sample SAMEA3914814, study PRJEB12502) | metagenome | biome: forest; material: soil | place: USA | collected 2011-09-16 | depth 0.1 m | reverse complement strand
TCGAGCACCCTTGTTTCGATCACGAAGTCGAAAGAAGAACGAAGCGACCGGGGGATGGCCTTTCCCGTTCCCGTCCCCCGTTTGAATTGGCTCACCCGCGCTGCCGGCGAAGAGACATCTCCCGCTATACTGTATTTTCGCAAGACATACCCGGTGGGAGGTGAAGCCTGAAATGACGCAAGTGAGAACCTTTCGCATGCGGATGGATAGATGCCGCCATCGTTGCCCTCTCTCGGACAGGTCGTGTGTAAAATCCCGGATTAGGCTCTCTTTATTGAACGAACGTCGTCAAGTCTGCGCCCGTCGCCTTTTCCCATCAAAGCTTGTTTCTTTCCCATCGCAGCGTTATCGCTTATCTCGCGGGCTATTCCCGCTTCGCCACCGCCAAGACGGAAAGGTTGCCGACGGCTTTTCAATTGCGCATCGCTGCACTCTCGGGGAAGAGCTTCCCTGTCATCCTCGCGTGCCGATCGAAGCTCCCATTCAGTGGCTGGCTCTCTCCCTCGATCAAGTCTCGTTCGTTGCTTCTGGTGACAGTAGCGAGGAGACGGAGGTCAGGGATGAGGGAAGGCGGGGTTAGACTCCGCAGTCTCAGGCAAAGGGACGCCGTATTTCGGGTGTGGATACGAACCTGAGCATGGCATTTGGCATTACATGAGATTAGAGGGAAGAAAAGGGAACATGCGCGCGGGGGAGGTAAAGAGTCTGGAGATTTGGGTCTAGTAGCGGCGTTTGGGAGGTGTAGAAAGGAGCAAGTACATCGGGATGATACACATAAATGAGTAAACAAAGGAGCACCGCGACCAGGAAGAGGGGGGGGATTGATAATTGTCAAGGAGAAGAAAGAGGAACGAATGTACGACGAGGAAAGAGTAAAGCACAGGTTGTTGCGGCAAGAGCCCGCTAAATAAGTGAAGAGAGTAATAAAAATGGAAACGAAGAGAAAGAGAGAGGGGGAGCTTGCGCTCCTACAGATTACCCTCCTTGAGTGGATCTCCAAAATCGATGTCGCCAGGCTTCATGCCGACCATGACATCCTCCAACTTGAGCGGGGGCAGGTAGTTCCCGCCGCCGTTCGAAGACGAAGAACGGTGAGAGTGAGGGGAGCCATGGCCATTGCCACCACTCAGGTAGTATGAGGAGGCGTCAGCGCGTCCTGATGGGTCTGGGAAGTATTCAGAACTTGATCAGCGTCAGTCTGGATCATGGGGGGAGTCGGAAGGGAGAGGGAGAGGAAGGGGATAACGTTTGAGATGAGGAGGTGCGGAAGGGGCCGTCACTCACATCGTGCAAGGTCAGAGTCGACGTCGCCTGGGTTGCCTGTCGCACCGGGAGTCCCCTCGCCTGCGCCCTCTGATCGCTCTTCCAGGATCGGGGGAGTATGGATGACGCCAGAGCTCGCTGCGGAGATGCTCGATGCACTGGTCGACGGTCTGAGCGTCCTGTTCCAGGGAGCACCGTTGCCTTGTCCGCCATCGTCCCCTGCGGGACTGTAAGCAAAGTCGTAGCCTTGCATCCTGGACTGTTGATTCGACGGTGCGGTGAGCGGCCTCATGTTGTCGGGGCCACCGTTGTTGGAGTAGTAGGCAGAGGCTGGGGGAGGTGGGTAAGGGCTGCTGTTGGCCATGGCTTCACTTCGTCGACGGGGGCGACCGTGTCTCAGGGCGGACGAAGAAGGAAGCTGAGGTCCTCCAGGATTGATCGACTTGGCAGATGACGGTCGGACGGAGGTGGCCGGAGTCAAGGGACGACTGCTGTCCTCCATGTCGTACCCGCCTCCGTTGTTCGAGTAACCCGTCGTTGGTCGCGAGTCTGGAGAGAGCGACGCATTGTTTGTAGGGGGAGGTTGCGAGTAAGATGGGAATGAGGAGGTTGCTGACAACGACGGACGCTGGGAATACGAACCATTATTCGAGTTGGACGTTGGGTTGAGGAGCGACGAGAGGCTTCCCGAGTGAGGTTGACCCGTCAGAGAACTGGCAGGGGGGAGACCGTAGCTAGACGCGGACGCATTCCAGGAGGAACCATGATGATCGTAACTGCCTGGTCCCGAGTTCGAGCTGCCATAACCAAAGTCTCTCATCCCATTGGATGAAGGGTACGCAGAGTGGGGCTGGGAGTGGTGGGTCGGTGGAGCACCATACGAGGAGCCATCGTCCGCGGGAGAGACACCACTCATGAGGGAATGCGAATGCTGGTACCCGTATGGTCCGACACCGCCATTCGAGCCCGGGATCGCGAGAGGGGGCAGTGCGTTCCTGCTGTTGCCAGAAGGGGGACCATAGCCAGACCCTCCAGGACCAGCCCACTTGCTGTTTGAGCTCGGGAAGGTGGCGCTGGCGGGCATTCCGACGCCATTTCCGCCCATGCCGCCGAAGTTCCCGCCACTGAGCCCATAAGGACCAGGGGCGCTCGAGCCTCGCGGGCGGATGCCTTGTTGACCTTGTGCTTGTCCACCCCCAGGCAGTGTCGGCAGACCGATACCGCCACCCAGATGTTGATGTTGGGATGACGGGACGGCGTGATGAGGCGAAATTGCGTTCAAGTGAGGGAGGTCGTTCGGCATGCCACCGGCTCCGGAGCCATCAGAGCGCTTTCGTTGCTTGGGTAGGCGAGGGGGTACCCGTCGCTTGAAGTTGGCTACCACTTCAGGGGGAGAATTCCGAGTGAGCGTTGGATGAGCTGGAATTCCACGCCAGGATGACGTGCGATAACGGATACAAAGAAAGGTGGGCAAAGGCACCGGTCAGCACGATTTGGCGCAGGAATCAATGGACACTTACACCACGTGCTCGCATCGGGGTCGTCAATGGCAGGGTCCACATTGCGCAAATTGACCTTGCGCATGAAACCATAAATCTGTCAAAGAGAAAAGAGCCCATTCAGGTTCAATGTCAGCTTCCGACGCGCCAATCGTTATCTCCAAATGGTATCGACTTACGTTGAGTTGTCGGGAGAAGGAGGCGAAACGGGATTGGCGATAGATACTCGGGAGGACATGCAGCGCAAGTTGCTCGGGGCGTTCGACGATGATCTGTTCGCCGTTGGGATCCCATCGGATCATGCTTTGATACTCTGGTCTTTCGAGGAGACTGTGTGAAGAGAGGGAAAACAATGGATATCCTTAATTAGGGACTCGGTTGCCATCAACCCAGAATGGGAATGACGCACGCGTAGAGTTTTGTAAGAAACGTTGCCTGAGGTTTGGTCTCCATCTTGGGGGGTTCAGAGGAGGGTGGTGGACGCGATGGATCATCGTTGGGATCAAGGTCGACGGAGGAGGAGCTGTTTGATGGGTGCATCGCGGGTGGGATACCGTAGACTAGGGCCGCGGCATTGGCAGAGGATGGTGGATACGAAGGTTGCTGGGATTGCTGATGGTGGTGATGATCGTCTCTCCTCTGCATGTACTGCGAGCCGTAGAGTTCTGCCATGTTCCGAGGTGTCTAAGCAAGGGGTGGAGGCGATGTCGACGAAGGAGGGGGAGGAAGGGAATGAGGAGCAGCGAGATTCGGGAAGAAGAGGGGAGATGTGCAAGAAGTCCACTCGAGAGGCTTGAAAAGATGGAGAGGGGGGCTAGATTATGTACTCACGGCAACCGCCAGAGCGCTGTACAGAGAGCCAGCAGAGAGGGTTTGGGTCCCAAAAAACGGGCAGCTGGGCTCCCTGAGCCCCAAGCAAGGAGAAATTACCAAACAAGAGTGAAAAAAACCTCGCCCCGATCCGTTGCCTCGGTTCTCCCTGCCTCTGCAACCCACACGGCCCGCCCACCGACGACCTCGACCCGCGCCGTCGTCATCGTCCCCTCCCTCAGTGGTCACCAAGTCTTACCCCACCGGACCCATCCAGGACCATTATTCAAGCCGGGCATGTGTCACTTTCACTCGGCATCGCCCTCCGTCATAAGCGTTTGACCGAATTCTCCGGCCCCGTCAAAGGGCGTTCCACTACATATACACGCGCGCAAACAAGACGCTCTCCCGCAACGCTGGTCCGTCAGGTCATTTTGAGGGTCCTCCCAACTCCAAACGCTATCGGACGTCCGTTCATCGGCGGTGGAACTTTCCCTCACATCTCAGCTCGACGTCCTTCAACCCCTTGGTGAGAGAGTACGCGACCCTGCGAAGCTTGAGAGTCCCGCTTCGGCTTCTCAACGTGCACGAGACGACTCGCGTGTGCCGTTGGGTTCAATTGCCTTTTTTAGAACTCGTAGCGGACGGCGCATACGGTGAGCTGGCTGGCTTGCCATTCTCCTATTTAACAAGGGCAGCGGCCTCGGTGATAGTCTGCCCCCCGATCACTATAATTGCCCTCTTTGACCCCCTATCCCTCTCGAGTCATGGGCCGCCTCTCATGGGCAGCCGTCTCGACAAGTTTCACGGCACGTCCCGCTCTTGTTAGCCCCGGATCCCGCTATCCTGGTCGATTGGCCAATATATGCCATCTCATTTGCACGCGCCTTAACCTGGCAAACTTACTTACCTACGTACATGATAATGAGATACCACATCAACCCAACGATCATCCTTGATTGTACCGCGCCGATTGCGCGGCGCCGGTCCTGTGGGCCAGTTTCCCTCGATGGACATTCCCGTGAATGCACACACCTTTCCCAGGTCAAGCTTGAGCATCTAACAGCCCAGCAGCCTCGCGCCCATTCCAAGACGTAAAACGAAGGCGTTCCTTGAGTGGTCATTTAGCGATGCACTCGGAAGGCCCAGATCTCTCGTCAGAAGTCGGTGGCTTGCCGCATCGACGAAGCAAGAGAACGCTGCCACCGTCCGCGGTAAACTTCGAAGCACCGCACCTCATCAGCCACAACGCCTTAGACGCTCCGCTCGCTCTCAATCTTTACCAAGACCAACATCCCTACGATGCTTGGTCGACGAGGCGTGCCCAGGCATGCCTCGTGATTCTTCCATCGGAAGCGCCCGTTTGTGGCTTGCCTGCCAGCACCATTTTTGACTTTGCGAAGGCAGCACGCTCCTCCTCTCTATCTTCATCTGGCACAGAGCTTATCAGCCAAGGCGACTGCATGCTCTGGGCACCTCGAGTCGATCAATCAATGTCTCGGACCATGCATCGCTTTCGCTTTGGGACTCAAGAACGTGTTCCGGCTTTCTTTTCGACCGATAACATTTTTTGCATACATCTGTGCTCTTCGTTGCGGTTGTCGATCCCATGTATACTCTAACAACGCTCGTGTACCTTGATACGTGCTTGATTCTCGTCCTGGTGCGCCGAGATGTCCGGTCCGGTCTCCCCATCACCACCGTTGCTGTCGTCGCCACCTCCCTCGACGTCGTCCGGCGTCGGTATCCGCTCTCCCGCACGCTCACGCCTTCGGGCATAAACCTATATTCTTGCCCGCTCATTATTGCTCTTGAGGTCGTCCCTGCGGCTAATGCGGGAGTGGGTGTGAAGATTTGCCTTGCTCGGTTCCATTACCCCCGGTACCCGTTGTCCACGCGATCGTCCCAGATCACGCCTTCCAGACCTCTGTTGTCATCAAATTCTAAAAGCGCAGCACAAGAATTTGGTGCCTTGGATGGGATGGTATGTACGGCTGTTCCTTGCCGGGGGCCAAGCCGCGTCGACGTCGCGGGCAACGACGCCTTTCTATCGCATTAGTGATTTCACGTCTCACCAGTTCATCATACCGCACATGAAAGGCTCTCTGCGAGTTTCAGAAGTGTGTTCTTTTTTGTACGACATCAAACGGCTCTCCGATTATCGGGCAAACAGTACGCCTAGACCGGCTGCGTACGGTCCTAAAGCGGAACAAGCGTGTCGAACGTTTAGATTCGAGCGCCAGGCTTCGGATGTCGAAGACGTCTTATCTGTGTCATGCTTTGGGCCCTCGTGTTCTGTCTCTCGCACCCGAATACCGCGAAACGGTGCATCCTCGGTCTGCCCATTTCAGAAGGCGCTTCCCGACTTCCTCGAGCACTCCGCTTGGTTGGAGCTAAGCTCAAAGACATAGCGCCATCTCCCGACACTCCATTGGGGTGCTCCGATCGGTCTTTGACCCTCTGGAAGCCGCTTTCCTCGTCAGCCGGCTCTTCCTTCTCATCCCTGCGCTTCTCGTTGGATTCGCAGCCCTCTTGGACGCCTCCCCGGTGGCACGCAAAACTTTCCCCCGCGGGCGTCATCCTATTCGAACAACAGCGCGTGGAAAATGGTCCCAGCGCCCAACCAGAGCAGTCCTCCTTTGGAGCGCGATAGGCATGAGATTGAGATACCGGTCTAGGCCCGTTTCGGACGGATATCATATCTCAAATTCAATTTAATTCTCAGGCGGCATATTGGTCTCCAGAATCTTGTAATCTCTGATGTCGATCCAGACTGCCAAACGGCCCGGCCGTTGGTCGCATTTTGACAGAGCACCGACCCCTGTCAGGGTCGACGTGCGGCAGCTCCCGTGGGCCAACGCTACGGTCGAATACTGAATTGCTATATGCGCGTAATGTCTGCATGACTGAACCATACTTGGGAAGGAATATCAAGTCTAAAAGCTTCTCGAGCCTCCGTAGAGAACCAGCTGTGCCACAACTTCCTCGAATGCACGTTAGTTCTGGATAATCCCCGGTAGATATGATCCTCAGGAGCTTCCGTGGATTTACCTATATTCAGCGGCTTGGCCGTTGCCAACCGGACACGGTCGCCCCGCGTGTCTAACTGAATTGACAGATACTCCTCGCCGAGAGCACCGTGCGAGGTTGCGAGCTTGTTTTACTAAGATATGACGTCCGTGCCCGTCGGGTGGTCCAGACGGGGTAGTCAAGACAGAAACAACTGGAGAACAGGGTGAATCAGCCAGAAATAACACCACTGAATGGAGAGAGATTCTACCTCTCAGGATAGGATGTGGAGTTGGTTCGCTTTGCTTCTGAAGCCTTTCGCGGGCATTACTCGCGATTCGAATCCCGGCTTGGCACCAAACACCTCAGTAGGCCCTGCTCGATCACGAAGCCTCGGGCACCCTCACCGACTCGACATAGGCATCTACCACGCATCTCTTCCTCGCCGTCGAAGAGCTCTGTACATCCAAATCGCCGTCCCAAATCGACCTTTTCCCCCTCGTACGCACTGGGCGAGCGGCGTCATCGTTCGCCCCCTCGGGGAACAGACTCCTGACCCCTCCTCGACAATATCACACAGATATTGCGTTGCAACCCTTCCCACAAGGGTAATGATAGCCCTTTCTCATCGTATCCAGAAGCGGGGTACAGCGCCAGAAAAAGCAGCTCCAGCAATAACCCGCAACGTGCGAGCGATCTGGGCTTTTCTGGTAAGTGGGGGAGCCCCAAGATACACGGGCCAAGGCAATCGGGACAACCTTCCCGCTCGGTCGGGTTTGTGCCGGCGTCTCATTGGAACGGGCGTCCGAACGCGACGGAGGGAAACGGCTTTTGGCCCGTTACTCGCCCTGATCGATTTGCATTGCGCCCGAACACATATATCTGATTTGGACACCAAGACCAAGGTGCAGCGCAATCTCCTCAAACATAATTGCTACTCCTTTGAGTGCAAATTCAATCGAATTTGCAATGCACCACGTCGATTGGAAGTACCGAGAACGCGGCACATTCCGGCACGCCCCATCTCACGCGCGAGAAGCGCGAATAAGGGTCGGACGTCCTTCGCGAAGCCGAAGAGCATTGCCGATCTTTGTGGCTTGACCACTTCAAGCCTCGAGAGAAGCGCTCGCGCTCGTCGTCGTCTCTGCGTAGAGACGAGCCCAGCGTCCGAGTCGCCCGGTCGTCTCTGAGAGCCGTGTAGACCATGAAAAAGGGGGTAACATAGGCGGAACCCACGAACAAAAGCGCTGACCGCGGTTTCGAAGCTAAGCCCGAAATGGAAATCGAAGGGGCGAAGAGCGAAGGTGCTTCTCTTGCTTTCCGCCTGTCTCAGTCGATATCTCGCTGTCAAATTCAGGGATGAGAAGTACGGTACTACTTCCTGATACTTCATACGTGAGTCTTAGAGCCTCCGTTGCGGCGGGGCTGTGCCCAAGACGCGACTAAGCCGCCGGTGAGGGCACATTCCCAGCTAGGAATCCGCATCGGACAGAGTCCGGTCGCTCACTTTGATAGGCTGAAAGAAGCTTACCCCTTGGATTTCCTTCTCCTCTCCCTGGAGGGTTCCGTGCCGGTCTCGATGTCCGACGGAGGGCGAAGCGCCCGAGCATTACGCGGAGCCTCAGCTAGAGCTACAACCCACATGCCACAAACAGGGGTCCAATGGCTCCATATGCATAGCATATTGGATTAGAGCACATATTCGGAGCCGCCCGATCCCTTCGCCGCTCTGCCGCATGGATTCCTTCCTTCGTACTGCAGATCCCGCTCCGCGCGAAGTGTAAATTGAGCTTCCCTAGTTGTACCGTCACGCATATCACGCATATCACTCCTTACGCTACTCACATGTTTTAGGGTACTCCTAAGAACGCGCAGACGGTAGCTCCAATCTTTCCGCTGGTCAAACGGGCGGCTGAACCATCTCCAGAGCCTGACCGGTGGTTCTTGGTCGCATTTCTCCCGTTTAGAACGGATCAGTAACTCCGCCTTTCTGCAGAGACTGCGTAGAGAACCCTGTGGGGAAGGCAAGCACCGGGAGGGCAGACTCCTTGATCTAACTTAGAACAGAGGGTGACAGCGCACAAACTATCCATGCAGAACGATGAAACATCGGACGTGTCAAAAAATGTACCGTTGCAGGGGAGCTTGTCTTAGATTTCCATGCACTGGTGCGCGGAATTAGTAGCCGGGCTGGAGTCCCAACCCGTGCGATACAAAACACTGAGTCCAGGCTCCCAACGTTCAATATATGCAATTATATTGCCGGAATTTAGTCCTCGAGTGCAACCCTCCCTCTGCCGGAAGCTCGGCCCCGTGGTTTCCTATGGTACCGTCGTTAGCAACTGGCTCCAAGCCTACTCGGCCGTTGACGGCGAGCCTCGGCAAATCGACTGTCTTCATCGAGTTATTTTCCTTTCCTTCATGGATAGTATGTGCTGGGGGTTAATACCAGCATGCCGAATCGTCCGTATCGCGATCGTTAAGATGTGCCGCACTGGGGCCGTCGAGTAGAACAGCGACCGCTGTATAGGGCTGACCTTGGGTAGTGATACAGTACTCGAAGATAAGAAGCATCTATGTCATCTATTGTTGAGGATTAATGAGACCGCTGGCTCATCAGCCACCGTCGAAAGGTGGCCCCGGGATGTCCCCGCCGAAACGATCAAGACCACCAGTCTACGGTTGAGTTCGTTGGCACTTGTATAGCAAGTCCAGGTCCTACAAACTTGACCTATCGTCGAGCTTTTGGTTGATGCCAGGATATCGCCATCCAGATCCCCCCGTCTCCTGAGGGCGTCGCAGCGGCCTATTCCGTCGTGCCCAAGTATGCTCCCTCACCAAGAATCCCAAGTCAGATGGTTGAAGCTTAGAAATTTGTTAGGAGATGACAGTCATTTCGGGCCACACTCGTTCGGTCATTGCTGAAAGCTCCGGTGATGAGCACCTCCTACGTCGTTTATGATCCGAGGCATACCTTCGCTCGACGGTGGGCGACCTCACCGAACCAGAATTTGTACACTTTTCATCACATCTACACTTGTAAGGATGGTTATCTTTACTCATAGAGATGGTTGCTCACAGATAAATCTGGTACGGACCCAGTTCTGATACGAATCGTGCCATTTGCCTCTCTTACGAGCGCCAGTAACGTCTTTGGGCTCGACTCCTGCAATGTCAAGCCATCTTTAGCCCCGAAGATTTCCATAGAGGTAGTATTGCTTTACTTTGGTTTCTACAACTTCCGTTGGGGCACGGTTGGTCAAGGAATCCATCTGCGGTCCATATTATGGATAGGATGCAAACAGGTCATCCCACCTGTGACAGTCTGATCAGCGATAATCTGGTCCCCTTTTCTACAGAGGTTTCCTCCATGAGCGCCGTTCCACGCCCCTTCCCGGCCGTGGAGCGAGGTGAGCTCACCTTCAAAGACTTTGCTGGAGATAAATCAAGTACATTTCAAACAACATTGCTCTTCGTGAACGTTCTCTCATTAAAATGTTCTACTCGATGACACTTCATACGCCGGCCCGCGCATGACTTTTGCGTTTGGCTAGGCGAGTCCAAAGGTTTCGACTATTCCAGAATACTCAGGGCTATGAATAGGTTTGGGCCATATTATTGGCCGGGTTTAGGCGGTGTTCGAACAAGAACGGCAGTCCTGGACCACATACCGGATGGCGCTAGCCAACCCATGAGCATCATTTGCCATGTTTAGGTAGTCTGGTAGTGGAACACGATACACAATGAGGTCATTCTCTACTCTGAAGACTTTGGAGCTTATCTGGTAAGCGTTATATAGATACAAGCATTATGGCCTCCCACCTAATTTCATTGACGCATCCGTACAGAGTCACTACGTCATCAAGTACAGGCGAATATATCATTCGATTAGGGGGGTACAATCTGCCTCGTCTTGCCGAAGTACGCTCTCAGGGACTTACAACTTGGCGCGGCCCTGTGGCGCTTATCGCCGGGCGATTTTTCTCGCCGGGAATCAACTTCAGGGAACTTATTTACCTCCCCCACTCCCCAGGTTCTCTACATCTTTGTGCGGTGTGGAGGTTTCTCAATGCGCAAACAACTGGACAATCGAATTCCAACTTTAATAGCCAATAATGTCAAAAAGAACCACCGTTCTTTCATCGTTCTGGTCGGCGACAAAGCCCGAGATCAGGTTGGATATAGACTTAGCTCTACTATTTCATTCCCTCTAAGATCACACGAAGATTGTGAATCTTCATTATCTCCTTGCTCAATCTAGGGTCGCCGCTCGGCCAACCGTCCTATGGTGTTATAAACGAGACCTAGGCTTTACGACGTAGGTGCAAACCGTTTGGTCTAGAGACTTAACTGTAAGGCTGAAGTAAACTTACATTTCTAGCCATCTTAAGTCTCGCGAGAAAAGTATTAACAAAGATGTGAACCGTGGAAAGCGAGAAAAGGGAGAGAGGACCCCTTTTGAGACCTTCATTACCGTCACGGATATCAGATATACGTGAGTAACATGGAAACATGCTGTCATCAGCCCCAAAATTGTTCTCTGTTACAGCTACTACAAAGAATCACACAAGATCCTCGGTAATACGTATGGCATGTGTGTTTTGCAGGACTTCGAGGCCATCACCCCCAACTTGTTGGCGAGAACCATTGAGACGGTCGAAGGCGGTGGTATCGTGGTACTCATGCTGAGAACAATGACCTCTTTACGCCAGTTATATTCTATGACGATGGTGCGTCGCTCACAGCAATATACGAATCCTCTTAAATGCTCACATATCTTTAGGACGTCCATTCACGATATCGGACAGCATCACATACCGATGTCGTTGCAAGATTCAATGAGCGCTTTATCTTGTCGCTCGGTTCCTGTGACGACTGCTTGGTGCTGGATGATGAGCTCAATGTTCTCCCCATCTCACGAGGCAAGGACATTTCTGTGATCGGAGATTCAGAATTAAAGCACGGGAAGCAGCAAAAGGCAGCCAAGGAGATGAAAGCACTCAAAGAGAGTCTAGCCGACACAAAGGTAGTGGGAGAGTTAGTCGCTCTTGCTAAAACCTTAGATCAGGTAAGGGCTTTCTACCGTCAACACTGATCCTCTAAGCATTGATTACATCTAGGCGAAAGCCATCCTCACTTTTGTTGACGCCATTGCCGAGAAGACGCTTTCGTCCACAGTCACGTTGACTGCAGCACGTGGAAGAGGAAAATCGGCCGCTTTGGGGTTGGCGATCGTAGCATCGTTAGCGCATGGTTACAGCAATATCTTTGTCACCAGTCCCAGCCCTGAGAATTTGAAGACTCTTTTCGAGTTCATCTTCAAAGGCCTTGACGCGCTCGGATACGAGGAACACCTTGACTATGACATTGCACAGAGTACCAACCCGGATTTCAACAAAGCCATAGTTCGGGTCAACGTTTTCAAAGGGCATCGACAAACCATCCAAGTATGTGTTTATTCACTACCACTGATCTACCCTTACACCAGCCCAGTATATTCAACCACAAGACGCGCATGTTCTCGGTCAAGCTGAACTTGTCATAATTGATGAAGCCGCCGCAATTCCTTTACCCCTCGTTCGCAATCTTATTGGCCCTTATCTCGTTTTCATGGCGTCCACTATTAGCGGTTATGAGGGAACGGGACGATCTTTATCTTTAAAGCTCATCCAACAGCTCCGCGAGAGCGCTCGGCCCTCACTGAGCAAGGACGGAGACACAAAATCGGCTGGAGTCAGCGGTTCCGGAAGTGGTAAAGGGGTATCAAAACCGAGCGGTGTCACGTTAAAGGCGCGATCGCTGCGGGAAATCAAGCTCGAGGAACCTATCCGCTACAGCCTCGGCGATCAAATTGAAAAGTGGCTCAATACACTTCTCTGTCTAGACGCTTCCATCCTACCTCCGACCACGACTCATGGGACACCACACCCTTCCCAGTGCAATTTATACTCGATTTCCCGGGATACCCTTTTTTCGTTTCACCCTGCCTCCGAACTATTCCTACAACGAATCATGGCACTCTACGTCTCGTCCCACTACAAAAACTCCCCAAACGACCTGCAGTTGATGAGCGATGCCCCTGCACACCGACTCTTTGTCCTTCTTCCCCCACTTAAAGAGGAGCAAAACACACTTCCGGAGCCTTTGGTAGTCATACAAGTTGCTCTTGAAGGTGGGATTGCCAAACAGTCGATAATGGATAGCTTGTCGCGTGGAGAACGATCCGATGGAGACCTCATTCCTTGGCTAATCACAACCCAGGCAAGTCGCTGTAACGTTATAGAGGTCCTTTGTTCACGGCGGTTCAGTTCCAAGATAATAATTTCGCGGAGCTTTCTGGGGCTAGAATAGTTCGCATTGCTACCCATCCCGACTACATAAGCGTACGTACCTCAGCTCAGAGACCTCATGAGCCATTCTTAAGACTATTTTGCAGATGGGGTACGGCGCCAGAGCTCTCCAAGCCCTCGAATCTTTTTATCGCGGCGAAAACTTTGATCTCGACGAAACCGAAAGAACTATTGATGAAACCAATCTGCAGGAGCGACCGATGGTAGGCCGTATCAGTTGACGCATTCTTGGGCAATGCTGAAAGCCTTGGACAGACTGCATCGCTTGATTCAGATGAAATAGGCCCCCGTTCCATTCACTCACTCCCTCCCCTGCTGCAGACGCTCAGTACCTTGAAACCACCACCGTTGGACTACATGGGCGTATCTTATGGCCTAACGAGTCCTCTCCTGCGATTCTGGAAACGCTCGAAATATGTTCCGCTCTACGTGCGACAAACAAAGAACGAACTTACCGGCGAGTGCTCCTGCGTGATGCTCAAGAGCCTGGCCGGGGACGAGGCATCACCAATGAAAGGCTTCGAAGAGTTCGCCCGAGACTTCCGACGGCGCTTCTTGAATTTGCTTGGCTTTGGGTTCCGAGAATTTGGGTCAGGGATGGCCTTGAACGTCCTGGAGGCTATTAATGGCACCAATAAGGAGGCAGATGCCAATGTCGCACGTATGTTTGAACTCAGGCTACATTATTGACATTTTAATGACCGGATGTCGCAGCTTTGACGCCGACAGAGCTCAATATCCTTCTCAGCCCTTTCGACATCAAGCGCTTGGAGTCTTACGCAAATAATATGCTCGACTACCACGTCATCATGGACCTACTACCAACTGTGGCATTGCTGTACTTTGAAAGGCGGCTTGGACCCGATCTGAAGCTCACGGCCGTCCAGAGTTCGATCATCCTATCCATGGGGCTGCAACGCAAAACTATCGAAGATATAGAGGTAAACATACCAAGACCAGCTCTCATGCCGAAGCACTTAGCACCTTTATTTAATACAGGCTGAAGCGCAGTTACCGGTCAGCCAAGCCCTCGCGCTGTTCGTCAAGTCTATCCGGAAGTTGTGCAAACGTCTCCAAGATGTCCACAAGACGGCGATCAGTGCCACCCTACCAGGAGCGGAAGCTGGGGTTCTCGGGACAGATGGGCAAGCCGAGCTCGAACCGCTAGATACGGAAATGAGGGATGCTGCAGATGAGGTCGCAAAAGACATCAGAGACAAAAGGAGAGAGGCGATCGAGTCTGTTAAATTGACGAAGTGAGTAGGTACAATAACCCAGGGGCGCTGTCTCAATGGACTTGGCGGGAAGGTTAAGCATATCTGACCAAGTTACGCAATCAGATTCGATATCGACGACCCCACCGTAGATTGGGGAAGTGCGGAAGCCCAGATCTCGGCACTAACCGGTTCGACCATTGTCAGTGTGAAGGGCGTGTCAAGGCCGAAGCGGGGGATGGCTGGTGAGGTTGAAGGCGACGACACTGCTCTCAAGGAGAAGAAAAAGCATAAGGATGGACACCGCCATTCGCATAAAAAGGCAAAGCGGCAGTGATCGGTGCCTACGATGCATACAATTTGCCTCTGTACTTTGTTATAGTTTGTGTCTTACTTCCATAGACGAGAGTAAAGCAGATCTGACAAAGCGAATGGGTTCGTCACAATGATATGATTGAGGCGATTTTCGACTATGTGAAAGAAAAGAAACAGCAATCGGGAGCGGGAATAAGGATGATGCAAAAGAAACTGAGAGATGAAAGGAAAGGGATTCGGAACCATTGGGAAACGGGACAGAAGACTAGAACGATCAAGGTTCCAATTTTCACGTCGCTAACTGAGGTGTCTGCTGCAGTGGTGACGAGAAGAGGGTCCCCGATGGCGCACTGGCTACGGACTCCTGCTTTCGGCGGTAATCCCGGATCGCCGATCGGATAGCATCCTCCGCGAGCACTGAAGGGAGGAGTCAAACGCTTGGACAGGATGGACGACTAACGAAAACTTACTGGAGCAATGAAGCTTGACGGGTGGTAACGATAATTCTTTGGCAATCTCTGTGTTCTTGATTTTGCCGGCGTCTTCAAGGCTCATGCCCTTCACGCGCTCCGTCAAATAGGAGCTACTGGCGATGGCACTACCACAGCCAAACGTCTTAAACTTGACGTCTGAAATGATGCCTCTGTGAAAAAGGAGGAGGATGCAGTGATGGGTGGGAGTCGACGGTCAGCGGATGACGGCCTCGGTGGGAACAAGCAACGCACTGGCTGTCCACCCGTATTTGGAGCTTCATGACATCTCCACATCTAAGGGACCATAAATATATCATCAGAAGGGCATTCTTAAGAGAGGATTGGAGCGTAGGGAGTTATCAGATAAGACACTCACGCGGGGGCGCCGACCAGTCCAGTCCCGACATCAATGTCTCCCTTCGCCATGGAGCCAACCTAGGCGCAAAGACAAAACTCAGAGGCAAGACAATCGCATCATGACAGGAGTCGCACATTTCGAGGTTTCTCGTAGTGGTCGATGACTTTTTCGTGGTAAGCCCGAGATTGCGACGCAAGAACACCAGTGACAGGGACTCGAGCACGAAGCAACACACGAGATTTGACGAGAGTGTTCATTTCTGAGCTTTTCGGAGTGGATATCGAGTGGTGGTGGGTGAGGAGCGGTACGAGAGCAACTGGTGTGGAGCGTAGTCGAAAATTCAAGTTGACGTTTGGTTGGGTTTGCTCGGCGTCCGCTGACCCAATGCTCTGTCCAACGTGCACAGACGAAGGGACTTGAGGGTGTAGGGGGTTGGATGAGAGGGACGCCAGGCAAACTTCGGCGATAGCTCGTCGTTATATAGTG
>FSVU01001108.1_pt1 | contig 16448 bp, 19 predicted proteins | sample 1637581 | NCBI WGS metagenome assembly FSVU01 (sample SAMEA3914814, study PRJEB12502) | metagenome | biome: forest; material: soil | place: USA | collected 2011-09-16 | depth 0.1 m | reverse complement strand
TTATAAGGCCCTATTCGTACCGCCTTGAGTTCTCGACGTGGGAAGGAGGCGGATTAGTAGTCTTTCGATGGGTCTCGCGCAATAAATTAATCTATCTATGCATTCTTCGCTAGGAAGTAAAACACTCGGGCCCGCTCCTTACATCACCGGCGAATATCAGTGCTCGATACACGTACAAGCGGTAAGGCGCTTCAGAACGCTGGGATGACCTTATATGGCGTCTACCTGAAATCCTGGCACCGTCGACATCAACTGAGCAAGGATCTTGGCGCTCGAGTTCAGACGCTCAATGGAAAGCTTTCCGTGTGACTCTGGAGCTGAGAATTCTGTCGCTTGATGATAGGAGCGGGACAGCTTTCGCTTGGAGGACGGCGACCTGCGGAGACGGTTCCTGATGAGTCATTTCCACTCTACCACCGTACTCATATTCTACCACCTCGATTCGTCCACCAACCCATACTTGAAGGGCCGCAAGCATATATGTCCCTTGACGGTGTTGTGTCCGCCGCAAGCTGCGATACATGCCCCCTGACGTCACATCCGGAGTGCGTTGGCTACTCAAAATTCTAGGCTCTGAAATGGCATCACCTGACAAGATCATCAGACGGAACACGACAGATATTACTCGAGAGGGCCTCGACGTATTATGGCAGGCCATCGACAATGAGTGCCATGTGTAAGCACGAGCGGTGCAAACGAGACCCTTTGTCTGACGACCAACCATAGACTCACGCAAAGTGGACCAAAACCGAACATCACGGACGCGGATGCTTGTCTTGAAGCATGCCAAGCCTCTCAGACCAAATTGGCCGAGGGTGTCGCCTCCCGTTTAGCACGTTTGCGCAAACATAGGAATCGAACGGTCAAGCTGCATCAACTCCCACTCCCGTTATTTCGGGATATTCTCCTTTGGGCGGTTGACGTGAATGAGTGGACAATTAAACAGGTGCATGATCTAGCCCAGGTATCAACATACTGGCGAGATGCCGTACTCTCGTCATCCCTCTTTTTCCCTCGGATCAACCTTTTCCATCCGCCAGAAGTCAACAAGATCGTGCTTCAGAGAAACAAGAAAGCTACGCTTGCCGTTCGATGCAAAGCCGGGTCGTACAGCCAAGAAGATATATTGACTTATATCAAGATGGCCGCGGAGACATCCCATCGCTGGCGGATGTTACTGTGGGGAGGCAAATATGCGGAAGAAATCAAGCAATATCTGGAAGCGCCATGCCCGAATCTCCTTGATCTCTTCTTATGCCAAACATCCAACCCTGCAGTCGACAAAGTCCATATCCGCCTTGGGTCAGGTGCCCCCCTTAGACATATAGATTGCGATGGCGTCAGCATTCCCTGGGATTCAAACCGACTCATTCAACTCAAATCTCTTTGCATCCTTGATATCTCATGGAACGTACCCCAATTCTCCGACCTTCATCGCATCATCGCATCATCTCCTCAAATCCGACGGCTCGCTCTCGACAAACTTTATCCAGAAACGTCTGATCCTCCTGTAGAGGATGTGGTTGATTCGATCGAGGATGCACCCCTCCCTTTACCGCTACTTTCCACCCTTGTTTTGCGTCGTATCCCTAAGGACTGGACTCGTCGTTTGGCTGCCTCAATAGTGGCCAAGTCCTGTCGCACGGTCATTATAGAACCTTCGGACGTCCTCCTGCTTCACTCTCAAAGCTTCCATGATTTGGTGGCTCCTGTCATCACATCTTCCACTGTCATCAAGGTCAGCATTTGCAATAGCGCAGGCAAGCTCCGCATCCAATCCAACCCAGAGCCCGCCCTTGAGAGCGAATGGGTCTTATGGGCCAACGATACCCCGGGGCTCGATCTTTCTTTTCCTCTTAGAAACATGTCTACAGAAGCTCTCGTTCAGATTGGACGCCTTGTGGGGCTCAATTCGATCCAGGAGGCTGTGGGGCTGCAACTCAAGGGTAATGAACACTGCGACAATCCATCGCCTTTCTCCCCGTCGTCATTCATCCACTTCCCAAATACACACTCCATGGAGATATCACAACATCAAGAAGAAGTTCTTGCAATGCTTAGACATCTCTCAATGCCCATCACTGTTCCGGGAGCCAGAGTTATGACCTGGCCGTGTCCTAGGCTTCGCGCTTTAACTGTCAAGATCTACGGCACGCACAAATCGTCAGTCATTGCCAGCGCTATTCTGGCATTCATTCGTGCGAGACATACTCTGGAATCCGGCCATTCCTCTCTCCGACCTAGAGAACTACCGATTCGTCTTCAAAGCGTTGAAGTTCGCAAGTCGACTCTGGATACTCTTCCAGCGGAGGAAGCATTCGAGGGCATCGAATTGAAATATTTTTGAGCGAGAAGGGTTCATGCAGTTTCGCCAACATCATCGGTAGGTCTTTGTCAGGGCAGCCCCAAATCCGGCACTGATGAGCGATTTAGGACGAGAACAACTACTCCCTGAATCCTAATCGCAATACTATTCTCTAATTCGATCATCCGGCGACCATTGCTGACATTTGCCCAGTCGTCGTCACACGACATTAGGCATCAGGACGATTCCTCCATATTTCTTTTTGCGATTGATCATGCCGTTTTGTGCCCCTTTACCTAACTTGTGACTGTAGGCAACCAACTCGACCAATCGCTACTATCCCATTATCTCATCCAGCTTTCCGAGTTGTCATACGCTATAATATTCTGTCGGGACACTACATAAATCGCACCTGCATTACTGTTCTGCGCCCATGACTAATCATAGGTGGATCAAAGCGTGATGGGACCACATCACCTGTATATACGCCGTCCCTCTCCACGAAATCACTTCGCTTACGGGGCGGATCAAGTCTTGGCTTCTCCGGGTGTTTGCGTTGGTGGCGGGCGCTCGGGTTGCCGTGATTTTCAGACCGGACTTCGAGCAACGCTACACGTCCTCCTCTGAATCGCGCAACCCTCCGCTACCTAACAGGCCCTCAATATATGGGAAGGCCCCCTATAGGATTACCCTAGAGTATATGAAAAGTTCAACAACCCGGTAGAAAGGCATAGCATTAGTGGAATATACCTTCAAAAAACGCTAGGAGTGAAGAAAACAGGAAGACAAAAGGCTAAACCTCCGTATTTGATCCCCCGACTCGACGTTCTTGCGCATTGAAACACCTCGGACAGCATAACTGGGCCACAATTTACTCTTCTATCCATACTGTACTGTGGCTTGTCAGTCGGTAATCGGAGGGCTGTGAGACATCCAAGTGAGTCCACCCTGTAAGAACTCCTCTTCGCCTCTCGTTTTTTTACGGATAATTAAACTCCACTTAAATAGCAATCACCATTCACGCTACTAGAGCATACCCTTTCCCGTCTCTGCCGAAACTTACACGCAAATCGCCTCGATCAGCGCTCCTTTCAACATCCGTATATCCATCGGCGAAAACTATCTACTCCAGAATACGAACGGAGGTCATACCTGATGGCTGACTTGTATAACCGTCGCCGAGGTGCGCCTGGTTACCAACTCGCGCCCTTATTCAAGCCCTGACTGCTTGTGTCGTGTCTCCCATAGTCTCCTCACGCCCTTGCGCGTATTATCAGCAAGGCAAATGCAATCGTATACAGTGCAACTTTTCGCATGAGATGCCGAATTTCATGCCCTCCAATGGGACCGTCCCGGACTCGGTCTCTCAACAAACCACGCCATCCCTCGCTACCCCCCAAAATCACAGTCAATCATCTTCAGAGGACGCTTATTCCACCAGGCCCAATGGTATATACAAGACCAAAACCTGCCGCTTCTATGCTCGAGGGAAGTGTACCGCAGGTGATGCTTGTAAATGGAGTCACCTCGACGTACCGAATGAGATTGATGGCGCGGACCCTGCGTTCGTCCCTGGTGGCTACAAGCTTGTACACAGAGCCTATAGAAGTATGCGCACTTCGTATTATCGGTCGCTAGACTTATCACTTACCACATTGCTTGTTCTCAGCGCTCCCATGCGCCCGATATCAAGCGACGGGCGTCTGTTTTTACGGGGACGACTGCAACTTCATCCACGCTACTCCACCAACTACTACCCCTTCCACTCCACCGGTCGTCAACACTACACCGTCTGTACCTGCCCCTCAACATCAACAAAGCACCGCACCATCTTCTCCGCGCCTTGCCCAAAGGGCGCATTCCACTCATCACTCTCCCGCCATCGGGTCCCTCAACGTCGCTACTGCCATTCGATCTGCTTCTCTCTCTGTCGCACTTTCGTCTCCCTCCGCCACTGTAGGCGCTGTCCTTTCCGCTCCCACTCGACCTCGGGAATTACCACCCCCTCAATCGCAAGTCCACTACTCTGGTGTCAATTGGAGCTTGCCTACCCCCGGAACCCCTTCGAAACACGGCGCCGGTACCCCGCCGATCTTTGCCTCGTCTCCCATCATATCTGGAGCTGAATGGCTCTCTCATCCGGTCGGACGGTCCAACTCTCTCCAACCTCTGCCCACCCCATCCTCCGAAACCGGTCCCACAACCAATGGCATTCAGATCCAGGGTCTTCCGCCTAGCCAAATGCGGTCCCCTTTCATATTAACCTTTGGGGAGATCGGTCCTGGTGGGCTGAACTCCGCTGCCGCGTCACCTAGAGGGCTGGGTCTAAATGGCGCAAGTCTTCCTTCTACGTTAGGCCCTCGACTTAGTTCCCCTTCCCTTGGATCTGGTTCTGCGTTAGGCACAACCGGAATTCCTGTCGTCCGCCAGAAGTCCCGGCTCTCGACTACCAACGGGATCGAAGACGAGGATCACGACGCCGATGGAGAAACGGACTTCCCTTCCATTACATATAACGACCTTCATGATCTCGTGACTGAACCCGATGAGATTGCCCGGCTATCCCCGGAGCTGCGACAGCACGGAGGCCCTTTAGACTCTGTGCCAGGACGTTCGTCTATAAACGGCATATCAAGTAACTATCCGCAGGCCCCATCTTCAATACCCTATCCCGTTGCCAATGGAAACTATGCACCTGTGCCGTTTGAAGGAGACTGGGGTCACGCTCTCAATATGCTCAATGCCCCCTCGAATACTCTATATGGTCAAACTCAAACTGCCACGGATCAGTATTTGAACGGATTTCAGGAACAGGATCGTGCCAACGGATTCCGAAGTACGTGATTACCTCCCGACTGATGGTTTAGTGCAATCTCACGAGCCTGAGTAGGCCGCCGCTGTAAATACTACGTATACGGCTCGCGTTGTCCGAGTGGCCAAAACTGCACGTTTATCCACGACCCAGAAGCCATGCGACCAGGTCATAGTGGATCCTTCCCGGTCGCTATGAGCCCACCGCATCGACCTATGGGAGAAAAGCACCCTCTCTATCGAAGTTAGTCAGCGGTGTACGTTCTTTGTTTTCCGCCACTCAAGACTCTATTTCTATAGCCCGAGAGTGCAAGTACCACCTTGCCGGACGGTGCCACCAGGAGGGCACATGCGATTTTAAGCACACTGGTCCGCCCGGTCAAGGTCGAGAATATGAAAACTGGGAAGGTTTTAGTATCAAGGTCCGCGACCAAGAGGTTTCTCCGTTAGAGAAGACGGCCTTCCGCTGTCAGTGCCTTGGCCAGCGTGATCCCCCTCATCCGGCTTACCCCTTTCTTTAGCGCGACCTTGTCGATGGTACCTGAAAGGTAACTGCTACCATGGAGACCAATGCACGTACTCACATGATATACATCCGAGTACGTGTCCATTTATTGCAGTTCGTATACTACGATTGACAGCGGCTATGCCAGACCGGGCACCATGTCATTTCTTCCGCAATGGAACGGGCAGTTGCATGGCCGGCGATAACTGCCGCTACTCTCATGATATTCTCACAAATGGCTCTCAACAGTATTCGGACGAGGATGATTACGAGCAAGAAGAGCACTACTCTTCTATTGCCAACGGTTCCGACGCAACGGCCAGCCACCCTACACATCCTTTGTCAGGGCCATCGGTGCCACAAGTGGTCTCCTCGGTCTACGATGACCAGCCGCTCGAAGTAGAGCAGTACCATGAACCCTATTTCGTCGGTATGTCCAATGGTAACGATTCTCTCAGCGTACAAGGGCCGCGGATGGAGTTGGTCGTCAGCGAAGGCGAAGATGATGAGGACGAGGACGATGTGGTCTTTCCAAAGGCCGGGTTTTCAAATCACAATGATAGCACGAATCAAGATGTTGAAAAGGTAAGATGAGCCCAGGAAGGATCCACTACTCGTCATCTAACATTCTGCACTCCAGTTATTTGCCAGTCTCTCAGTTGCTCAATAGTGTGCCTCGACAACCTTATTTTTTCCCTTCCATTTTATGTGACGGTGACCTCAATATCTCAGTTTTGAAGATCTGCTTTATCCTACAATTGTTATTTCGCCCATTCGTCGTTAAGTGTTATCTTGTTATGTGGGAAATCCAGGTGTCTTTGAACCCCTTTGCTTGCAATGACTCCCTTGCTAATAGAGATGGTTTGACAACAAACCGTTACTACGATCGATGAGTCGCCGGTGGAACCATGAAAGTTCCATTCGTCTCAAGCAAAGCGAGGGCACAGTTTACAGAACTTCATCAATAAAGTTTATACAGAATCCCAACCACCCGAGTCCATCGATCCGTCGAGTTTTCGGGCTGTGAAGGTGGGAATGCTGTGATTCAACCACGTCTTCCGAAGTTCTTCGTATCGAGGGGCGTGCAGGTACTGACGACGACCTCGCCTATTTGGAGATCATACCATGAGAATAATCTAATCGCTTGGCCTTGGACGTACCTCATCATGTAGTCAAATTCCCCATGGACGTCCAAATATGGGGGTTGGGCAAACGACCCGGTACCGGCATGAAGATAGAGCACCATGCATCGTTTGACAAGGAAATATAGGCCGACCGCACCTCCGCACCTAAAGTAAGCAATGTTAGAACTAATCCGCTGAGATCAAGCCACACATACTCTCGCATGTGCATGTTGCATTCGCCTTGCTTACGATCATCGACATCCAAACAACAATGGCTTTGGTGACAGCAAACGATGCCACAGAAGAGGCAAATAGCCGGGTCGGTCGGCGTCGTTTCACAACGCTGACAGACTAGCGCCTGTGCGTCATTTGTGAAGACCGCATCAAGAATTCTGGGTAGCAACGCCATGTGATGCACTCCAGGCCAGTCGAGGATGATTGCGCAGTGGCGAGGCTGAGAGGAGAAATGCATACCAAAATGTTCACACCACGTTGCGAGCGCACTCCGAAGTCCTTCATTCGAATCCGCGGATATGTCTGAAAGCGGCGGGATATTGAGGAGTCGTAGGATACGGTGGTATTCGGGGAGCGACGGGTCCGGTTTTGTCATAGTCCGAGTGGGAAGGACGGCGCCAAGGAGAAGCGAAGCCGACCTTAAGAAGGGGAGAGTATGCGCGTATAGCAGTCTTTCGAAAAGCCCCTCGCCAAAATGTGATAACACCGCCTCAGCCATTTGTTCCAAGACTGGTGAATGGCGACAGACGGACTGTACAAATATCGCTACGCTTTCCCCAAACAATTCTGGACAGGATGGACTGATGCGCGGCACGGTCCCGCCACTCTGCAGTTGGGACAAAAGGTCTACGAGACCCACTGCAGTCCTCGCCATACAGAGGAAGTAGGTTAGGACGACAACGTGAGGTAGAATTTCTGGAGCGACGGCAGCAGTTTCGACCAATACGACGAACGGATCGCGAAGCATCAGTGGCTGCATCATCATAGCATTCCTGTCTCGCATTGCGGAAGGAAGCAGCCGTGTCAGGATGCCGTGCCTGATGGCCTGCCTCCCTTTATCCGGCCGTGCCAGGAAAGAGAATTCAGAGCGTTTTGCAAGGTATGCGACCAGCCCTCGGATTATACGAATGACCGTTGAATCGTTCGTGTTCTCGATTAGAGAAGCTTCACTCGTCCCCGAGCCTCGTTGCGCAACTTCGGCCGCATTGATGGTGTAGGCGACCAGATCTTGTGGAAGGTACAATCCGCGTCCTCGAAGGCCAGGTGCAGGCTCCATTCGATCTCGCAGGTGTGGCGTCTGTGCTGAAAGTGGGCGGATGATATTGTCGATGGAGTCAACCACCACTTGTTGACTCCTAGTCCTGACATCCGTCGCCTGTGTGTTTGGCGCGACGTCTTCCGCCGCCCAGAACACGAACTCGCCAGTGTACAATAGCTGAAGACTGTCCCTAGCACGATCGACCGGAGTCACCAAAAGATCGGTCTGGCTCTTGCGCATCCATTCTCCCAGGGGCAACATGCTCTTCTGGTGCGAAGTAGACCATAGCAATGGATCCGACTGGTCTGTTAACTCCTTGGGGCGGGATATTAGGGGTATGACGATATTGCCAAGACTTTTGCACAACGGACACAAGAACTCCTTGCGTTCGACAACTTCTGGGTGATTTCGAGTCGGCTGTTGTAGATGACGTTGCTCGACCGAATTGATGTAAACGCCGAAGCATTCAGTGTGCATGAGATGACCGCAGACAGAACCATACAACCCAAATCGTGTCTCCTCCGAAGGCGTAAGGCCAAAAGGCGAGACCCCAGGCGGGCTCGATAAACGCGGAGCGTCAGCAATTGGTACCGTCGGCGATAGCTGGCGATCGAGAGAAGGCGGGCACTGTAGGACGCGCTCCAAAAGGTCCCAACGCGCTTCCGGCATTCGCTTTATTACTCGGCTTGGTTGTATAAACCCAAGGATTCCGAAGGACTGTGTGGCATCGAGTTCGTCCTGGCATACTATACATGGTCCAAGGGCTTCGACTGGTGTGCTATCCTCGATGTCGTCCGCAATGTCTTCATCTTCGTCTTCGAACTGCAGTAAAATTTGCTGCTGCTTCTTGGCGAAGTCTTGCATTATCATTGCCTGACGAGCCTTGGCCGCTCGCTTCTTGGCATCTTCTGCATCCGTGACAGGCTGAAGGCTGGAGGTGCCGATCCGATACCTGCCCACCATGGCCGGCTCGTACTTGAGAATTTCGTCTAGGCACCATTGGGTTTTAGGTTTGAATGCTTTGAGTGCGTCGTTCACCTCCAGCTTGCAGAGCAATTCCAGATATGTCATCTTCTCGTTCTCCACGATCGCCGTAGCAGCCATTGCGGAGAAAGTGGTTGGTTGTTCCACAAGTGCGAGCATGGTCAAATGAAGAGCTTGATCTAAGATGGCGTCCCCTGACGAGACAAGACTTCCGGACGCTTCGGCATGTAGAAAAACGTTTCGTATGCTGAAGAATATGATCTGAAGGAGAACCTCAGAGGTGAAGATCTGTGGAATTGAAACGAAGGGGCCAGAAGTAACACCAAACGGTTTTGGTACGATGATTGGCGTCTTTGATCCTGTTTTCTTTGAGAGTCGCGTTTTCAAAATGGACTCGGCCTCCTCCCTTCTATTCCGAGTGTAGTGGAAGAAGAATGGATTGACCTCGTCAAAATACTCGTCCTTCAGCTCGTAAAGTCCGAAGTCCGTGGAACTGATGGGAGATTTATAGTTTGCGATCATTGACAATGCCCTGTCCAGATTAGAATCGTCCACAATCCGCTCGGCGACTCGTTTGCACAACTCCGTGAAAGGGCAAGCACCTAGTGCGAGACCATGGACGATCTCCCTCCGTACAATCTCCAATGGAGAAAGTCGTCGCGCATTGGCGGACTCGCTGAGACAAGTGATAATAACGTACAGGACTTCCTCGACCATGGTAAAGAGTTGAGTTCCGTCGTAATAAGAATGTTTGACATCCCCTGAGAACCATTTCGTTAAGCGGAACCGGTCCAAAATGCTGACTAGCACCACGTTGGGGTCAAGTATGACGAATGCGGACTGGATGATGAATAAATCTTGATCATAACACAGTTCTCGCAGCATAAAGTCGCGGTAATGAAGGAGTTGACCGCGGATGGCAAATCCGTTGCGGACCCATAACCCAGTGCGAATTTGGGCAACCATAGTGACCACTACCAGCAATTATCAGCAACGTACGACGCGTGTCAGAGAAAGCCAACCTCGTAAGGGGAAATCGATGACTGTCAAAACGGCCCGTTCACTTGCATGAAGGAGAATTATCTCCCGTAAGGGTTGGTCGGTTAGGAGATGCACATGCTTTAGGAGTTCCGCTAGCAGCCAGTGGAGGGAATGATGGAAGCTAACCCACTGTGTCAGCACGTCAAAGTGGATGATCTGATATTCGGAATCTCCAAAAGGGACCGTATGGAAGACGATGGGTGGGTACTTTGTCTTGTCCAATTGATCGTTTGACAAGGTGCACGTGGATAGAATCGCATGTAAAACAGCGATAATGGCATAGACTAAGTTCGTTGAAGACGCCAGAGCGAAGGCCTCCCCATACACCTTGACAACGCGTGATAAGGATAGTGTGACGTTGAAGACGCTGATCCAGGACTCTGTCTCATACTCGACATGATTTGTGACCGCCCGTTTATTAGGATTGATCCCCATAAAGATTTGGCAGACCGGGATGAACTGCGCCAAATAGTCGTGATTGTGGGCGATCAGTTCCTGGATCGTTCTGTTCGTACAGAGATAACGGAGGTCGCTGAACACCGGCATGAATCGTTTGCTTTTGAATGGATATGATTCTACCTCGACTCGGCGAGAGGGATCGGCGGGATGTACAATGCGTTTGGACTGGATGTTGTTGGTGAAAAAGCTGGTGATGATGGAGAGAAGTCGAGTGATGATGCTATGGTGTCGAACAATGTACGCAGCGACGCTTGGGACCGTAAATACCTGGACGGAAAAGTATTTGATGGAGCTTTCCGCCTCCCTGTCCACCAGTAAATAGGTGTCAATGATACGATGGTAGACGCTAGCAAAGTGGACGGCTTAAGGGGTATCAGGAGTGCTCGGGAAACCAGTGTCCTTACGTACCTACTGTGAGTCTATGTTCGTGATTGATAGTTAACATTGAGACAAAGATGCGTTTGAGGTTGAGGCGGACTCGTTTCCACAGTTTGGAATGATAAAGGAATAACCAATCCAAGCGTGCCGGGTCTTTGATTTCGGCCAAAACTTTCGTAGCTTCTTGATTACTGGTTAGAGAGCTGCTGTCCTTCTTCCGTGGTGCATACACTTCCGCGGCGACGACCTCACGAAGAATTATAGAGTCGTTAAGCAACCGGCTTTGCATCAAGTCCATTAACCACTCAAGGATGACTGCGGATACTTGCTCTCGAAAGGTATCGTACGCACGCCTGAGAGTCACCGCCATCTCGATCCCGGCAATTTGTTTGGCCTCTGAGTAAATTCGAGGCGTGTCCTGCGAGACGACTACCACTGCCCGACCCTGAACGTGACGTATCAACAAATGGGAGCAATCACAATATAGTCGATAGAGAGGCGACTGACCTCTGAATCGATCTTTTCGACCAGATGCGTCGCCGCTTCGGTGGTAGTCCCCACGGAGTCTCGGATATGGGATATTGATTCATCATAGGAATGTTTCTCGTCGTTCCATACAACGATCGCGTATAGTTCGGTCATAAGAGGGTCAGATGTCGGCACTTTTCGCATGTCGGCTTCGGTGGCAGGCAGTGACAGTTCTGATGGAGAGAAGTCGAAAGTGTCAAGCACAAAGTCGAGTGCATACGCGACAGTTCGGCTCATAGTCTCTCGAAGCTCGTGGGGTACGCTAGCCCGGTTCCGCAGAGACCATTGGTCGACCATGGCGGCACTCCTTGCCGTCGGGGCCTTTGGCGTCGCTTGTGTAGCAGACTCTGGAGGGATGTGCGATTGGCAACCCGGGGATACTTTCCATGCTTCTTGTTCACCACAATCACACACTCCTCCGGGCTGTACAGCTACGTAGAATGTAACGTTGTGGTTCGTGTGATGGGCTTCGTTGAAGCATCGGGAGCATAACACCGTACTGTCGTCTATCGCGCAATCTCTGAGGTTTGTCATCAGTTCAATTCCAGGTCAAAGAGAGCATCAAACGCACCGACATCGGTAGCAGCTATCCCCTTTTTTGAAGATTCTTCCGCACGGTTTCCCTGGTATTGGAGGTTCGTCCTCTTCTGCAAGTTTATAGGCTGCCTTTTGAGCATCGGACAGCAGGCCGGATATTTGACCGGAAGAGTTTGGCAAGAACATGTCATGAAATGGACCCCAAAATGCGGCATAAAGCTCCGATAACACTTCAAGCCGCGTACTAGGAGAGAACAGGTACTTGCGAGTTCCGGGCATTGTTTCAATGGCGAACCGGAGGCGCGCTAACGGGTCGGTCTGACGATCTCGGGTAGGATGCATTCCCAGGAGACTCCTGCCAATGCTCGATATAGAACTCATCGGCCACGCGTGTCTGAGTAGCAGGTCTTTGACGCTAGGGGATACTGTTGGGCGGTTCCTCGTCTGGTCAGATATTGAATGCCTACGTGGGTAAAACGCCACCCTAAGCGGCTTACGACGTCCATATAACGACCATAAGATCCTTTATAGGAGAGATTCGAGAAGTGGTATTAATTTAATGGGCCAGTATCTAATGACTTGCAAATTGAATGATAAACTCGATCGTTCCGAATTATTACCTTATGCGTTCAGCAGAGGTATTCCGGGAGCGTGAAATCTGGATGTCATAGCTTTTAGACACAGTCATTGACCGTGACTCCTGAGAGCTTAAAGGCCTCTTGAAGCAGTCTATTTGGAAGGGTCATGGGAATGCAAGGTCGCCACGAGACGAGACATGATACTTGGACGTGTCAATCTTGTTCATTGAGAAGTCTCACAATTGAGGTCACTTTAACAGCTTTTGCTGTTCTTCTGTTTACAGAACCTGATCAATGAAGCACAACCTCGTGTCCCCCCACTTCTCCCGGTGGTGATTCCTTGTAGGACCGTCCTAAATGTGCCTCTGGCGCCGGGCTTTATAGCTGCCACACATATCTAGAACCCACAAGCTTGAGAAATCCGAGCCTAAAGGTTGTTTGGCTGACGTGTCGTTCGGGAGTTCCGATTAGGACTCGGACGGAAAGATTCTCATCGTTCACGTAGCCCAGTGAAACTCACACCCCAAGGCTAAAGACTCGCGTGATGGGTATGAGTCTATTGGAAAGTTTCGTAAGAAATCTTGACTCCAGGACGGGCGCTTGTCCTTGCGGCGTAGGAGGAGGTCTACCTGTCGGAGCCGAGCTGCAGCCCGAGGAGTGCGTCGACCCCGAACGACGCCCCGTACAGGCATAAACGCACCGAATGCCACTCCCGTGCGCGCCTATGCCATACAAGATCCCCAAACTTGACATATATTCCTGGGCAAATAATAGATGAAATGCTAGACAAAAGTACCGAACACGAATAAGGATTCCGGTGCTCTGAGCGCCCACTCGCAAACCTTGCATCCACCGGGACAAAACAGAGCAAACTAGCGAACGGTATAAGCATAAACCGATTCTCAAGCTTATTGCTCAAATATCTCAGTTTAGGGGCCAAATAATGATCCTTCTCATCCTCCTGAAACGGGGAAACCTCGCCGCGGAGATCGAGTGCCTCCTTCCTAGACGTTCCGCCAGATTAAAGGCTCGAGTTGAGGTCGGGCCTAGCCTCGCCCTGGAGGCCCTGTAAAGGAGGCAAGGCCATCGACACGCCTAAAGCCAGCGTGCTGGGGTGCGAGCTTTCACCGAGATACCCCGCAAACACAGGAGAGTCCATCAGTGACGGAAGGCACTGGAGAGAGGCTGGAATCGTTTAAATGAATTGGAGAGCGAGATCTCCGCATGGGGGAGACGCAAGGCTGCCTCACTGGCAGATAACCAATGAAGTTGGCATCATTCAACACGACTTCGTTGATTGAACAGCAGGCCACGACACGAGACCACGTTGAAGTTCCACTCGTTATTACCGTGCTAAGCGGCTCGGTCATTCTTTGGGCAGATGGATTATGGCCAGAGACATTTGGTCTTAAGAGCGTGGTTAATGTTCGTACCCGGTGATCATCCCAATCTGCGCGCGACGTGCAGCCAATATCGAGCGAAGACCTTGAATGCCGCAGGCTCCCGATCGTCCATTTGCAGATCGTCCGAGACCGACTTCCTCTCGGCTTCGAGATGGGTTTTGCCGGATTGGGAGCGAAGTCCGAGCTCCGACGGGTCCGGCGCGTCTCAAGGAAATAATACCACAAAATCAGCTTGGAAATGTCAAGGCACCACGTCGTTAGGTCCTGTGTCCATCTTGGCGAAAATGAGTGTGTGCGAAAGGGACACGATCATCGAGCTTGTCTCCGTTCACCCCGGGAAGAAGCCAAGGCCTCGCCAGAGGCACACTCCGTCTCGTCCCGGACCTGTCTCTCGCAACTGCGAGACGGGGAAAAGCTTGTCCAGGTACGAGATACAGCGAGGGTCGAGCGAGGGAGGATAGTCGAGACGAGGAAACACCTCTTGTTGCATGGCATACTGCCTCGTTTCACTGCCCCGACGCAAGTCCGTCGAGGTGCCTGTATACCCCGGGGAAAGCTCGCACGGTGAGGCAGTAAAAGGAGGCGACTGCCAACGATTGGTCGTTAATCGTCATCCGTGGGCAGGCGTTGCAGACGACAGAGAAAAAGATTGCATTGGCTGTCTAACCCCACGTCCCCCACAGAGTGTAACCCAACCCCGAGCGCTCCGACATCATCCACGGGAGGTGTCGGTGACCTCGTCTATGCCCGATCGCGGAAGGCCACACCAAGGCCTCGTCGTCGAATCAGAACGCTCGCCGCACGATGACCGGAGTAAACTGAGAAGCGCAGGACGACTAAATCGTTATTTGTCGAACCTTCGCCCGAACTTCTTTCTGTGCGATCCTGCACGTTCCTCCGTGAGAACCGGACGGGGAGAAGAAGATTAGACAAGATAACTGTGAGCACGGAGCCTGAACCAAGGGTCGGGTAGGCCGATATCGGCGAGAAGGAAGTGCACGAAAATCACGGACGGGAAAAAGAACGCCATGGGCATTAAGCCCAACGGAGCAACATCTCGACCGACGCCAAGGTGGGCTCGAGCGTCGAGAACCAGGGTGGCCATTAAGGATGGGCACGGGACCTGGAGCCAATATTGGTCTCGCCCACGTGAAATGGGTCGTCAGGTCTCAGACCCCGAGGGTTCGGAGACATAATTGGGCTCGACTGATCCCGACCTTCGAAAGCACGAGAACAGTCGCCTGAAGGGTTGCTTGTGACAGTGAAACTGAAACGTCGCACTCGCATGAAGGGTTAACGCGTCGAATGCGGCGACATCGATGGTAAATCCTCGGAAAGACGCCTACCCGACCCGAGCCGCGCGAAATCAAGGGCCGGCTCGGGTAACGCGCTTCGCCGGAAGACACAAGCCACTGAGCCATTTCATCGCGTGCGCGAGGAACCGTTCTGGGTGGTTGCAAGGAGGCTTGCGACGCGCATGCTTCCCAGTCGTCTTTGGGATCGACCTTTTACGCTGATCCATCCACCGCAGTGGATGTGTTCCATCAGCCCCAAGACGGCCCACGAAAATATCCATGTGTATTCGCACGGAAAACCATCTTTCAAGCTCAAACAGCATCTAAAGTCGTCGAAGCACGTCCGGAGACCGTCGAGCCGCTCATGTTGGATGGACCACCCTGGCCGGGCCGCTGTGGGAGAGGGGTAGGCATCAGATTGGCACATCCCCACCGGTTGGGACGGAGATAGAAGTGGCGAAGCGTCGTCCACAAATGGCCATGATGGGCCTGGAGATTCGCTCAGGTGAAAAAAACGGGTCGGAGATGGATAATGAGCGAAAATAAGCCAAGGAGGCGCAGTGCAGCTCAGAGGGTTGAGTAACGATGAAATGGCTGAACATTGGGCACTGAGTCATGGCGAAAGAGAAAGGCAATGTAATGTCTCAGGCTCGGATTCGGACATGGCGAACAGCGGTAAACATATAGGCGTCGGTGGCTGTGGGCTGGCTTAAGCACAAGAGGCCACACACTCAAAGTGAAGTGAGCAAAAGGCAAGTGAGCAAATGCAAAGGAGCAAGAATGTGCATGCGATAGGAGTTGAACGGGAATGTAGTCAAATTCGGGATCATGCGGTCCCCACTGGAAAGCAAAGCAAATTGGATGGGGGGCACGGGACCGCGTTTCATTAAACTAGCAAACGAGCAAATTACACCCAAAATCATGATCAGAGGCAAGCTATTTCTTCTATTATCGGATCTGTCCGAAATAGGTTTCGAAACGACGTCATGCGGGGGGTACCTGAGTGGCAGAGCTTCGACCAACGCTCCTCTGAACGGTGACGTCCGGGATCAGCGTCGAGGAGATCATCCAGCGATCGACGCTGATCCATGATCCACGAGACCCAGGCGTCTCGACGCGCGAAGCAACGACGGCCGTCGGGACGATCTAAAGAGAGTAGGTCCAGGCGGCGGGCGATGCACTGACCCTGAGGGAAGGTCGGAGATGAAAAGCCAATCCTAGTAACAC
>FSVU01000526.1_pt1 | contig 17028 bp, 24 predicted proteins | sample 1637581 | NCBI WGS metagenome assembly FSVU01 (sample SAMEA3914814, study PRJEB12502) | metagenome | biome: forest; material: soil | place: USA | collected 2011-09-16 | depth 0.1 m | reverse complement strand
GAAGTACGGAGTCGAGCAATCACCAGATCTGTTCGGGGGTGATATTCGGGGAGGAACCCGCCGTACGTGTCCACGTGTTAGAAAAGGGGTTTGAGTCGTGCATCAATCAATAACAACACGTTCACGGATCAAGTAATGTCGGCCAGAACCTTTACGATCAAGGTCCCAGCGACAAGCGCGAACATCGGTCCCGGATTTGATGTCATTGGCTTATCGCTCTCGTTGTACCTGACCTTGACGGTCTCCCACACTGCCTACAGTCAAGGCACAGAGTCAATCCCCGAACCTCCCAAGATAACCTATTCTGGTGAAGGGGCGTCTGAAGTGCCATTGGACGCGTATAAAAACCTCACAACACGTGTTGCACTATACGTACTCCGATGTAATGGGCGAAGTCACTTCCCAAGCAATCTCACAGTACACGCCCACAACGAAATTCCCTTTGGCCGAGGGTTAGGCTCTTCGGGGGCTGCCGTGATAGCGGGGGTCCTCCTGGGCGACGCCTTGGGCGAATTGGCCCTCACTGACACGCGCAAACTCGATTTTGCCCTCATGGTCGAGCGCCATCCGGATAACGTCACTGCGGCTCTCGTCGGAGGCTTTGTCGGCAGCTACCTTAGAGAATTGTCGAGGGAGGCGAGCGAAGCTGCGAGCGTCCCCCTTGCTGAAGTCCTCCCCGAATACCCAGCAGACGCGGGGGAGGAATGGGGACGAGATCCTCCTAATCCACCCGATGGTATCGGCCACTTTGTGCGGTTTAGGTGGTCAGATCAGGTCAAGGCCGTGGCGATCATCCCCGACTTTGAATTGAGCACGGCGAAAGCAAGGGAAGTCCTCCCGACGGCTTACACCCGCGCAGACCTGGTGAGTACAAGAGAAGCCTCGAGGAGCCAGTGGCGTTGACGCGATTGACGCGATAAATTGATTTGAGGCTTATTGTTTGTGCCTAGGTTTTTAACCTCCAACGGCTTGCGGTACTGACGACTGCCCTGGGACAAACACCCCCGGACCCCGGCCTGATCTATGAAGCGATGAAAGATCGGGTGCACCAACCATACCGAAAAATGCTGGTAAGTGTGACCTGAGAGTGTTCCCGTGGATTTTGCGCTCAACGGACTCTCCCGGCCGTGCGAATCATTTGTACGATAGATTCCAGGGCTTCCGGAGGTGCTCTCGTTAATGACACCGGAAACCCACAGCGGTCTGCTCGGGATATGCCTTTCTGGGGCTGGTCCAACGATCCTAGCTCTGGCTACTGAAAATTTCGAGAAGATCGGACAAGGGGCCGTTGAGATATTAAGTCGGGCAGGTGTGACGGCGTCCTGGAAGCTTTTGACGCTGGGAGATGGCAGTTCTGTAGCGCGCTGAAGCGGTGTCGACCCCGTGGTGCGGTAAAGAGGACCGATCTGAGATCTGTGCCTCGTTAGCGCTCGATGGCCAATAAACGCCCGATTTGGAGGAAGTCCCCGAACAGGGACCAGGGACTCGAGCCCGACCGCTTCCGGACCCTGAACCGGGTGGCACTTCCTCTAAGTACGGCATGCTCATTGCAAGCCTCCGAGTTATTCGCCATGGTGATCCCACTTTGGTGAAATAAACAATCCATTTAGGGGGCATGGCTCAGGAAGAACTGGGCGTTCTGTCACACCTCCTTCGAATTATGACGACCCACGCGCACTGAGTCTCCGAATAAGCGATCGCTCTCACATCGCCTCTCACAAACTTATAGGCCCAAGCCCAAACGTTGCTCTCTTCCACTCATCCTCGCCACGAACTCACCCTCTTCTTAACCCCTCTGCTTTTACGTTTCGGTCACCCTAACCCGCATCCACCTCATCATCATGGCCAAAAGCGTTTCTCCTCTCATCGCCGTCGACTTTGACGATGTCCTCGTCGCCACCAACGACGCCGCCGCTCGATGTCAGTCTTTCACCGTATCGTTGCATTATGATTATTTTTGGCTCACGTTACCAAAATTACAGGGCACAACGACCATTACGGTACATCCCTGACCGTCGACGATTTCCTGTACTACCACTGGTGGAAGAACCCTTATTGGGGCGGCATGGTACGTTACTCGTCGTGTTTCGCATACCCATTTTGCTGATGACCTTGCCAATTCTCCAGAAAGACACGTTTGACAAAGTTTTGCGGTTCTACCAGTCCGAGGAATATCTCGACGCGCCACCGTTACAGGAGGCATATCGGACTTGCAAACGCCTCAAAACCCTCGGCTACCGATTGGTCGTTGTCACCGCCCGGAGTGAGGAGCACCGACAGATTACTGAGGATGCTATCACTCGCTATTTCCCCGGTGAGAGTGGCTTTTCTCGCGCATTTCGCTCCGAGGCTCATTGCGGACCGTGCCCCAGGGATCTTCGATAGCATCGAATTTACGGCATCTATCAGTAGTCCAGAAGGAACACACCTCACGAAGTCTCAGGTACGTCTATCCTTCCTCCGGCATGACACGGGCTGACGTCCGGCTCGCCGTGCCTCTTTCAGTTACTTCTGCAGATCAACGCAACCCTCCTCATTGATGACTCACTAGACAACTGCATCGACTGTGCCGCGGCTGGCATTCCTGTCCTTCTGTTCGGAGACTACGAGTGGAATAAGCGGACGAGTCCGCTCGACTCGGATCGCGATTCGATGGGTTTCTCACAGCGAGAGGCGATTGAGGGCAAAGGCACGCGGTGGTGGGCGAAGGACGATCGGCCGGATTCGTGCCTTCCATCTCTAATACGACGGGTCGACGGATGGGAAGATATCCTCGCTGCTGCACGAGAACACGCAGCCAATCCATAAAAACGCCCTAGGATTCACCGGCACTTTCTACTCTCCGCATATCATGTTCTTTCGAACTTTCGTCCCTGCATTTTTCATCGCGCTTCTGGCTCATTATGACCATTGTCCCTGGTAATTCGGGTACATTGCGTCCACCGCTACCATTATAGTTTCCATAGTTTATAGATTACTCAATTCGGCGGATGTAGACACTATCTCCATTGCTGTACACAATTTGCGCTGTGTGAGACCTGTGAGATCATCGCTGCAGACTAGAACGACGCGCATGTGGGGTTCAAGGCACGGAAGCTTGACCTTCTTTCTACTTCGGAGGTCAACCCCCCCATACCAATTTGCTGGGGCCTTCGCTGTGACCAGGAACAGACGCTGTGGTTCCTCATCAAGTCCCGGGCTCATGAGAGACCAATCAGCGTGGGCTTGCAATCTGGTCCGGTTATCACGTAATACGGCGACCTCCTAGCGCAAGTCGCCGGTGGCGCTTCACGTGAAACATGTCTGGAGTTTGGATGTCAACTGGAGACTGGAGACCTTACTCGCTTCCCACTCTGGTGGACCTTGGCTTGACTTCACCGCTTGTATCTTCCCCATTTGGTTATATTGCGACAAACTAGCTGCGAGACATGGCGACCCTCTCGAACCTACGCTCAAGGTTGCCCCCAACAGCTGATTTGGCTCGTGCCTATGGCCGGCACAGACCGAAAGTCCAACGTGCCCTTACAGCGGGGTTTGTTCTATACGTGATAGGGACGTCTTATAATGCCTTTATGCGACCCGGTACTGCCGGTCCCTCCAAGCGAGAGCGACAACGGCGCGCTGGGAAAGAGCAAGAGGGACGAAAGGAGCGCGTCCAGGTCGGCACATACTTGTTCAGGGATCCAATAGATGATTCATAACCTATACTCCAGGTCGATGCCGTGTTTTATCAGCGATTGTCAGCCTTGTTGCGTGTCGTCATTCCGGGTCTCCGCTCCAAGGAGGCGTTGCTCCTCATAATGCACTCGAGCTTTCTCGTCTTCCGGACAGTGCTCTCGCTCTATGTTGCAGATCTCGATGGGAGGTTTGTCATGCACTGTTCCCTCAAGTCTGAACCTCATCATCCTTCGTGAAGGATCGTTGCCTCCTTGGTCCGAGCTCAGACAGTCCCCTTCCTGTTGAATATATGTCGTTGGTTGCTCGTCGCTATCCCAGGTACGGTCTAATCTTCACCCCCTCATTCACCCGCTGATGTATGCCTCCGTAGCGACGTACACCAACAGCATGCTTGGTTATATCCAGAACAAACTGGCAATCGCATATCGAACCAGATTGACAGAGGCCGCACTGGGTCAGTACCTGGGAACGGATGATGCCGATGACGCAAAAGTATATTACAAGCTCAGTACGCCTTTTGGATCTTCCTGCGCATTCCACGTTCTGAGTAGATTTCAGCTAATTTGGACGACCGGATCAAGAATCCCGATCAGTGCGTCGTCGGTATTGGCACACGATGCTTTATCTATCTCTGATCTTGAACTTTGTTTGTCCAGGATGATCACCGTGGACATAAATCGATTTGCCACTAGCCTTGCAGCCATTTACGGCAATGTCGCAAAGCCTGGTGAGCCGAAAGCTCGGAAGGGTCCCGGTTTCTAAATCGGTCGCCTTTATCAGTACTTGACGTTATCCTATACAATTGGCAACTATCCAGAAACGTGGGTGCTGAAGGGTTAGTCCTCCTGACCGTCGGGGTCCAACTCTCAGCAGCTCTCCGTGGGTATTTCCTTATCATCCACTCAATCAGCGCTCATTCATGATATTACACTTTAGTCCGAGCTCTTACTCCTCCGTTTGGGAACTACGCCGCTACAGAGGCCGCTCTCTCTGGTAACCTTCGACATTCTCACTCGCGACTGGTGGAAGCTGCTGAAGAGGTAGCGTTCTATGGCGGCGAGGAGACCGAGAAGTACATTATCGAGAGGGATTACTTTGCACTCATAAAACATATCAACCGAGTTCTGCGGATGAAGTTCTGGCACGGTATCGTGGAGGAGGGCATTATCAAGTACGATAAAATGATCAGAGCGAGAGCCCTCAATGCTAACTGGTGTTTACCCCGCCAGGTGGCTCTGGGGAAGCCTGGGAGTAAGTCCATACCCATCGTCAGTCGGTGAACCTGGTCTAACTTTATTCACACAGTTGTGTATTTGTGCCATCCCAGTATTCTTCAAGCTTCCAGGCAACTTTGCCACTGACATGGGAGGAAGGACTGAAAGTGCGAGCAAAAAATACCCTTGCAAAACCAATTGCCTTACTCAACGTCGTCCGTAGGCTTCGTGACCAATCGACGTTTGCTCCTCTCCGCCTCGGACGCATTCGGACGGGTCATGTATTCTTACAAAGGCAAAGAATAATTCCGTCCATTTTGAAGTACATTAACCGAGATTTTTGGGTATAGAACTATCTGAATTGGCAGGTTACACCGCTCGGGTAGCGCAGCTCTTCGATACAATGTCAGACGTCAGGAAGAGTAAATTTGAGAAGCAGCTCGTTAGCAGTGCAAGCGTGGAAGACAACGCTCGTGGTAAGTGTGCCTCGGTGACAGTATACGGTCTGTTGATCCTTCACCATTCAGTCCTGCAGGGTCGAGGAACCGTGATCGAGTCTGAAGAGATCGACTTTACAGACGTTCCAATCGTCAGTCCAAACGGGGACATTCTAGTTCGATCACTGTCATTCCATGTCAGACCTGGAGTGAGTAGCGAATGTCTCTAAAATATTATCCTTGTATAAATGACTTTGTTTTAGCAACACCTACTCATCGTCGGCCCTAATGGTCAGAACCCCGAAGGTTTGTCAACAATCTAATTTATTCTTTATTCAGGCTGCGGCAAATCCTCCCTCTTCCGAATTCTTGGAGGCCTTTGGCCCGTATATGGTGAGCTACATTCGTTATATGCGGTACCGTGCTTATGACGCCCGCTTACCAGGCGGGGTCGTTCGCAAACCCCCAGCTCACGACTTCACTTATATTCCGCAACGACCATACCTTAGCTTAGGGACCCTCCGTGACCAGATCATTTACCCCCACAACAAGGAGGAGATGGAGAAGCGCAGTGTAACGGACCGAGATCTCTACAATATCCTTGTCGTTGTGGGCATGGAAGGTGTTGTCGAGCGGGAAGGTGGCTGGGATTCTGCAAAAGAATGGGCGAATGCGCTCAGTGGAGGTGACAAACAGCGGATGGCGATGGCGCGACTGTTCTATCACGAGCCCAAGGTGATGCATCCACTATTTATCAGCATTACCTCGTTACTAACCAGGATTTCAGTTCGCCATTCTCGACGAATGCACATCTGCAGTTCCGTTGGAGATTGAAAGGATCATGTTCGAGCATGCGACGGCGCTAGGCATCACTCTCCTCACGGTCTCGCACCGCCCGTCACTGTGGCAGTGAGTAGGTCTGATTATTACTGGCAGTACGCTCTAACGGTGCCTTTGACACAAGATATCACCATATGATATTGCAGTACGACGGCCAAGGAGGTTATGTCTTGTAAGTACAATGACGCACGGGTTTCACGTGAATGCCGAGTAAGATCTCACACAGCACCGAACTTGATGCGGAGAAACGGCTGGCCTTGCAGGAAGAGAAGCAAATGGTGAGAGCCCACTCCAGGGAGGTTGCCGATTGCTCACCGAGAGCCTGTGACTCCCTAGCTCGAGCAAAAGCTGCTCGCTGTACCCAAAATGAAGGAACGGCTGAAGGAGCTTCGGGCGATGCGTGAGGAGCGAGCTCGGTCCCCAACTGTCCCTTCATTCCCTATCCGTGGTCCATTAGAGACCTCTGCATGATTTCTAGAGAGACCTTGTAGTGTACCCCAGTTGAATACATACCCTGTGACGCTGCGGGGTGCGTCGGAGCTGGCGGTCGGCCTCTTCGGCTGTACCAGTCCGGCGCACGCGCGCGTTCAAAAATCGACGCCCTCGCTTTGCCGAACGCACCCGCCATAGACAATCCCCTCCCCACTCACCCTGCCCGTCGCCAGCCCCCTTCTTACTATTTCTAAACTCCGTTTCCCTCTTATTCTCTCTTCCCGGCAATTACAAAATGGTCAAGTTCTTCTCGCAAGCGATTAGTTACGAGTGAGTGACGGTGGTTTCGGTGGAGCGGATCGTGTGCCGACAGTTTTTCGCGATAGACACAACTGGGCCACAGTCAACCAGGGTGTGTGGCAAAAGTACCCGAATCCGTACAGTGGGCATGTAGTGTCTGTGGACGTACTTGACCGGACGGTGGATCCTGAGACGGGTGTCATCCGGACGGAGCGCTTGCTCGGGTGCAAACAAGCAGCACCAAGATGGGTGGTCAAAGTAAGCAAATCGACTCTTCCACCGACTCAAATAGTATCTGACGACTTATATCTTTTAAAGATCCTTGGTGGTTCGGACGATGCGTTCGTCCGAGAGGTCTCATTCGTCGACCCCCGGACGTGTGAGACGACCGTCACCTCCGTCAACCTCTCCCTCTCACAATACATCACCGTCCTGGAGAAGATCACCTACTCTCCTCTACCCTCAAACCCGTTAGAAAAGACTATGTTCAAGCAGACGGCAGAGATCCAGGCCCGCATGGGTACATGGAAAGCCATCAGCGACCGATTGGAATCCTGGAGTGTCGACCGATTCCAGAGCAACGCCGCTCTCGGACGACAAGGCTTTGAACATGTTCTCCGGTCGCTTCGAGAACAGGAACAGAAGGTGGAGTCATAGACTCTGTGGCGTTTGGTCTTCTTTTCTGGGTTTCTTGGTCTCCATAGAACATTCATGCATCATAGACTGCACGGTGTCTACGGACCGGGTAGCTTTACTTGGTCTAAACGCCGGGCTTCCACAAATCCCCACCCCTCTCCTCCTTTTGCATTGTTCGGGATTGCAACCCCTGTTGTCATTTTTTTATTGCTCTCCTTCCCCCTCCACCCCCTTGCATTGAACCCCTCCCACTCTCCCCACTCGCATGACCGCATCTCTCTTCCACGATGACTTTCACGCCCCTTGGCCTGGGCTACTGTCGTTTCTCTGATGTCCCCTACGATTCCGTAGAATGCGACCCAAGCCGCTAATCGAGGGTTTTACCTCCCATAAGATTTACGTTTTTTACGAAACAGCGCATGTCATGTTCTCGCGAGTGAAGTCCCCCACAATTGCATCATTCGCACAGCTATAAGGCCAACTCTGGAAATCAAGGAGGGTAAGCTTCGGTGCCGAGAGTTGCCGCGTGGTGGAAGCAATGGAGCGAATGTCTGTCGATGGTTTCATTTAAGTGAGAGTTACAATAAGATATGTTTGTAAAAACAACTGGATTGTACTTGAGGCTAAGCGAGTTAGTGTTTAGCCGGGTGAACTTGGCCTGCTTTGCTTCAGTCTCCGTCGCAACTTGCCGTCAACTAACTGCCTCGTCCAAGTTCCCCTCTTCTCCCCTCCCCGCCTCCGAGCGCGCAACCCTGCGGATCGACCTGAGCCGGGACAGAGTTACCTTTGGAAGTTTTTACTGCTTTCGTTCTTCTTCATTGTACATCGAATTTCTCATCTTGCTGTAACTTTGGGGGAAGAAAGCAACATTTGCAGGTTAGCCGCTGATCCCTCTTGCAACCCCCATCGACCTGACACCGACTGGACCCTTTAAGCTACTTCGTTCTATCAACCGCTTGACGCATTCTACAACTATCACGACTCTTTGGACTCAATTTGGATGTCTGGGTCTGCACCAAGGCAGAACAAGGCCCAAAGGAAAGACGGTCCTCCTGGCCAACCGTCCCCATCTCTAGGGTGAGCCACAGCGGTAGGGACCAGGGCAGCTGTACCTGTTCCCTTGCATCGAATCATCTGTGCCATGGACAAAGCCGCTGACCCAAAGTTCTCTTGCATTGCCTTTCTCTTGTCAACCGCTGTCTTTACACTATTTCGCGAAACCCACCTTCCTGCCATGCGGCCAACTGTAGGCGCGGCAGCGGTGTAGCTTGGAGAGGCCATAATCCATCAATCATGCAGAGTCCTAGGGGCACTCCACCGCCGATGCTCTCTCCTCAGTCCACCAACGACTCCCTCGCGCCTAGCTCTACCGTACCGTCCAACGGCAACCTTACGACCGTCGCCGACCCACCCACTAACGGCGCCCACGCCACTCTCCCCCCATTGAGCCTCAACGTATGTCCCCTTCTCTCCGTTGACCGTGATTCATATTCTGAGATTCGAGCCGTGCTTCTCTCGGAACAGGGTTCTACGATCGTCGTCACGACCAGGTCTGGAGGGCGATACGAAGGCTCACTATCTTCCAACGACCAATCTCAACCTGGCATTTCCCTACGAGACGCCAAGGACCTCGTCAATCCCAATGCCACGGTCATCCCTACTTACTTCATCCCCGCCCCTCAGATCGCCAACTGGAAACGACCTGACCCGGCCCCGTCCACCACTGTCAATGGTAACAAAGTCATGCAGAACGGTGAGCTCCCTCGGGCTATCGCATATCAGGATGTTGCTGATAGATGCCCCGCACCTACAGCCTTCGCCACGGACAAGGATATCAGTGGCGCGTCTTCGATGAACCGCGAACGCGAACTACAACCCTGGGCGCCAGAAGGGCCGGCCGCTAACGGGGGCGGAGGTCTGCCAGGAGATTCCGCCACTTTCGGCTCAGGCGCAGCTGGAGGGAGTTGGGATCAATTTGCGGCCAACGAGTCGCTCTTTGGTGTTACCACGGATTACAAGGAGGAAATTTACACTACGAAGTTGGACCGGAAAACGTCAGATTACAAGGATCGAGAGCGCAAGGCTCAGATAATTGCCGATGAAATTAGCTCTGTTCGTGAACGTACAAGCTTGGATCGAGCCCCTGCTAAATTCATTGGACAATAGGGTGCTAGCTCTAATCCACATATAAGGGAGGAAAGAGGACAAACCGACGATGCGACGAACGAAGAAGACAAGTAAGCCCCTCACCCGACGTCTGATTGGCATATGCTAGACGACAAATTTGGCATCCATCAGATACGGCGCGGTTGTCAGAAGCCCTGGTGCATATGTACCTCCTGGAGCTCGTGGAACTGCGAGTGCATCGGCAACACGCTCGCCTCCCCTCGTTGTCCCCAGCATTGCAGTACTCTCAGCCAATGCAACTCCGAATGGCGAATCAAATGGCGCACAAACTAATGGAAACAAAGAAACGGATCCGTCCGGCTTGGCGGTTAGTACATTAAGTGTTACGAAGATGGATAGCTGACGATAAGATGTATATAATCACAGCACGAAGATCCCGGTGTAATTGCAAGCTTCAGAGATTTCGTCTCCAACGAGAAACAGAAACTTGTTCAGAAGAGGCAAGCGATGGCCAAGTCCGAAAAAGAGAAACGAATCGCTTCCCTCGTCGAGTTCAGCGTCAATTTCAAGGTAATTTGGGATGAAGTGTTTAATTCTCTCGATCTCACTTGAACATTCATCTTTGCAGCTCAGCAGGCCAGTGCCCGAGGATCTCGTTCCTATCCTCGCCAAGGACGAGCAAAAACAACAGGAAATCATTCAGAAGTCAATTCGAGATGCAGAGGATCGGAAAGCAAGGGCCATTGGGACCGCCATCCCGCCACCATCTGGCGCTCTTCCCTCAGGAGGTTCTCAAGTTGGCCTGGCGACCTCAACCCCGGCCAACAAGGCTGCCAATCGTTCCTCCGGCATTGCCCAGATTCCGCCTTTCAAAGGTGGCCCAAGCAAGTCCGGAGAAGTTGCAAAGCCCACAAGTGCGGCTCCTTCCACCACGAGGTCCACTGTTGCCCAACCTAAGCGTCCGCTCGTGGCCATGCACATTCCCGCCATCCCACCCTTCGACCCGAGCAAGTCAAAGGCGAAATCAAGCAACCCTGCCGAAACTAGCTCGACTTCTGTCAATGGATCAGTCGCTGCTCCGAGTCCCTCGACGACGCCTGGCTCCAAGTTGAATGTGAATGCAACGTCGTTCAGACCTAACCCAAATGCGTCGGCCTTTAAACCGGTCAGTTCGTCGAGTCTGTATGGCGTACGTTTACTGACGTTGTCCCAGGGCACTTCTGCTGCGTCGTCTTCCGGTGCCAAATTTACTACACCTCCGGAAGTAGCGACCACCCCGAATCCCTATTTTGGCGTTCGCCCCATCAATAAGGCTGATGTACGGCACGTTAAAGACGACTTCAACCCCTTCAAAGGCAACAAACTCCCGGACCCTCGCTCAATCCGTAAGTCAAAATTCCTGGTCCAGCCCATAGTCTCTAAATCCTGGTTCTTTCAGGCCACGAATGGCCATTTAGCGGGAAGAGTTACCTTCCCAGCATGCCTCCTTTCACCCAACCTCCCCGCGGCCCCCAGCAAGGCCCCGCCCAACCGCCATACGAGGAAGATCCTGCAGCTCAGGCTGCACAAGCCGCCAGAATGGCCCAACAACAGGTCCCGATGTACCCGAGTCCGTACCAGCCTTATCCAGGTGCTCCGGTACGGCCTTGAATTCAGCAGTCAAGATAGGGAGCTAACACTCTTGTCATAGCCACAAATGATGGGTCCTCAGAATGGAGTGCCCCCCGCTGGTTATAACATGCCCCCCTACTATATGCACCCTTCTTACTCTCAAGTTATGCCTCCAGGTGAGTTACGTTTGCGAAACTTGGTGAGCACCACCTAACGTCTGCCCTCATTCTAGCCATGTACGGTATGCAGCCGATGCCAGGAATGCCTCGTTAGTCGATCGATATCACCAATCTTTCCCTCGTTGACTATTTATCCTCAGCCAATCAGCAATACATGGCCCCACCTCCTCAACCTCAGTATCCCCAAAACAGTGGTCCTCGGGGCCCTGGTACACCGATGCACCAGCATCCATACGCGAACGCTTATCACCAAAGCCCACAAGGTAAGTTAATTCATGTCTTGCGCTCTCCACATGTAGACTGTTAACTTTTTCATATAGCTGGACCCCAACACCTGCCATACCCCATGATGATGCCTCCTCAGCAAGGAGGACCGGTCCCTCCTCTTGGATACGACGGGCAACCTCCCATGGGAGCTGGGCATTAGGGTTCTAGGATGTGCGGAAATTTCAATGTGTCTGGTCAGCCTACGCTGGCTTTCATCTCATTTGCGTCGTATGGCATATGTCCGTTCGGTTCAACAGTGCGTGTGACTCTGAAGGCCTGCTTTTTGAGGCGTTTGAGGCGTCCTCCCTTTCGCCCCTCGTCCGCAAATTGCACAATGTCTGAACTGGTGATCGAAGTCTGTGTTGATTCCTTGCATTCGGCTCAGGAGTGAGTCTCTCGAGGGGGTTGGACCGTTAAAGCTTCATTCGACTAGAGCCGTTGCTGGTGGAGCCAATCGTCTAGAAGTGTGTGGATCGCTCGCGTTTGGAGGAGGCATAACTCCGAGTATGGGACTGGTACTCGCCATACAATACTCCCTCCCAGACACCCCGCTTATGGTACACGCACTAAGTATTCACTTGAGCGCTCATGACTCCGATACTGCAGGTCATGATTCGCCCACGGGTCGGCGACTTTGTGTATTCAGAACCTGAGCTCCTCGTTATGCGTCACGATATCGAGACTTTTAAACGCCTTGGAGTTCTGGGTGTGGTTCTGGGTGTCCTAGATTCGCGCTCGGAGGTTGATGTTTCGGCCACGGCGAGGTATAAAATGAATCAAATTCCACGGCATACCCGAACTTACGGACGGTCTATTCGATAGACTGGTTGAAGTCGCAACCCCGATGGAAGGCATGTTCGTTCTATAATAGTGCCCTGAACGGGACTCACATTAGAGGGCCGTACAGTCACATTCCATCGAGCATTTGACATGGGACAATCTTTCCGGGCGAGTGAGTATAGATGAAAGAGGTTTCATAATGAAGACCTCCGTGTTTGACAGATTTTCTTCGCCTTCAATCCATTGCTGGCATCACGAGGGTGCTCACAAGGTACTTCTGTACAAGCGAAACGAGTCCGTTGACTTGAGTTTACTTTTAGTGGGTTGGCACCCAGCATTCCGTTTGGTATCCCAACAATCCGGAATGAGTATCCTCCACTACGAACGCCGGAGAACAAGCCAATCGTTATACCAGGATCGGGGATTGGTCCTTCAACGATCGTTCTCATAGTGACAGTCATGTGGCCATTGGGATGCCATGAATATCATCTCAGTGGGGGAAGGTTTGTTCAGGGACAATCGGACATCTCTTACAGAGGAATGAAAACAGACATGGGTATGGGTGGTTGGGACGTCTGGTCAACGGATAGATCCATAGTAGCCGAAACTAAACGCCTAGCTGTGCAGGCAATACTCGAGATCGAAAACGCGTAAATGATACGGAAATTTAAATCAAATATCATACTGCCTGGAAATGGTCGTTCTCAAAGAGCACCGCACGAGCTCTGCATGAGCCATCAGGCCTGACGTGCCCCAAGTGACTGGCGTGCGTCCAGGACAACGAACGAGAGCTGTTAACGACGATGCACACGACCTAGAGAATCTGTTTTAGAGTCATATATCGGCTTTCTTCATTCCCTGTCACCAAGTAAGATCGACCGTAGAGAAGAGACAGTCAATGGATCAGTGGTGTTGTTCTGCGAGTGCACCACCCTCGGGGGCGTACTTCGCATTGTTGAGCACAAATCGTCAACTAGCTGTTTTCTCCATTTAAGATAGTGCTACGTGGAGGGTAATAAATGATGTATCTCATGGGTGTACCCACGTGTATTCGAGTGATACTTTATTGTACAAACCGGACCTAGCTGACCTCAGGATTTACTGGAAGGTTGGTAATTGGAATACAAAGAAAGCCCGTCGACCTCTTCCCATAAGCCAAGAGCACGCTGCATCTTAAATTTAGACAAGATCCACCCTATATGATTGATTGGACTCACCCGGTTCCAGGTAGGTGCGATATAGTCAAGGTCCAACTGAACTGAGGCTAACTCGTGTCCCGTACCTCGCCTTGTTTATTTGCAGCCAGTAATACATTCGCATATGTGATCATAGATGTGGCACGTCATGCGGGGTCCATCTCGTTAAGGTGGTCTCAGACAATGTCAATAATGTTCGTATGCTGGAAGAAACATCGCGCACTCCCAGGTAGAAATGATCGCTGCTTATTAACGTAGGATTTCGATTCGCCCAAGTTACCGGAGGACACAGAACCAGAAGGGTTGGGACTTGTCGGATGCCCTTCTGAGAGTCTATCCACTGCTTGATAGTAGATTGAAGGGATTGATTGGTCGACGCCTTGGGTATACCGGTCGATTAACGACTTGAATACAAACGATGAATCGTAGACCCAGGTGTATCCGAGGATATTATGAGGGAGAGAATGAACCATGAACAACCATACACACAATCAGGATCATGCGATAAAGGAGACACAAGTGCGGCGCCGGTATGTGAGCCTGAGCATTTAGTCCCATGAGGACTGATATTCGCTAGCACGCCAGCTTGGGAGGTTGGTGGTTGTCTGGCAATATACTCGCCAACACAACTCTAAGCATCGACGGTCTCAAGGTTCAACGACAGTGCAGAGAGAGCATTCTAAAGTCAAGCTCGGAGTGACGGCATCGCAAAAGACAGAGGTAGAAGCAGTGCCTCCTATTCGTCGCTTGCATTTGTCGGTCCATTAGTTCGCCAGTGTCGACGGATGGGCGACCACCGAAGCGAAGCGAGTGTCAATCGGCAACAAATACCCACTCGAGGGCCAGCTGAGAATCGGTAAAGTGCCTCAAGTACAAATATGCGCGGCTGAGTTCCTTCTATACATCACGTATGGTCGCATCCAGTGGGCTGGGGTTTACGGGAATTCGAGACTGATGTGGCTTTGCGTGTTAGCCCCATCCGCCCCGCTCTGACGAAGGAGCATAAAGGGGTCTCTCAAATGTGCGACAGATCAAACAGCGGTTCGATGCACAATTGGGGCCGCCTTGGAGGTGGTAATAAAAGGATGATGAGAGAACTGGAACCGTGGGCATTCCGTCAGCGCTTTAGCCTCACCTTTTTCCACCACTGGAGGCACTTAATAAACCGCCTACCGTAACATCAAAACGAATGCTATCCGCTCCACACAGACCAGGACCATCGGCACCGACTGATGGCTCGCGTACCATCACTGTCACAGACAGTCAACCAAGACCCGAAGACGAGGAAGGTCCAAGCCACCCACCAGTGCCAATAGGTGTCCTGAGATTGCGGGGAGGGCCCAGAAGCAGGCCCCAGGTCCAATGGACGGACGATGTGGTCGATAACGAAGGCGCGGGTCGGAAGAAATCCAAGAGTACATCTTCATTCCTTCTCCGATGTTAGCCCTTGGCTGACCTTTTGATATCTCAGTTTGCTGCATATACCACAAGCCACGACCGTTCGACGAGTCTTCTGATGAATCTGATTCCTCGGACGATGATTCGGATTGTGGAGGCGAAGGTCATGATCATGCACATCGACATGCCAATCCTCCAGAGCCTTCGGGTGGCATCGCCGATCGCGGACCTCCCAACGCATATGAGAAAGCTCCAGCCAAAAGCTAGAGAGCGTCTCTTTTCTACTCGATAGAGGTCGAGCAGAAACATTGTCTGATCTCATCTCGCATTCCTGTCAATGTCCATATATATTAAGCACTATGAACCAATTGATACACTGTAACGACCGACTACATTAATGCTCTGCAGCATGGGAAGAATTATGATACACGACTTGTACGAGCTGATGACAGCTCTTGATCTGGTCTGAGCGCCAGCCTCACAATCCACACTTTAGAGCAGTGGCGTAAGAGCGGGCGCTATTGACCTTCTGGTTAAACTCGTCTACGTTCTCCCACTCGTCATCAGAATAATCGACGTCACCGTCAAGCGCGATGACCTCGTCGGGGTTCGAAATTAATTCGAAATCCGCGCCTATGCCTAAAGGAGTTAGGGGTTGGTGATGTCAGCGGGTGCACTGCAAGTTTACCAAAAAGGCAACGCGCGTCACGCACCATCCCAAGGCTGAGAAGATCTCATGATGGTGAGGATGGGCACCTCGTATACGTTGTTGGGGCGAGCCACTGGAGTCGAGCTAGCAATTCGGAGTTTAACGTCCTTGACTGTGAAGTCGGTGACGTCGTCCTCGCTAGAGGCAAAGTGGAGGGTCTTGCGGTTGGTCTCTTTGGGTAACCTAGAGACGCCGTTCTGTTTGGTGTTGGTGTGTGCCTTGGCTCGGTCATGCGGCTTCAGGTTGAGTTTGCGAGAGCGGTAAAGTTCTCGTGAGTCCTTCGTCTCTAGTGACGAAGGGGTGGTGGGGGCTTGGATAGCTTCTAGAACGGAGGTCGTGGTCTTGGCGGGCATATTGAGAGTGAGAGGAGTGAGGATAAAGATAAGGGCTGGGTGTTCGAGTGTTGAGCGAGTTGACGTGTGGTTGGAATCGAGAGGTGAGAGAACTGGGGCTGAGTATTTGTACTGAACGGACTGTGTTGTTGCGGACCCCGAATAGGGGTCCGCCCCTGGGGCGGAGCTCGGGGCATCGTCAGGAGCGGGCACCAATGACGTTTCGGGCTTGTAAGTCCCCCATTATCCCGCACGTTCCTAGTCATGAGTAAAGCCCAATGCGCTGGGGTAGGCGCCAGGCTGTGTGTCATTCTTGACCTTCGGTTCAACCCTGCGGTCTCCCGATCCCCACACAATCGCAGAGAGGCGGGATGGCCATCACGTGCGTCTGAGAGCTGCTGGTCGTCTAGAACGTTTGCGGAGGAAAGTTGGCTTGTGACTCGGAACATATATCCACATTGAACTTAATTCCATCTCACTTCGCCCATCGATCTGCCTACCTCGCTCATCTGAGCAAGTCTTGCGGATGGATTGAATGACTCCGAACAACGTGTCCACTTGACGGATCTTCCCGAGGCCGTATAAAGACGTCACCAGGAACCATCACGGGTAGTGAATAGAGATAAGGCAAGACGCGGCGTGTTGGTGGCGCCGGACGAAGTCGAAGGACGTAAAAAGCGACCAGGACTCTAGGACCTGTCACCAAGGGCAAAGGTTGGGAAATCTCACTTCTGATTGCGGCGAATCAGCCTATAAAGGACAACAAGCGATGACGATCGCTCGGAAGGCGAAGAAAGGGCCACCTCGTCACTAGTACCGTTGAGGATGAAAAAAATCACAGGGAAAAGGGAAGTGGCGGTCCCTGTAAAGTCGCCGAGCGCCAGCCCAGATT
>FSVU01000837.1_pt1 | contig 17045 bp, 12 predicted proteins | sample 1637581 | NCBI WGS metagenome assembly FSVU01 (sample SAMEA3914814, study PRJEB12502) | metagenome | biome: forest; material: soil | place: USA | collected 2011-09-16 | depth 0.1 m | reverse complement strand
GTCCTATTTCGTGTCCCTCATTGGCATCTAACTTACTCCCATCTTCGCTGACAGTAATTCGTCAGCCACTGTATCCATCAGCATTACATTTGTGTATCTTTCCTCCCTACTTTATTGTCCATGGTTCGCTTGTTACTAGATCCACTTCACTCCATGTTCATCGGTTGTTATACCCTTTGGTCATCCCCGATCCAAGTTCAATTTATGCCGTTGTTCGAGTCCTTACGCGTCTTCCAGTCTACTGTGAAATTGGGTCTATTCGCACTTGGGCTTCAAAATATCGTCCATTGGAATCAAAACAAACTACGAAGGGTCGAGATGAACCAGAGAAGGAGAGGAGAGGTTACGACCAAGAATAAAGAAAGGCAAAGGCGGCGCCCCAGGCTGGCACGTGTCAAGTGGTGGTATCGCAAGCTCGAACGTCAGAGGTTCCGTCATAGTCGGCTGACTGCCTTGGAATCCAGCGGCATGCCTACGATACGAACGAGGGTTAGTGCAACAAGTAAAATGCACACAGTAGACACGTACCATCTGGACCGATGCCGTTGGCCGCGAAGATCTGGTTCTGCCGTATGAGTCGCGCCTGATCAAACCTACGAGTAAGGGTCAGCGTTGGGCGCGAACGCCGAGTAGTGGCGAGAGACATACCCGACTCGATGACTATGCATTATGGCACGGATCTCGGCAGCCCCGACGTCATCCAACCCGGCTCTTGAATCACCCTCCTCGATATTGGACTCAATGTCGAAGTTGCCAGAGTGCAGTCCGGCAGCCCGCTGAGTCGAGAAGGACCCATCCCCCAGAGAAACATAGCGTCGGTTCGCATACGGTAGAGGCAGATGTGGCAGGATCAAATGTCGATAGTAGACTACCACTGGACACGAGGATCAGTGAACACTCGTGATTAAGATAGCGTGAAGGACTCACTGAGTGCGACGAGACAGCCAACACCATAGACTGAAAGCGTGTACAGCATCCTGAGAGCTGGGTGGGATTAAGGCCGGCGTGAAGCCACCTTGGGCCTCGTGAGGTGAGAGGAGTGTGGTTGAGTGTGGATGGTCGTCAGTCAGCTGCGGGCGTGGCAAGGGAGCAAGGCACTCTCGGCCGTCGCCGATAGAATCCGCGGTCACCTCGCGGACCATCACACCCAGAGTTACTTGCACGCTCCTTCCACAAAAGTCGACGGAAACCTCGAGTTAACCCCACCGCTGGCCAAGGTTTCTTTGAAATGCTTGTGCTTGTGCTTAAAGGCTTATAGTGCTTGATTGCTCTCCGTTGCACTGGGATCCCAACTCGTGACCACGGATCCGCTCTGTTCAACACACTTCTCGTCTCGGGACTGCGCAGATGCGGCCTTCGGACGGCGATCTGCGCCAGCCGCCGCTGAAGAGAAATGAGCACAGCATGTTCTCATTCGGTAGACTCCGAGCGGCGTAGAAGTTCGGTTCATCCCGATCTCCCGCTCTCGTCATCCCGCCTCTCCGAGCACGGCCTATCTCCTCCGGTTACGCGTGCTCTGACTCTTGTTCGTTGTCCTTGTGTTTCGTTCCAATCTCTCGTTCCAAGAGACGCCTCTACTCGCATCCGGATCCCGCCGTCGGCGGCGGCGGTGGACTACGTCGCTTGAGTTCTGTCCACGGAGCTTGTATTTGACGTACTCGAGTTTATTGATCATTCGCAAGAAGATGCACAGAAGTGACATATATTATTTTCTTGAGATATTGTCACGGCAGTGTGTTCGTTTCTTCACGTCCGGTACACTCGACGTCCGCCTTGATGTGTTCTCGGAGGCCTAAGGCCTTTCCCGAGCCGTCGGTTTACGCACTGTTTACCCTTAAGATATTGCTTCGACTTGCCCTCCTAATGTCGTTGAACCTACTACGTCTACCCGTCTGATCAACCTGCCCAACAATCCTTTCAAAGAGCCTGTCTCGATTTGACATCCAATATTTTGACTAATCTTGTCTGCAATCTTGTCTTCAAGTACAAGGGCATAATGATCGATATGGGGCCTGGACGGTATCTAGTCCTTCGCTTCAACGGGCCGATGCGATCGTACCAGCGAGTATTGCATCTATTGGTATCCCTTCTATACAGCAATGCTTCGATCTAATCGTTCTAAAATCATAATGCTGTTATCTATGTCCCGCTGGCTTGGGCGGACGTCACTCAAGAGTCGTAAATCTTTGGCCCTTGTTATCACCAACTGCGAGGGTCCTTATCACCTCCAATGCATCGCTTCGAGAACCCACGGGTATCGCCAAAGTTTGAACGAAGTGACTACGGTATGCAAACCACTTGCACCGACTTTTCGAACGTCTGGGAAAGTCCGGTACGGCGAACGCCGACGTCGGTACCAATCGACCCGCCCGTCTGGGGCCTCAGTACCAGATCTGGCCTACAACCCGGTTCTCTAACTTTATAGATGATTTGTACCGATTCTGCCGTCACTGCAGTCACTGCCACTGACTCTCAAGGAGTCGAAACATGGACGAGATACACCGCTCGGGGAAATCTGGTGTGTAACCCATTGTGTACGCACATGCCTTGCTCTCAGATCTCACATCAGGCCTCGATCTCAGGCTCACAGATTCGAGCCTTCCCTGGATCTCAAAGATCTGGTCCGTCTACCGAAAACTATCCCGCTCGTCGTCGGTTTCGCGCAGGCGCCGGTCGTGATCAGTCGCAGCAGATTGTGCCGCGGTGCACATCAGGAACAACCTCAGAATGCCTCATGGCAGGTCTATATTGGCTCGTGCCCCACAAATTCCAACCCAGGTTGACATCCATCGCCAATCTTTGTCGCGAACACATGTCCTTGCGGGGAGCCCCATGTCGCGATTGAGATGGGATTCCCGAGAGATACACTCGCCTTCGTCAACCGCCTGACCTGCTTTTCGACCTGCAACGTGTTTCTTAGCTCCTTTCCCCCGCTTTTCGGCAGAAATCAATCCGAAGACCGGGTCTCTGAGGGTCATTAACAGACCGGTATCCAGGGCCCGTGCCTTTTTACACCTCCAACAAAGACGCCTTAATGCTTCAGTGAGGACCCTAGTTCTCGTCATCGCGCGCCTTGGTGTCACTCGAATATGATAGCCAGAAATATCCTTGATCAGGATAATGCATATGATTACAATGCCTAATATCAGGTGGGGGAGCGATACAGTCGTCTAGAACACGGAACACAAGAGATAAAGTTAAGAACGAAGTTGTCGAGAAGTCTTGAGGAAATGGTCGAATAGGTGAAGATGAGGATGCAAGTGGCGAGGTGATCGGGATTGGCGAGTGTGTCTAGGACGCCAAAACCCAGGGAGGTTGGGGGCAAATTCATGCTGTGGGCTCGAAGAGCGTCGATCGGTACCAGTCGTTTAGCTTTCGCGACTCGTCCTGCTCCTTGGCCATCCGCTTCTTCTCGTTGCCAGAGGCTTGCAGAGCCAACCACTTGCGGTAGGGCTCGGAGCATCCGGGGCAGACATCTGACAAGGCGAGGGTCTTGCCCTGTTGCCTGCCTTGGCAAGGATAGCCTGAGGCAGCGTGTTGGCAGGGCTCGCTGGCGTCATGGGTGTGGTTGCACTTGTAAAGGTAGTTGACCATTCGGCACATGATGTGACTGAGGAAAGCAAGGAATGATTAGCGTCGAAGGACGATGAGAGCTGTGGAAGTTGTAGACTCACGTTTTGTTTGGGAGATGAAGTTGAAATGGGAAGGGGGTCTCGAAGTCGAGGAGATTGAGGTTTGGAGATGTGTTTGAACGATGTCAAGTGAGGAGGGAAGTGGGTTCTCGATGTCGAGGATGGGGAGACGAAATCCATGCGACGGAGGACGTTTATATATGCGAAGGGCGTAGGTGTATTGGCCTGCAATGTCCCGAGAGCTCACAGAAAGGACCAGCCGGATATGGTATGAGGGCTCCAAGGGCCACGTTGGGCGCCCGCTGGTGGGACAAGAAAAAGTCCTCGCGACGAGAGGGTTCTGGGACGAGAGAATCGGACCTCATGGGCCCTTTGACCAGGATAGCGCCGATCTCGGAGGACGGTGGGACGAGATGACGGGCTCACCCAGAAATTGGCTTGTCTGGCCTTTCCGACCCTTACGCTAGCGTACGACTGAGTTTGCCGACAGAGAAGCCGGAGGCCCATCGGACCGGAACTGCTGCATTCGGTCACAATCTCTGCTGGCGCGAAACGTGGCCAGCTCGAATCATTCAAGGGGCCTTCCTCTGGGATCGGCCTCTTGGGCTGGACGGGCCCCATCGGGAGGCTCTATCTTGGGGCGGGAGACGCCGATCCGCACGCTCAGGGTGAGATGGTGCGCGCTGGTGCACCAAACTACCCAATTCGGGTCTAGTACAAAGGCAGAGTCGCGACGACATCAGCCCGATCGATCGAATCGGGCTGCCTTCCTTGTTCTTCTAGCCATTCAAAGGCTGGCAAAGGGTGCAGCGGGGCCCTGGATGCCTTGGTGGGGTCGCCCGATTGTATCTAAATGCCAAGGGTGCGTAGGACGTCAGCGCGTTCTTGGTTGCCCCGATCCCATTCAGACCAGAAGCGGCCCATAAAGGCGGAAGCTGCTTCAGAAAGGCGAACTCACCATTGCTGACTCATCAGGGAAGCCGCCGCTAGAACCGTGAGATCCCTGAGTACGCCCGTTGATTGCCGGGGACCTCCTTTGCATCAACCGTTTCCCTCCAACGACCATCCAACATGGCTGCTGCAAACCCCTCCCCCAATATGTACGACATTGCCACCCCGAATAAAGCGTTGGCCGCTCCAAGGACAGGTTCGATCTCTCCGGTAAAGTCTTGTCACCGCGATCCCTGGATGATTCAAACGGTACTGATTTCATCCCCCCTATAGGCTGATCTGGCCAATGCAGACGGCATCAACAGCCGTAAGTAACATCGTGTTTCCCTGAATCTAGGCCTTGGTCTAAGCGCCTTAACCTTGACTATCAGCCAACATCTGGGTGGCCGTGAAGGGTACGTGCCCGGTAGTTGGAACCTCCGGCTGAAAGATCAGCTTATGGTTCGCTCTGGCCTCACAGGCTATGTCTTTGATGTCACATCCAAGACCGAGATGTACGGCCCAGGAGGTGCGCCATCAGCTTCATATTTTCAAATCGTCTCCTTCGCTGACGGTCCGAGTCAGGGCAATACCATGTCTTCGCAGGTACAAGCCGTTATATTGTCACTCTCTTACTTTTTTTATCCACATTACCTTCTCCTAAATAGGAAAGGATGGCTCAAAGGGACTCGGAACTAGCAGCCTGAAGCCGGAAGATGCCACGGCTGACTACAGCACCCTGGAGTAAGCATCAAGAGGCCTTCCATACCCAATCCGGGTCGCTTATACTTTCCGATCCTTTAGTACTGCGGAAATGAAAGTTCTCGACGACTGGTTGGCCTTCTTCCAGAAGGTGAGTTCTGCTTCATTGCCAAGGGGCGTCTTCACCCTCTCGTGGAGCTCCGGAGCTCCATCGCTGACCCATGATTCTGTTCCCTGTGCTGTCTACGCGCTTAGAGATACGACCAGATCGGAACAGTTTCCGCGTGATCTCGGCATCAGATACTATTTCCCCAGGCCGCCTCGTTGCACGCCCGTATGGTGCATCCCACCCACTCGATCGGCAGACGGGACGTTCGCTGTCATGTCATCTACCAAATTTGAAGTATGAAACAAAGTTATCATCGTCTGATCTCTTCTTGGCGCGTCGCACCACCCGCCGCTGGGTCACTATGACTTCTCACGTGATGCTTATCGCGTTTCAGCGACTCATTTCCCTCATGACGTCTTGATGCGCAATATTCAGTCCAGGATTTCACCGCCACGAGCCCATTCGCCGGCGCTTTTGTCCCTTGGGGCGTGGTGGCCATGAGGCTCGCCCTCCTTGCGCTATCGCGCTCTTCCACCGAGCTCCGTACACCGGAGTAGATTTATCCTCGGCCCTCTCTACTTGTCTAGGCAAGATCCGCCCGAAACCTTGAACCTCTACTGGCCTATCTCAGTCTTCCCGCCCTTCCTTTCAGAGTAAGCGCGGATGCTCTTCGGGGTTTGTTGCCCTTCTAGAGGCTTTAAATTCGTACCAGCACCGTTTTGAAAATCCGCTACGTTCTCCAAGACTGCTCAGGCAACTAACCGAAATTTTCAGCACTCGCGTTCGCTCCCAGTGAATCTCCGCCGAATCTTCACCTTGAAGCACGAGGCTGCTTTTCTCTCGTGGAGAAACCCCTAAAGAACTACAATCACCGGGGCACTTCAACTCCAAAGGCAATCGCTGGGTCGGATCTCGTTTACCACCTGCCTCGAGGGGCCTCCCGCGCCCTTCCTCCTTCCGCGACCGTGCCTGTTCATCGGTTGGCCTTCCTGCCCGAAAACAAGCGCCTGTAAGCTCTTTCCCGAGGGCCTAGACTGATGATTGAAGCTCGTTCTTCCCGCAGTGGAATTCCACTGGATCGCCTCTCATCGTCGGACGAGTCTCTCCTTAACTGAGTTGAGTTCATTTGTGAGCGACTTCTCTATCTGAGTTATGGGTGGCGACACGTTCCAGTGGATACCCCGACGTGTCCGGTCCACTGGTTAACCATTGGAAATGTACGCTTTCCTGTCCCACACTCAAGTTCGGCGGTAGACATCGATCATACTGCCCGCCCCACTTAGATTCGGCATTTGCCGTAGTGGATGAAGACCGCGAACGTCTTGCGAGAGTTTAAGTGTCTTGATCCGACCATAGGACGCCGGAATTATGAAGTTTGACAGAGTATTCGGTTCAGGTGATGCCCAGAGCTGCCATATCGTGATCGAGGCGTGAGATAGGCGATCGGATTGTCGTAGTTCGCGTTGGTCTGGACGTAACAATCATCACTTGAAATCTATTGTAAACCCATATATCCAAAGCCTGGCTTCCCAAGAAGCGTACAAAACGAATTAAGGAGAAGGCGGGCGTAAGGCTTGAGGGAAGAAGGGGCCTTTCGGCATATCGAGAAAATACTCTTGAAGTCGTCTCACCAAGCGCAGAAGGTCTGCTATCGCTGGACGCCAGAAACTACGAGATATCCAACGCGCTTTGACACCTGCCATCCATCTCCTTCCAAACTGCTTTTGACGGCAGGACCGATGACGCCAATCCCTCCTGCAGAATGTGTACCTTTACCGGTAATAAGAGTCAGGGGTTTAATGGGCGATCCGCCTGTTCAGACTTTAGCCATAGACAATGGGGAAAGCACGCATGAATATTTACCGGTTGGGGCAGAGTTCCACCACTCGTGTACGGTATCGGCGGCCACGATGATGGCCTCGTTGACCGTCAATCCGTGCAAATCAACGGTGAACCGATCACTACGGCATTTAACGTTTAGATATAGCGAGCCGCTTTGTAAGGGGTTTACTCGGACCTTCGGCGTCGAGTGACGAGGGCTCTTGCCGCCTTCACCCCCCATTTCGCGCTGATATCCCCATGATTACGCGCCTAGCCAATACACGCATGAGGAAGCATGCTACGCAGTCAGGGTTGACTTACTTCCTCTGAGTAGAACGATGCGACGTCCCCATTGCCGCGCTTGTAATATTTTGAAGCATCGCGAAGCGCTGTCTCGCGCTTGTCCTTGTAATGAGCCGCCCAGTACCGACAGTCTGCCTCGGACAGGTCGTTCGAGTCGGCTAAATCGGGTTCCGCTGTCTGTCGGCCAGACACGTTCCTCCATCCGGCGGGCATGTTGCGATACGCTGGGATGAACTGGCCCAACGGGTCCAATTCTTGATCATCCTTCGCTCGTCGACGGCTCTTAGGAACGACCGTCCAAGGCGTATCTGTCGCATTGGATGCCTGGGAATAGGACGCACGCCGAGTATGTGGGGCTGGGAATACGGCCGAGGAGGTGGATGGCAGCCGTGAGGGTTGGGGTTGGGGTGATACACTGATAGCCAGTGGCGACGAGGGAGATCTCGGGGATTGTATCGCGGCCGAGGATGCTGAGAGTGTTGGAGAGTGAACGACAAATGAAGGGGCATTCTCCAAATCTCGGAGGAGTCCAACCAGGTCGAACGCTCGCTCCACTTCACAGTTTGCTGCTCGTAAGCATAGTTGAGCCTCTCGAACATCTCTCTCATCCACACAACCGATGAGGTCTGCAAGCCTGACCAGGCGAATATCAAACGTGGGAGGATCTTTGATATTGTCCCCGATTCGCTGCAGCTCGTGGAGTAGAGCAACTCCAGGGTTTGGATGTTTCGGATTGTGGAATAGAGACAGGAAATAGGTAGAGGTGTGAGGAGGGAGGAGTTCGGCAAGCCTATCAGAAAGGGAGGACAGGTGGGTCCAAGGATTGCTCCCAGAGGAGCGTGCTGACAGGGTAGGTGATGGGCTTGCCCGATGATGCTGTTGTCTCACATCAGTGATTAAAACCGTTTTCGTGGCTTTCTCTTGTGCAGCACCTCGAGCCTTTTTCTTCTTGCTCGGCTTTTGCTTCTGCACAGTCGTCCAGTCCCGCTCGGTCGAGTTATCTTTCAACGACTCGGAGAAACCACGCTCCTCCATCTCGCGAATCGCTTCCCATGTCAGAAGTTCGTGCATGACGGTTTCCATGTCCAGCTCTTCTCCGTCTGATTTGCGATTCGTTCCCTCATCTAGAGCCCTTTGTAAGACGGACACGTGGATATCAGGAAAGGCGGACACCAAGAACTCGAGACCAGGATCAAGTGACGCCGAGGTAGAAGACGTGCCACCGGACATCACATCTTCGCGATAAAGGGAGTCCGAGAAGTAGTAGGAAGACGAGGGTTCATCTTCCTCCCGCCTAAAGGCGTTGTCCTCCTTCGCCTGGAGGGATAGCGCAGCGATGTTGTTCGTAAGAGTTTCGATCGCGTCGAGAGAGCGGTCGTCCGAGTCCGATAGAAGTGCGAGAATCAAAGTGGTGTCGACGTCTGGGTATGCTTTCTGCGCGAGACGAGGGCGATTCTGTTAAGTGGCTGGAGGGACCTCCGAGTCCCATGAATCGTGTAGACTCACACAAAGTTGACTGTGCAGCTTATCATCAATAAGCGAATCTGATCCATTGTACGAGGTCATGTTATCCAAGAGAAAGGTCTACGGTGGGGTGTATATCGCTGTCTGTGATGGTTAGCCGCTGAGTGAGGTCCAGCCAAGAGTTCAATGAGAAATCGATAACGTAAGCGGCTCGGCCCTGAAGTTGGAATTGTCCTGCCCACTGTACTCAGAAACTATGATACCGATATTCGACCACTATGCGTTATTCTGGCTTCGATGGTCGGCGGTTGACCATCAAATATTAAGGACCCCATGCAACATGCAGCGTTGACATGCGGAGGGTGCTCGATTGATTTATCAGAAGATGTATCGATTGAGAAGCGACAAAGACGGAATATGAGATACAATAAGGCTCGAGAAATCAGATGCGAGAAGGGTACAACATCTGGAGGATGAGCGCGTCAGGGGTGGACATAACAAAACGGTAGAAAAACATACGATCCGGCATGGTGAACCGAATGCATTGGAGGGCATGTTCGGCTTGAATTTTGCCCTCACTATGCCAGAATTTCCGTGCGCACGAGTTATGCTCCTGAGGTTCAAGGGTCGATCAATATTTTCTTCAATCGAATCGTTATTTGCACTCACCCCCATATCACCCTCATCTTCGTTCCCTTCTTCTCAGTCTTGGCTTTGTAGACATAAGCTACCCTCTATAAACAAGTGCGAACAGGAGTCAACGATCTGAAACGAGATCTGATGGGTCTCAGTGAGGTCAAAGACGAACCTTGCCAATGTAGTATGTAGCGTCATTCTTAGACGAAGCTCCCTCAATCTGAATGAGTGTCGTGCCCGGGTAGGTGTTCCTGTGACCCCGCTTGTGTGATAACACTCGTCCTTTTGAGTAAAGTCTGGAAAGACCAAAGCATGGTTAGAGATATTGCCAGAAAAGTGGCCATTGTAGGTTGTCGAACATGCCAACCCAGCCCCTCCAAGCGATATTCTTTTACCTTGTGGTCCCCATGAGTACGCAGACGACGAATGAGTTTGTAGTGAGCGAGCCGCTTGCAGTCGGAATTACGATGACAAGCAAGGGCGTGAGATGCTGACCAATCCCGGTGGTCTGTGCTCAGGGTCCCCGGGGTCGGCTACGTACCGCGTGCGTGCCTTGCCCTTTTCTTTGAACCTCCTTTGCCGCTTGCCAGCACGGCCGGAGTCTTCCATCGCACTGCCCGTCTCCTTTCTTTATTCGCGGTCTTACGGTACACAGTGCCACCTGAGTCAAAGCCCGCATAGGCCATCCACCATTGACGAGAGCGCTTAGTTGACCTCGTGCCAGCTCAAAAGCCTTTTCGGCGTCGACACTCGCCCAATTCCAGAACCACATCGTTTCTTTACTGTCTTGTAAGTCATGTTTAAATTCCATCACCAGCTCGATTCAGCCTGATCACCGTATTTAGACCTCTTCATCACTGTATTTCTTGTATCGCCCAGCCGCATTGGGTTACTCACCAATAATACTTACTTACTTGGTGAGTGTCCATCACGCGACTCTTACAACTTACATTAATGCGGTTAATCTTCCAGTATAGTCGAATTCTGTGTCTTGCGAATCCTTATCTCTAAGAAGCTATCGAACCAACCAACTCATCCGCAACCATGCTTCGTCTTAAGGGCACCCGTCGGGGACGACTCACCGACCGCTCCTCGGATACTCATGCTGCCCATCCATCGCTGTCACACTGTCAACCACATGCCGTTATACTTTCAGCGCCGGCGGCACCGCCACCGCCGGAAGAGGCCCATTCCAAAACCCGACTTCCATGGGACATTCTAATACATATCGTCGAATTTGTCCCCTTGGAGGAAAAGGGAGACATCTTATCTGTCATTCGGACCTGCAGAAACTTCCGATTGGTGGGCGAGCGAATGCTCTACCGTGATATCGAGCTGCTGCTTTGCCCTATACGCAGTCTGTACTTCTTCCGGACGCTCTTACAACGCCCAGAGCTAGGAAAACATGTGCGGACGTACCAACCAGCGCCGTACTTCCTCCGCCCGCGGGACTCGCTCGACATCCTTCCCAAATTCGTGCAACGAAGGCTCAAATCCCGAACCGCCCGTTATGAATCGTTCGTGCACGAATACACTATCCTCGTCGAACGTGTCCTGGACCTTGTCCGGAACACCAATGCCCTCGCGTTGACGTGCTTCTGCGAACGCGTCGATGAAACTCTCAAAAACATGCACTCCGTACGACGGTATCGGATGGTTCACCCCCTTACATCTCGAACGCCATACGCTCCACCTGGGCTGGACACGGTGTTGGATGATATTCCTCTGGTCACGCATCTCGAACTGCCGTGGTCTTCTCTACACGATCCATACATTGGGGAGATAAAACCGGAGCATGCCCCTCTCCTCGAAGAACTTGTAGCACCCCTCAATGTTGCAGAAGCCCTCATTGTGGACAGACCCATCACACGCCTCTTCGTCCTCTTGGAATTCCAGGACGTTCTTCTTTCCCCTTTCGACTTCCTACAGAACCTTACCAAAGGCTTGCATCCTATCAAGGTCCTCGGACTCTCGCGGCACTGTGCATGGGATATGATCATGGCATCCTTGGTCACCGCTGCGGCAGAGCATCATCCTTATATTGAGGAATTGCAGCTCCGCCTCACTTTCCGTGGAATAGAGAACGAGATATTGACAGCCATCTTAGACCAGGTAAGTCTAAAAAAATGAGGCATGACTATGTGCATCCTGATGCCCGATTCTCAGTTCGACGAGGATCTCGCCAAGCTCGGTTCTCTCCGGACGCTTGATCTTAATGGATCCAGAAGCAAAGGCCCCAAATACTTCCGTTCTAATTACAAAGCAATCGACTCTTGGATATTCCTCCCAGTCTTGCGAAAATGGCATGCGGCCTGCCCCACGCTATCCAAGGTGACCTTTCCGAACGGCTCCCTCTGGACCGTGGACCCGGACGGCGAGTGGGTCTGCAAAAACCCCAAAGACTTCTTGCTCGACCGGACGATTTGCTGGTGCGGAAGTCGGATACCAGGCGCTGAGCCATGGACAAACGAAGGGGCCAGTTTTGTGGATTTTAAAAGGCCATGGCCAGCGGAACTTGTGGTGTCGCCGCCCCATCTGGATGCCAAAGATACCTAGTTCGATTTGTTTTGGTAATATGTGGAATACTTTATAGGGAGTCCTGCGGTGATCACTCATTAGTGTGGATCCAGTCACTCAGATAAGTTGGATTTTGAGCAGGACTTTATTGAGGCGTACATATGTATCAAAATACCGTGGAATTATACAAACCGAGACGACAAACTATGATACAGGGAGACTGTTCGTGAGCTTTCAAGAAACGGCGAGAAGCACCGGAGGCAGCGGAGCTACCGAGTACAGATAACAACAACGAGCGTACATGGTCTCACACTTCGTTCGTGAATGTTGGCGGGCCTTCTCTCAAGTTGAGGCCCTCCCATCGTGAATCGAAAGATGCGTGGGCCTTGCGTCTCAGGACCTCGCTACGCCGGATGGCTCGCTTGGCGCTCATCTGTACTGCTGCATCCAGATCTTTACCTCGACGTCGTGGAGTAAAACCTCCGGCTGGGGCCAGCGCAGCGCCTAAACTTCGTTTGGCATTGGGCCTGGGGTTTGATCCTTGGCTGACAAAGGCATCAGCGTCTTGTAGAACGAAGGGTTCGATTGCGGATTGTCTAGAGCTCGAAGGACCCGGGGCTTGCAAGGCCCGAGCGGCATCCATCGCTCTCTTTTCGCTCAACTTCGCGATGACTTTCGATCGCTCGATCCGAGGACGCCGCCCAGACTTAGAACCCATTGATGCGGTCGAATGAGAAGATGTGAGGGTATCAGAGGCGGAGGCAGAGGGTGCCATTCCGAACTCGGTCGCTTCACCGACTTGAGCCTCATCTGACATACCCACGATGTTGGTTATAGCCTCCAAGGCAGTAGACGGGGGTGATAGGGTTTCCGCAGTGGCTGCTTCGGGGACCAAGACGGCACCGGGATCAGGGGATGGTTCGACGGCACTGTGGAGAGGTTGCAGCGGATTTTCATCGGCCTTCGCTTTCTGAAGGGCTGGTGGTGGGACTCTAGAATGTAATTTCGCCATCGAAGATGCGGTGGGTGCGAGTAATCTTGACGGCGGTTTTGTCTGGGACCCTAGAGCGCTTGTTCTCGTGGTCTTAGAGCCAAGACTCATCCCAGACCCAGAAGCGGCCGTCTTCTTCAGCACGGAGCTTGTTCCTGTAGGGCCAATTGAGTTTGCAAGACGCTGAGTGCCCACAGATGGAATCGTCGGCAAGGCTCTGGTCGATGTCTTTGCCGAGCCGCTCGGTTCTTTTGGCGCAACACGCGGAGCCCCAAGAGAGGATGGCAGAGGTGGTCGTTGAGTGGTCGATGCCGTCAGACGCCCAGCGGAGATCTTCCGTGGTGCACCAGTGGTGGTGGAAGACCCAAGCATTGGAGGACGAATAGTGGCCGGTGCGGGAGTCTTCGTCAAACCTCCTTTGGGGATGGTGATGTGACGGCGTAGTTGTATATCGTCAGTTCGGCTTCCAATGGATGATCCACTGGCTTCAGCCTTCGCCAGTTTGGGCTTTGGGGCACGAGGGGCCTGCGAAGAGCCGGTGGTAAACGTAGTCGTCGTGAGCTTGCTGCCAAATATCGCAGCTCTTTGTGGCTTAGGAGCAGATCTTGCTTTCTCCGCAGATGTAGAGGTCTTGGCGTCTAATGGCCGTGTAGAAGGACCCGCACCAATAGCGGCTCCAAAGACGCTTTTGACAAGCTTTGCGGAAGACTTGAGAAACCCGAACCGGGAAGTCGCAGGGTTTCCCGTTTTGTTCCCAACGATACTGCTGCGACCCATTCCGGCTCGGCCAATGCTTGAACGACGCTTGGCTTTTGCTTGGAAGATCTTCTGGCGTGCCGCGTTAGTGGGTTGTACTACTAACGTGGGCTTGCTAGAGATAAAGGCCCCTGGTATCATCAGCTCGTCTCCATCCTCGTCTTGGGTCTTCAGGTCCGTGGGGGACCCCGTTGGCTCGACCATCCTCAGGCTCTTCCCCCCTCCTTCCGTCTCGTCCATGGCGCTCATAGCGAAAGCTGTCGTGCTGGGCCCTGGATCTCCGGACGACGTGGGTGATAACAGTTTGTGGTCCAAGGGTGCACGAGAAGGTCTTTGGCTAGCCATGCTGGCTCTAGACCGGCGCTTCGCGGCCGCCGGGGTCGCTGATAGAGATGACCTCTTCTTTCCACGGGGAGCAAGTCCCTTTCCAACCGACTTTTTGGAGTTGACGTCGGGGCGCCGAGCAGCATAATGATTAACGATAGAATCCATCCTTAAAAAGCGATGCAAATCAATTCATGCCCGCTGTGGATCACGGCATTCCTTACTGTTGAAACAGTCCATCATGCGCCTTCTGGAATCTCCCCGCCTCTATTGGTGCGGAAGAGCTAAAAACGGAGGTGCCAGTAAACTTCGCTGCGTTGTCCTTGTCGAGGATGGAGAGTGTTGCCGCTGCGGTTGATGTAGCTGCAACACCCATGCGACGGTTCATCTCCTCCAATATCGACGATGCTACTTGCTTGGTCTTGGGGCTACTGATGTCGAGAAATGGCGTCGAGAAGGAAGACTCTTCTGGATCGTCGTTGCAAGCTAGTAATGGAGATGGCATTCCAATGGCCCTTGACGGGAACGATACCGGGAAGCCATCCTGAACAAGGGAAGCGGCCGATGTGACTGCGTTCAAACGGGCAAACTCTGGGAGTTCGGGATATAGGGAAGACTTGCGCTTTTCAGCATATGACCAGAATGTTGTAGAGCCTATGGCTTGCTCCATGGGTTCCTTGACTTTGTCCATCCTAATGGCCTCATGCGGTTGTGGGACTTCAGTTTTGGGTTGAGGGTCTTGTATCATTTCCGAAGCTATGAGGCGGATAGATGTCGGACCAAGCTGCGGGTCTGGGCAAGATGTGTTCGGGAGAGGAATATCTGGTTCGGTGGCAACGCTAGGTGATGGTGAAGGAGGAACTGGGAGATCTTCCATCAAGTCCGCTACACTCTTCCTAGATCTGAGAGAGGAACTGCCAACGCCAGCCGCCCGCTTGATAGACGAGGCGATTGCTTTGATTGACGATCCAACGCTTCCGTTCCCTTTTCGCAACCAATTCATTAACGCGGTCAAAGGGGTTGGAAAATCAAAGGAGCTACCTTTTCCAGGGGTTGCTTCAGCACCGAATTCACCGAAGGAGGAAGTTGCTGACACGACGGCCTTGATGGAACGCTTGGACCCAGTGGACGGTATGACATTTTCTTCTTCACGGCTGTCCTCTTCAATAATTGACCACGCTTCACTGATACGCGGATAATTTGCCGTGTTCGACCCTCGCGGCTTCAACGGAGAGCTTAGTTCGTCTGCGTCGTCGTCTGTGACAAATTCGGCCATAGGTTCGTCACAAGGGAATGCAAAATCTGGAGGTAACGATTTGGCATAGTCTTTGAGTCGAAGGACTAGATCGTGGTTCTTTCATCCAGGGCCAGAGTCAGAATTGGAGTATCTTATGTATTTGAAGCGTAAACCACACCTTTCCTGACGCTTTAAGTCCGTGACGTTTGCAATGATAAACAAGCTGTGACCTCTTCAAAGAGTGCAATGCTGGGGAGTTGAGCAAGATCTCCAACGACGACATGTTTCGCTAGTCCTTGTCGCCGTTGTCCTGAAAATGAATGGGGAACCTAGTTGGGATCCAAACAAACGCGTGTGGGAAACCCAGGCACGTGAACCGGGTACCATTGGATCGGCGCGTCAACCACCCATCACAGAACGAGGACTATACCTCTTTGGATGAGAGATGACTGCGCTAAATCTAGGTTTCATAGCCTCAGCTAGTGGCTAGAGAGTGATGATCATTCGTATGAGCTGATCCTCCACTACATTACCAAGCACATACCGGCTTACGCGTCCCGGAAATCCCTCTTGAGCCTTTCCCTTCACGACCATCATCTCTTACTATGGCGAGCATGAACATCCTTATTTCGTTCAGAGGGATCAGTCATTCACTTTCTGTGGATACTACAACGATACTGGCAGATTTTCAATCCCGGGTAGAAGCTCTAACATCGGTTCCACCTGCATTACAAAAATTGTTATATAAGGGGAAGAAGGTACACACGAATGCAGACAATGCTTCGCTCCTAGACGTTGGGATGAAAAATGGCACCCGAATAACCCTCGTGGGTAGCACAGAAGGCGAGATCGAAAGCATGCGAGCGACGGAGGCGGAATCACAGCGGAAGGAGAACATTATGCGTCAAAGACAGTCTCGTGGTCCTTCCAAGGTAAGATATCTCGACCGCGCTTTTTATGTACTCCCTCATCAAGTCTTAGGTGGCGTCAACCTCGAGACGAACTGCGGAAGATCTCAAATACCGATTCCATCTCGTCGAACCACTCCCTCACCTTCCCAAGCCAGAGACTGCAAAGCGACTATTGGATAAACTAGCCGACGACCCTGCCATTGCGGATGTTATGAGGAGGCACAAGTTCACCGTGGGCTTGCTGACCGAGCTTGCACCTCACGAACACCCTGGATTACTGGGGTTGAACGAGAACGCGGGTCAGGTCATACGGCTTAGACTTCGGACTGATGCATATGACGGAATGAGGCTCTACTCTGATGTTCGACGAGTGCTATGTCGTGAGTAAATGACAATTTAATAGGTCATGGTGGATCTCCTGACTGCCTAGCAGACGAACTTACGCACAATGTGCATGGAGATCACGACGACGACGTAAGCAGCTTCACTCCGTCTTGAATGCCTCTCATCGCTCACCTGACCCTTTAGTTCAAGACCTTAAACTCAACCCTGAATCGCGAAGTAGTGTCGTTCGAGACCGGCGTCCGGGAAGGGTCTCACACTCTTTCCGGTTTGGGAAGTGGGGAATATTACGAACCGCAAGATGCCGGGGGCGATGTTGATGAGGCTCTTCAGCCTCGAGTCCTCGGTGGTGAAGGAGCTATCTCAAGCG
>FSVU01000711.1_pt1 | contig 17077 bp, 26 predicted proteins | sample 1637581 | NCBI WGS metagenome assembly FSVU01 (sample SAMEA3914814, study PRJEB12502) | metagenome | biome: forest; material: soil | place: USA | collected 2011-09-16 | depth 0.1 m | reverse complement strand
CTGGGTGCAAGTAAACGTCAGACTACATTGTTTGGATTACAGAGCGCAACACATACCCCAAAATCTCGGATCGCTTCTACTGAACTCGCGATGTCCCATATTGAATACACCGCGATTATTTCCCAGAAACACCTGATAACTGTCGAAAGATCAGTAGAGTTCATCATTAAGATCACAGAGCACAATTTACCCTTGTTTAGTCAGCCAAAAGGCGAGAGATCGTTCTTCGGAGGTTATGAAGCAGCCGCTGCATTGAAACAGGCCTTATCGAGGTGAGAGATAGACAACTGGCTCCGGATGTAGCCTTACCATGAGTTATTAGAATTGGGAAAGCACCTTGATTTGGACTGTCTCATTAGACGACTTCGCAGAGGATAGGAATCCTACTCGCCTCTCCTGTCTTCCCCTGAGTCTAGTCCGGGGTCCAATACTGCGTGCATTCGTAACCGATAGCCATCGTCGGTCTCAACAACATCATCTCTTATATCTAATCCAACCTGATTAGCATAATAGCTCAGGTCTCTGACGGCTCTCTCTTTGTCCGTCCCTCGGGGGATATCCCATTCGTACGCCGTACTCCGCCGAGACCCTCGCGACATCCACAACCACAACTGCTGACAGCAAGCCCATATTGTAACCAAGATTAGAGCCGTCGAGCTGAAAATAAACGAGAGGGATTGATATAGATAGAGCAGGATGTAGTTTGGAACAGAAGGCCTGAAAATTGAACCCCTGTGGAGTGGCTCTTCGAAGGGCACTGAGTTGGAATTGGTGGAGAGATCGTCTCGCTCTAGTCTAGAGTCCATCATAGTGGGTGTGTCGTCTAGAGATCACTTGTGCTGGGGATCGCCGTTAACCGGAGAGATACATTTCCGGGATCGGTTGAGAAGTTTGAGTTTAGACGCCGCAGTATCTTAGCTCGCAAGTTGCCGAGTTCGCCCGTCTCGGCCAAGTGCAGCCCGAGCGAATGATAGGAAAGTATTAAAAAGCTAGTAGTGAATAAAAGTGATACATAAGAGAGAAGGTTCGACAAATCGTTCCTTATTAGTCCTATGCTAAGGTATCTCCTCCAACCGACCTTCTTGCTGGGCCTGCCGAACGGGGTTGACTGCTAAGCCAAGTTTCTCCATGCGATCAAAAAGAACAAACAACTTCTCCGCTTCGCGCTCTTTCTCTTCTTCAGACATACCCGCGAGGATCTCGGAAGGAGAAGGTCCCTGCTTCGCTCCGGTGATGGGATTGATATCAGGATCTGTTGGCATTTCCGCCTCATTGGCGGAAGAAGAAGGGGGTGCCATGATGCCCTTATTGAATAAGAACCCAGCGCAGTTACCATAGCCCAATTGAGCTGCCATGAGGTTCGCTGCAGGTCATACAGTTAGAAAATATGGCGTGGAGCACCAGATAATGCACATACGATCCGAGTTGCACACTGCAAATAGCATCTCCCCAATACTATCTTTGAATTTGGGGAAATATACGGAAGTCATCATACGAAGACATCTGCCCAAGAAATTTGCACGCTTTTCAAGGGCCGAGGAGCGGTCCCTGTCAAATAAAGGAAATCAGTGATGCTGAACACGGAAACGGCGAGCCGTGGCTCACAGATCGGAGGGAATCAACCACTCTTTCATCTTGTTCCTTGCACCTTGATTATCTCGGACCATACGTCCAATAAGCAAAGCCAAAGGTGCCCCGATATCATCCAGATTGACGCCCTCCTTCCTACAAAGTTCCCTCACAGATGGGTCGTCGGGCTCTCCAGCTATATAGTGAGCAAGCGTCGCATCTAACAAGTTGTAGGCTCGGCGCAGGGCCTGGCCATTAGGCGAGCTTGCTCTTGAGCTAGAAGGACTAGAACCCGAAAACATCTGCTTCGCCTTCTGGAACGCATCGGATTTGGAGGAAACTGGTGTGGAAGTCCCCGAGGACGGGAACCAAAGATCAGCGTAAGGAATTATTGGAATATTCAGGAGCGCATGAATGACATGAGTAAGTGGTGGGCCAAGAGGAGAGCTTGTAGTTTGCGGGAGCGAGTTAAAAAGGTGAAGGAGGGATGGGACAAGTCTGGAAAGAGGAAACCCTCAGTATCGATGTGTCTGAGGCGGATCCCACATACGGTGCGAGTTTCTCATCCCAAAGTTCCCCCATGGAAGGCTTCGCTTTGCTTCCAGGCTTGAGAGGCTTGTCTTCATCGTGAGTATTCGTTTGCGTCATTCGGGGATACTGCAGCAAGAGATTGAAGACGAATTTAAGGATATCGATTAGAGCCTCCTTGCTCATTGGACGACTAGATTGCATTGAACCTAGCAGTCCGTCTAGTTTCTACACAAACCCACGCTTGGTAAGAGGCAACCTCCATTCAAGTGTACCATTACTAACCGTGGCGATACACTCGATGGCTCCGAGCGAATCAACTGCCTTCGTGACGAATTCTGACTGTTGAACTGTGACGACGAACAGAATACGAGAGGAAAGAAAGATATAGTCGGGGGACGCCTCCTTCTGTGATCGTAAATCCATATTTGGTAAATTACCCCAAATGAAAAATGTGGAGGCGAACCTTGAGTAGGCTAAGGCATGTCTCTCCCCCATTCAGCTGGAGCCATTCGGTCCGAGCTGATTCAACCAGGAGCAATGCATTCGCGACGCATCTCATGGCCTCCTTCGAGACTTCAGCACCGGATGACTTGACTATCCCATGTAATGTTTCCAAATTCTGTGTCGGGGTTGTCAGTGAGCTCTGAAATATCTATCTGAAAGTACCAGTACCTCTTTCTGACCAATCACTTGAGAAGCTCCAAGGTCACGACCAAGTGTTTTCAAAGCGACTAGTGCGGGTAACGTCACTGCAAGAGCCAGTGATGAGCTACATCATATCCTGGGGCGCGAGAGTGTGTGTACTACCGTCATTTGATATCCTCCCTTTCCCGATGACAGTCAAATCCTGGAGGATGGCTTGTACGATTGTGGCCCTTTGAGTGGCGTCAATGGAGAGCGGTGCCGCTATTAAAGGGTAGCGGTAACCAGGCTGAATCAATCATGCAGCGGTGAAGAGGTAGAGAAAGACGGCACACCATTTGATATCGCGTTTAAGACATTGCTTTTCACAATATTGGTATCACTCGGCTTGAGGGATTGGTACTGCTGAAGCGGAGTGGCCATAGGGAAGCGGGGGAGGTAGTTCACGCTGGAATTTAGACGCGGCGCCCCTGAGACGTTTCTGCTTATGTAGGGTAGCTACCGACAAAAAGGGAGACCAGCTGATCAAAGAAGCTGAGGGTAGTGTATCATGCGGACTATTTAGGAAAGCGAGCGCGATAAGACGTCTTCTAGATGCTTGTCGTTAAGTTCGCTCCTGGGCGTATCCAGGTGCAGCTCGAGTTCAGGGAAGCTCTCGACCAAGGCTTCCCGGAGGAGACCGCGGAATGACTATAAAAGGAATGAATGAGTTTGAGAAGAGTGGCGGCCGCCCTAAAGTGGCTCTGATGGGGATCGCTCCTCACTTGGATGGCCGAGATTTGGGCGTACGCGAACTGGTTCTGGACCGCCGCATTCTCAAGGCGCGATTTCGCTGTAAGGTTCGGGTTCCGATAGCCATCAATATCGCTGAATAATAAAGAATGAGCGACAGACGAAGAAATGGAGTAGAAGGCGCACTCTAAAACATCTTTCGGTATATTTTGGGTAACGTCCTCCTTCAGATCGTTGAGGTCAATAAGGAGTTCAACAACCTTATTACTAAAAGCAATCCCCTCAAAAAGATCCATGTTTTATAGGAGAACACCTACACTTTTTCTGCTATCCTTCCCTGAGGAGGGTCATTCGGCTTTGGAGGTTGAACATCAGCCGCAACGGTGCTGAGATTCTTGAGGGCATATTCCAACGACAATAACCGTTGTTGTACATCATGCAGAGGCTTGGGAACCTCTTGTGTGGGTCCAGGTCCTCCGGAGTCATCCGAAGGTGGAGAGGCAGGTTCGGGCTTGCCAGTGGGTGAAAGTGGAGGCGCCATACAGGTTGTGAGAACTATCGCGCAAACCTCTACTTGGTCGCAACTCTTATGAAGATTTACAAGCTACTGTGCTTCAACAAATGCCCGGTATACCGTCAACCCCCCATTGCCAGCAACGAACTCGATCTCACTGCCGGTACCCGCAAAGAAGACGGCGCCGGGTTGCTCCAGATCTTCTTGCCCTCGTTCGCCGCCGTCGGTCCAGCTAAGGACACCGCTTCCTTCCGTGGCAATAATAATACTAGGTCCCTCGATAGCTTCATGCCTTTCCTTCTTACCCTCTTCTAGACGAAGCAGGAGAACCGAGAATTCGTCGATGGGTGGATCGTACAGGGTTGTCGCCGTCGTAGAGCGAAACTTGGTTGGTGGCATTATTTGTGAATCGGCGGGTCCCCATGTGTAAGTTAGCATGGACGTCAGGGTTGGGACATCCCTAAGCTTCGGGGTGAGACCCGCTCTGACGACGTTATCTACGTGAGTGGGATGATCAGACAAGGAATATCGGGGTAATGTAACGCCTTGAGCACCTGAGGTGGCCATGCATTCCATTATGTCTAGGGTTTAATGTCAGGATATTTCAATTTGGAGGTTATCTTGCACTCACCGCCGTAAATATACGCGTGAGGCTCGTTCGCCTTCAAAAACACTGCCTGTCCGGCCTTGAGATGGACCAAGTTCAGCAAAAAGATGCAGAAAATTCCAACATCTCCCGGATATTGTTTATCCAGCTCGATTGCCAAATCCTTGATCGCCAGTTCGCATGGCTTGGCTCCTCCCGACTCATAGCGTGCGATGAGGGCACGTACTTCGCGTTGAACATCGGTATCGGCAGCACTCATGAGGCTCTGGAAAACGTTTTTGAGACATGCTTGAATGGTTTCATATGTAGGTTGTGTCTCCGTTGTTGCCGCTCGGAAGGCTTCTGCATGCGAATTTCCGACAAGGGCGACCAGCTCTGGAACGAAAGAGAGGTATTCGGCAATTGTCTCCACAGGCAAGAAGCCACAGAAACCCGAGAAGTCTGTGATGGCCACGGCCATCTCAGGCTATCAGTCCAATAGTCAATGAGCCGTGAAGATGGTTCGCCGGGAATCCCCGACCTTGTGATTATCATCTGGCATACGAAAGCATTTGATTTTCGAACGCCAATCAATCCATTTTCGGCTCACCTTTGTAGATGTCTGGTCGCTCTTGATGGAGTCTTTTTGCCAGAGGCCTGTCCGGATGCGCTTGAATGCTCAGGGCTTTCCGAATGGCAAGAACTTTGAAAAGAAAGGGAAGGTCGTTCCCAAATCGGTTGCGGACTTTGTCACCAAGAAGTTCAGGTCGTTCCAATAATACTTCCTTCAATAGTTGTCCATTTTTGGCAACCTTAGATGGCATGGACGGGTGCGTTCCCATCCAAAGCTCGGCGTATGGCTTGGTTGGATCAACTTGGAAGTCTGGAGAGCATTGGGCAAACTGAGCAACTTTTGAGTCAAGTCCAAGCTTTCCCCAATCATATGTCTGGGCCCCTGCTGAAAGTTTGAAGACCGACATGCTGGACGATGGGAGAGCGGAAGTTGAATGGGAGTCAGGGGTATTGGGCATGAGGGACCCTGAGACTGCACAGCCACCCGATCTCCCAGGCACGAGACGCTTTTCAAGGACGATCCGCTCAAGGCTCGGGAACTGTCAGTGTGAAGGAATGATTGAAAATGTAGAATGTGATCTCAGCGGTATAGAATGGCTCTCGACGAGGGCTTTCGTTGAGACGTAATCTGTCTGCTGGAGAACGTTGTCCAACCTCAACCAATCCGCCCCCGATGCAGAGAGGAATTGGTCTCTCAGCGACTCAACTCGAGAACTTGGCATCCTTCGCAACAAGAATTCAATTTCAAACAACCATTTGTTGTAAATAACGACCATCGATCCTCAAGGCCCGGAAGACGCCGCGAATAACATCTAGGTACCCAACAAGAAACGGCGAACGGCCTCGGACGAGAGGAGATTCGGCGGATCGGGATAATGAATCGCAAGGCCAGAATTGAAATGGAGGATTGTGAGAGAAGGTCGGACGGATTCTCCTCGCGTCGGCCATGAGGCGGGTCCCGCCTGCCGCGAGGCGAGGGTCGGAACGTGAGTGGGCGATAGAACCATAAAGCGAGATGGCGCCTGTGTGAGCCGCAAAGATTGACTTTCGATTAGCCGGGCCGACTGTACTGTTACCTAAACGGGCTTCTTGCACGAGGGCAACGCCCCTCCACGATAACATGAGCGGTAAATGACAAGCCTTCGGTCTAGAGCAGGCCTGTATCTTGGTGCAACCGCCGCCTCAGTTCGTTTAAATGTTGACTCCGTGGCTGGGTATCCCCGGTATCGTAGGCCGTTTAAGCTTGTCGTCCAATTTGGACAGCACCAACAGCAGTTCAGGATCATGATTGGTGGTTGCGTGACCTCGCTCGGAAGCAGCCTTAGGAAGCAAATGCCTCAAGGCTGCGTGCGCTTCTGAAATGCCAATAAACAACCGGAATTGTTGACATCGACGTGCCGCCTGGATTTGGTTAGGAAGCGGGCTGCCTGGCGTTGCGTCACTTGTAGCGTGTCATCATGCATATATCATGCCTACTAACTCGTAGGAACAGTGATATCCAGTGGGTGGTAGAAATTCGAGCATTGGGGGGGGAGGTGTGAATTTCTCTATTTTGCTGTGGGAGGACGCGGCGTCCTAGCCTGCTGGAGGAATCCTCAAGACGATGGATAGCAATGCCGTCAACCTCAAGAAAGGAGTTCGCCTGCCAATGAGGCTCAAGGCCGGTAATATCTCTCAGTGCTTGATCAAGATGCTGGGAATGACCAAAGCCTCCGAGATCGCCCATGAGCTTGTCGTTAGACGCAAGATGTTGAGGACGTAATTGAGACATCCAACGGAATGTCTTTAGGACAATCAGGCGAGGGTATTGCCGTTAAGATCGAACCATCCATCCTTTGGACATGTTCCGTGATCGGAATAGCGGGGTATGGCGCCGTCGAGCGCTCGAAGCCATGATGCAAAGATCTGATTAGGAGTAGCTGCTCGAAGAATACTGGACGATTCGGCCTCGAGGAAAAGAGGGCGTTGGCTTGGTCGGTTGGAAGCGCTTGCCGATGTCCGCTCATGGAGCGCCCAACGCGCGATAGGTGCGTATCCCCATCGTAACCTCGTCCTATCGAGCATCACTTCGATTCCACTCCACAAATAAATCTGGTCACTTGACTGGAGCACCGACCAAATGACCGAACTGAGACTTGCGGTTTTGATAGCATCGTGCGTCGAGGGTGGGAAGAATACCGCACAGCACGACATCGCGTGCCACGAAGCTGGAAGCTTCAATCGCGTTGAGCGTGCAGTATGTGGGGGAAGAGTCTGGACCTTTTGCGCAGACTCGAACGAGAGATGGGCTAGTGGGAAAGGTTAGGCTATGCCTCTCGATCCGCCTCAGGCAGCGAGCGTTCACGGCCTCGACATTGGCCTCGATGCGAGATAGATGGCGGAGGCTAAGTGAGCAAATCCTTAGCTAGGAGTTCGACCATCGATGCAGCCGGTTAGCCGTCTTTTGACGAATGGGGTAGAACCGGCCGCTCCTCGTCCTAGTCCGCATGTCGCTGTGGCGCCTTTCGCAAAGATTCCCCCTGCCACTGAATCGAAGCTGAATCCATCACCTACAACGCGTGTTGGGGTTCGAAAGCAGGCAGAAAGCGACCTGCGGCTTCGCATTTGGGTTTGCAAGCCTATCGAGAGCCTCTGGCCATCTTCCAGTCCTTTGGATTTTCGATAACAAGTTCCCAACACCCCGATCCTACTTACGAGGTCTCACCCTGTCCTGCGAGGTTCGAAATCCCAACGCCAGGGCTCCGGACTTCGATGTCGGGCCCGGAAGTATTGGGAGAGTCCGCTAAAGGCCGCTTTGTGGATCGAGTGAAATCGAACGCCATCGCCGCGAGATCATCCATAATGTTGAGCCTCTGTACATTGTCCGGGAGCGGGTCCGAAAAGACAACCGAACTAGACGGCGAATCGGGGTCTCCCGATCCCCAATCCAAGGCCCCGAGTTGCCAAATCAGGACGGCTGAGTGCCGCGACCGGCCATACTCGATTTTGAATGATGCCAGGGAGTGAGCCCTTCGATTAGTGGGATCTTGGCGCAAGCTTGGAGATTGTTGCTTGGTCTCCGTGGGATAAGTATTCTTGTAACGATTGTGCGTAACGGTTTCACCAGGCCGTTACACGAGAATCCCCGAGCACAACAGGAGAGACTTTGGCCATTCGGAGAAAGCTCGAGGGGAGGAAGAACTGCGCCTAATGTGCCTCCGTGGCGGGCAAGGCGCGGATCCCGAGCCCGCTCGAGGAACCCGACTCGGATTGAATTGAAGCGCAACCGGTTGGAGACCGATGAGACGCCAGCTTCCGCCGAGGGACCTCGGAAATATGACTTCTCTGTGGATCGAGCCGACGGTCGGTTGGTAAGTGCCGTCATCCAAATTGGGGGCCCCGATACCAAGGTAGTAGAGTAGTGCAGGGTCATCAGGGGAGGGAATACACGTCATGGTATCGATGAGAGGATGTCGAAAAGAGGGAGATAAGATGTCGTGCAGGATGTGCGTCCCGCTGCACCATACGTTGGGGGAGCCTGCCTCGGTTAGGCAGGAGGTGTAGCGATCTACGTTATGGTCGCGCGACGACGCACACACGTCATGGGCCCGTTGGATGAATGGGTTCGGAATGGGCCGATCTCCGAGCGAGGGCCGTGGATTTTCAGGTGTGCGTCTTGTTTCGCCGAGCGAGGAGAAGAAGAAGCGTAAAAAGCGACAAGGTGGCAGGGGGTGGCGAGCAGGTACCAAAACCTCCCTCTGACCTGGCTTCTTGAACGAGGGAGCGCGCGACGGGTAGGGTGCTGGGAGGCGAGGAGATGACTGACAGCTGCGAAGGGATTGTCGGTGTGTGCGGTCGCCGTTAAGGAGGTGATCGACTAGAGAAAGGAAGGGTTCGAAGTCATGAAAGACGATGAACAAGTGTGATGAGGTCGCTGTCGAGGTCGTTGATGAAGCCAAATCCTATTGAACCGCGCCCCCGTCGGGGTCGGGGGGCGAACGGATTGAGGAGCTGAGGGTCGAACAAGGAAATCCAACGAGGGGGGAACGGAGAGGGGCCCGTTCCTGGGGAGAACCGTGAGATCTGAGCTAAGCCTAATCGGGAACTGCGGTGAGGACGGGCGGGTGGCCCTGGCTTGCCCCTTCTGAGCGCGACACCGCCTCTGAGAGTGCTCCCGGGCCTCCCACTTATATCTCATACCGCGCCCCATTCTTCTTATACCGCTCATTCCCAACCTTCCCAAGGCCGCCGGTCTCGCTCTCCGATCATCGTCCCCTCCCAACCTACCTACCTCCCCTACCGCTCCCTTGACTGGGCTGCTTGTTGTTTTCTTTGAACCCCCAGCGGATGCCATCTTTTGTGCTTTGCAATGTCTGCCTCTGCAACACCGCCTGATTCAGCTGCTCAAGTGCATCCAGGCTTGAGCAACGCCCAACTCGGTCACATTCTCGCACGAGCCTTGGAGGAAGTCGACCAGCTAAAAGCCGAGAGAGACGCCGCCGTGACTAGAGCCACTCGTGCCGAATCCCTCACCTCCAACTCGACATCTGCCAATGTCGATCCCGTGCAAGCCAATTCCGAAACCATTGCATCTCTCCAGGCTTTGAACGACCAACAGCAACGGACCATAGCAGAGCTCACGGGCAGGCTCAAGGCAGTCACTGACGCCTACACTGCGTTCGAGCGAGCGTATGGCTCCTACGACGCAAAGGTCCATGACGCGCGCCAAAACCTGGCAAGAGCTATCCGTCCGCAACACAATGCATCCTCAGCCCATTCATCGCCCCAATTACCACATTCCGACACTAGTTCAGGTTTCCAGCCAATCCCCTCTCGGAAATCATCACGCACGGCGACTCTGCCTCCTCCGTCACCAGCCTCTCAATACCATCAACATCATTCCCATCACCAACATCAACATCAACAAGGGGCCCATCTTCACCCGTCCCTTCAAATACCACCGGGCGCTCCAGGAGGCCGATCAACGGTATCTGCAGGGGTGCCGGCCAACCTACCTCCGGTCCCCATCGCCGGCAGGGTCCGACTTCGGGAGGACTCGATCCCTAGGCGACAAAGCGACGAATCCCCCGCCCCTCGCCATCGATTAAGCGCAGATGATGCCGCTGATCTCGCGGCGGTGGACGACGGTGAACGGCGAGCAAAGCGCTTCCGTAGTGAAGCCCACGCCGCACCGCCCAGACGGGATCGCGCGCGCTTCACAGAGTCTGTGAGTTTTCCTGCCCAATCACTTCCATGCCCGGGTGTCCGTTCTCGTATCCACCCTTCCACCGAACGCGGTCCCTTTCTTGCCCGGCGCAAAGACGCGCCGATGTGTACCTCTTTGCTTTTGTCCCTCACTGCCACCCGACGCCCCACTCACTTTCTCCCCTTGCCTCGTTCCTGTAGCCTCGTTCTGCAGCTGTTGGTATCTCACCGCAATTCACCTTCCCACCGCCTGGATCAACTGGCTCGGGCTATGCCTACCCCGTAAGCCGGCATTGTTTCTGTCTCACCGCGCTATTGGGTTTACTGATTATCGTACATATCCCAATTTAGCATGCATTGCAGATAGACCGGTTTCCAAATCCCGTTCCGTCGCCGTCTTCTGCGGCTTCTTCCCGACGTCAGTTCAGCGATGGGACGACGGGAACTCTACATAGCGCCATTACTCCAACATCTGCGGCAACAACCGCTAGTCGTTCATCGATCAATTCCAGACACTACGCACCGACATCGGCTCGAATGGACTCGTTGGAGGAAGAAGCGCCGTCCATAATGACCGGCGGTCAGCGAATGGAATCTCCTCGTCCAATGCCCAGGAAGGACGAAGGGGGAGAGCGCAGGTCGAGAGATGATGATGACAATATTTTAGTGGACAAGGTGTGTTCGACTTGCCTGCTATATACCGCCGGGCCTCGCGTCGGCGTGGCTGTGCATCAAAAAGCTGACGCACAGCCTCTTCCCGCCCCCTTCCTTTTCCGGAATGCAGCTCATAAACGACGCGATTGAGACGGACGGGCCACAGCCTCCCACTTCCGCCACCGGAGAAGGAGAAATGGAACGCGACGAACTCGAGCCGGACGTCATGCTCTCTCCCAGATCCTCCATGCCGCACATTCATCATCACCGAAGAGACTCGGACACCGACAAGTGGAAGGAGCGCGACCGACTGCGTGAGCTCGAACGACAAGCACACGGTCAGCCGCAAGACTACAACAAGCGATCTCCCACCTCCGCCACCGTCGACAGGTTCCGACACTACTCGATCCCGCCGGCACATACCAGCCCTGGCCCGCACCCATACGCACATCCCCCAGAGCGCGACAGGCCACCAAGGACGGGTTCGCCCCCGCATCAACACATGCACCCGCCCATGACCGCCACCTTCGCCATAAACCAACAAGGCCAACTCCAAGCGACCGGACGGAGGGGAACGATTGCCGGATTAGTGCCCCCTCAACGTTCGCATACCGATGGCGAACGGGAGAGGTCGTCTTTCTCCGCCTTTGAATCTTCTCATCGTCGTACCTATTCCGGAGGAGGTTCGGGTGACTTTACCACTGGAGGGAGTAGCGGGAAAGGGTCCCCTGTCATCAACTTCTTCGCCAATCCCCCGAGGCATACAGGTCCCGGTCCCGCGGTCAAACCGACATTGAATGCGCAGGGCCAGCGAACGTGCAGGCAATGCCATCAACCCGGGAGGTACAAGGACGGGAAGTGCGTAGAGAAATGGGGCCCCGGGCCTGCTGGACCTGGTACTGTCTGCGATCGGTATGTACTAGTATTCGCGAGACAAGCGGTCTGCTAACTCGAGATTGGCGCTAGTTGTCGGAAGAAGATGAAGCGCGTCGAACGCCGAGGGACACAAGAAGCCGCGTCGCTTGCCCAAGGCGTTGTCGCCCTAAATCAAATGCACCATCAATCCCAGCCACAATCGCCTCAGCAATCGCCAAGCCAACAATATTATAATAATCCAGCTTATCGACCTTCATCTGCTACTTACTCTCCGTCAGATCCGCAGAGGGAATATCAATTCCAACCCCCTCTATCTGCATCATCTAATAACTGGAGCGCTGGAGGAAGAAGAGACTCTTCCCAACTTGGTTCAGCACAATCCCAACACTACCCGCAAGACCGAGACCGTGGACGTCCCGAGCATCGATCCCAGAAGCGCCGCGCACCAGAATACTCTGAATCACCGTCCCCTCCACCTTCATCCCGTAAAGGGTCGGGATCGGTGGAAGAGGAGATGGAACGTGCCGCCGAGCATCTCATGGCTGAGGTCGAACATCCTCGAACGTCTGGCAAAGACAAGACCTCTGCCGATGCTGATGATGACCGAGAACCTGATGCAGAAGGTGATGATGCAGAGGGCGAAGATGCCGTTGATGAGGACGTCGAGGACCCGGTGGTTGGGTCTGTTGTTCCTCCACCCTCACAACCCAGCCCGCCCCCTCTACCAATTCTGGCCAAGCCCGAGCATCCTCCACCACCTTCACATCCAGTCTCGCCACCGCAGTCTGCTTCAGCAGATGCGAAACCTCCAAGTTGGACCAAATTAGAAGAAAACGGCGTCCTCGTCAGCACTCATTGATCACCGCTACCTTGAGACATATAATCGCTCACTACAATACCACCACCGGATCAAGTTTCTTTATGATTTTATGCTTTGTACCTTTGGGTTGGATTCCTGTTTTACCCTATCGCTTTCCTCATGCACTTGTACCTTCTACGCTTCTCCTTATATTCGCGATCGAACTCCGCTACTTGTTACTTGATCTCTTGTAATCGTCACGGACACTGCTTGCCTGCGCTCCTAATCCGCCTAATATCTTGTGTCTGTGCTTTGTGTCGTACGTCGGCCTAATCCCCGGTTTACGCCTCTGTGGACCTGGCCCCGGCAGTTCCCGAGCTAAGCCAGTCCTCTTCCCAACATCCATCCCGGATTATCGTGCCCACCATGAAGCCCTCCCTAGCGCTTTTATCAGCAGCAAAGCCTCGAACACCTCTCATTCATTTTATTGGGCCTCGAAAGAATGTGGCCTCTGGTGCGGCGTAAACGTGTTGTCTTTCGAAAACTTGGCAGCTGAAATAGAGAACCTGTGCAGAGTTGAATACTCATCATGCTCATTCGTTGGCTCCACCCGAATTCAAGGGAGCTGGTTTTGAGGAGTTCTTACGCAAGATGGGTGGAACTACGTCGGTGTCATCCTCGAACCAGGGCACGTCATCGAGTAAAGGAACCGCACTGGAGAAGACATATGGAAATTTCTGGGAGGTCCCGGGCTGGTCTCGTTACCGTTTGGCAGAACTCAGTGAGACTGAGATAGAAAATGTTATGGTCAGTTCCAGCATTGGGCCAACCGCCAACTGTTAACGTCCACCGTCTTTCTCCCTAGAGTGGAGGCGCCCAATCAACTCGTTGATGAGATATTATTGTATCGATTTCCCTAATTCATTGCATTGCAATAACCGCAACGCCCACCGGAACCGGGACGTCCAATTTGAAACCAGGAGAATGAATGCATCAATCTTTCTCGCCGTATGCTAGCAGATGCTGTTCCACCTCGCTTTCCAGGAAGACTCGCCATTGTCCTCTGGAGGCTTCCGGTTCATCAGGACTCGTTGAAACAATTCCGATTTCCAACTCGGCAGGCTTGAAATCTGTCTGCAAAACTGTTGACACGGCTTCAATGGCGAGCTGCAAGGGCAAGGTAATCGTTATTTGGTTACATCTTCGTCGTCGTGGAATCGCGTACTTCGATGACTTCGGTCCTACCGAGTCGTTGCCCTGCCTTTGCAGCGTCTTCAGCCCCACCTTCAAACTTCTTCCATCGCTTTTCCAAGAAGTTCATAGCTTCCTGCTGTTTCTGACCCGCGGCCGTGGCATGGAAGCCAACAAAGTATCCTGCAGGATCAAGTTTGAAGACTTGCGGCCCTAGCTCCTCGTCAACACCGATGAGAACCATAGCTATGAATGAAGTCGGTAAAGTGCACATTGTAAAATTAAGTACCCACCAATTCCTAGAGGGCGCATTGCTGCTCTCTGGGTGTAAACTTGATTCACGTTGGCGAGTCGCCGGGCGAGTGCGTCGGGAGTGATCTCGTAGCCATATTTATATCGCCATTCGGCAGCTTCCGCACGCGCTCTGGCTACCTGTGCTCGTGCATCAGCTAGATAAGTAATGAGAAGTGTGTTTGACGCTTCAGTAGCAAGGGCCGACCTAATAAACCAGTCATGACACAGCCAATCGACGGTGTTAGGCTGAAAAGGTGAGTAACTGTCGACGCATCCAGAAGTTTATCCTACATAGCAAGTAACAAGCGTCAGCACGACAGTCATTAAGTGATGGATCGTTAAATTCACGGGCAATTTCTTCTGGGTAATGACTACAGCAGTGTCTTTGCCTCGGACGGCAACAGCAGTATGTCCAGATCCCGAGATAGCTTTGAAAGCATATTCTAAAGATCTGTCATCAATACGAGCTCCAGGCACTCTCGAGGCATCGACAACTGACCGACTTGGTAGAGACGCCCTTCCGGAGAGAAGACGGTAAGATACCTATGATGCGCAGAATCAGAGGTTGGGCTTAATGCTAGCCCAAAGATGGAACTTACCTGTCGTAGCTCGTCCTGGACATGGTACGGTGATCGGATAAGAATACGCGTCGAGTGCTTGATGAGGGGTTGACGCGTCCTCGACTGGTCAATCTCAGCGGATATTACGGCGCGAACGCCGAACTATGCTTGGGTTCAATCCTAAGACACCTGACTCTCAGCCAGCCACTAATCTGGCATGGAAACGGTCACTTCGACCATGGAGTGGACAAGTGCTGACGTCGTCCAAGAGGAGGGAAGGCTGGAGAAGGAGATGGTATCATTTGCCAACCCAAAGAAAATGTCAGTCTAGCGACCAAAGTTGGTTCCTGTTGCTTATTTACTTTACCCCTCAGTAAAAACATTCAGTTTAGCATGTTCACAAGTCAAGATGTTGTAAAAGTATCTGAATTTGAAGTGACCCATCGGGATCTTTACTCCGCTGGACCAGAACGAACTACCGCTAAAGACGGTGTGCTCGACAGGCGCTTGGTTAGTAGACTGAGAGGGGATTCGGGGTGATACTCAGTAATTTTCAGGGCGTTTCGACGAGTTCCAACTCCTGCGAGACCTGCGGACAAGCCGCCGACACCTGCGTTGGCCACTATGCCTACATCAAGCTTGTGCTTCCGGTCTTTCACATCGGCTATTTTAAACATATCCTGAACATACTGCAAAATATCTGTAAGGTGACAGCGTCGCTATGGAAATAGTTTTCTTTGCTAAAATCCTTCGTAGACATGTGCTCGTGTTCTGTTGGAAGAGGACGACAGAAGATTATACCTCAAACGATTCCGGCGTCCGAATCTTGAAAATCTTGTTCGACAACAAATGTCTAAAAAGTTATACGAGGCGTGTCGAAAGGTCGCGCATTGCTCGTATTGTGGAGCCGCCAACGGTGTCGTGAAGAAGGCGGGCCTTTTGAAAATTGTCCACGAAAAATATAGGAAGAAGCCCACGCATGCTGAGAAAGAGAGATGGAAAGGGACCTTCAAAGCTGCGGTTGACAACGAGAAGCAAATTGCTGGCTTGCTCGATCGAGCCCACGAAGACCTGAATCCGCTGAAAGTACTCGATCTCTTCAAGAAGATCTCAGCAGAGGTACGCTAAATTCCCCTGTTCAACTTCCTGGGCTCTGACGAAGCACAGGATTGCGAGCTCTTGGGATCGCATCCCGTTCATGGCCGGCCTGAGGAATTGATCTGGCAGTATCTCTCGGTACCTCCGGCGTGCATCAGGCCGTCTGTAGCTCAGGATGGTGCAACGTGAGTTAAGTGGAGAGGCTGCATAGCAAGATCTAATCTCCATTGTAGAAACGAGGACGACATTACAGTCAAATTAGCCGAAATTGCTTTCAATAACTCCATCCTTAGAATGCACTTGAACAAAGGAGCTGGTACTCAACAAGTTATGGAGCAATGGAACGCCCTCTCGGAATGTGTAGCTGTTTATATCAACTCAGAGACTCCAGGTTTACCTCCAAATCCGGTGAGAATCTTGATGAATCCTCCATGCATCACTTGCTCATTTTAATAGGGGAAACCTCTCCGAGGCTTTTGCCAGAGGTTGAAAGGGAAGCAAGGGCGTTTCCGGGGCAATCTCTCTGGAAAGCGGGTCGATTTTTCTGGACTAACGGTCATTTCACCCGATCCCAATCTGCGCATCGATGAGGTAGGTCCATCTCCCCTGTGAACCTTCTGAACCTACAATGTCCATAGGTCGCAGTTCCGGAACGAATCGCCATGATCCTGACATACCCAGAAAGGGTCACAGACATCAATAAGACAAGACTCCAAGCCGCCATCCGCAATGGACCGGACAAGCACCCAGGAGCGACCTACATCATCAGTCCAGGCTCCAATCTCAAGCGCTTCCTCCGATTTGGCAACAGAATGGAGATAGCGGAACGACTATCAGTCGGTGAGGTCGTCGAGAGACATATTGTGGACGGAGAGTGAGTGAGTGAGATCTTCCCAACTATTTCTGACCACATTAATCGTTAGTATTGTCCTATTCAATCGACAACCGAGTTTGCATAAACTCTCGATTATGTGCCATCGGGTACCGTTCCTTTGCACAGCTAGGAAAGCATCCTAATATTGCACTATCCAGGCGAAAATAAGACCGTGGAGATCTTTCCGTTTGAACGAATGTGTTTGCAATCCGTACAACGCAGACTTTGATGGCGACGAAATGAACATGCGTGAGCCAAATGGACATACTCGCTAGCTACGTCTGAGGCCTTTGGCTTTCTTTGCAATAGATGTTCCCCAGACCGAAGAAGCTCGTACCGAGGCGTTGGAGCTGATGAGCGTCAAAATGAACCTCGTTACTCCCCGGAACGGAGAACCCGT